>ERZ1370068.8945-contig-7760_pt1 | contig 72146 bp, 122 predicted proteins | sample MGYA00561227_ERZ1370068 | MGnify/ENA primary metagenome ERZ1370068 (study PRJEB38410, sample SAMEA6850437) | metagenome | study: Metagenomic assessment of the ecological functions of the soil: analysis of the soil microbiota associated with the... | reverse complement strand
TTGTACTTCGTTCAGTTACGTATTGCTGCGGGGGCGCGGGCATAGTTCGGGTCCAACTCCAAGGCGCGGTCAAACCAGGCCACGGCTTCCTTGGCTTCCTCCGCGGTCGCATGGCCGGACTCGTGGATTGAGATCCCACGGAGCACGCAATCGTAGGCGGCGAGGTTGTTCGGCGGTTTCCGTCTACCTAGGTCCAACTTCCCGATGGCGAACAGCGTGGCTGCATTGTGCCGGCGACTTGCGCGGCGATATGATCTGAAACTCGAACATGTTGCAGACGACGCCATCGTAGCCGCTCCGACCACAGCTGATTACACGTCTCGCGCGTCTACCAGCTTGACGGAAATGCGAAGGCGATCGCCATCTCGCCGCACGGTGCCCTCGACGACATAGCTGGCGCTAGATCGCTGTTGACTTCGCGGGCATCGACAAGCCGGCCCTTGTAGGCCGAACGCCGACTGGCGAGCAATTACGCAAAGTCCCGCATGCGCGACAAGGCGGAGGTTATCTCCTCCACCAACCCATCCACCAAGTAATCATCGCTTGGCCCACTGAGGTTGTCGAAAGGCATAACGACAACGGCCGGCTGCCCCACGTCACGGCTGATTGCGGGTCGATCCTGCGTCGGAGCGGCGCTGGTCACGGGGCCGATTGGATAGGGAGGAGGTTGGCGACCGACGAGCGGGTTGAGTTCCGAGGAATGCGCCTCCCGAACGTCGGCCACGAGACGAAGCCCTTTACGGGCGACGGTGCGGATCAGTCGTTGCGCTTCGCCGCTATCGCCGATCGCCTGCCGAGCTGCAGTAATCCTGCTGTAAAGCGCCGATTCCCGAAACGATACGGCCGTTCCACACCTCGGCGATCAGGTCGTCCCTGCTGACCACGCGGGTGCGATTGCGGATGAGCAATAGCGGGACATCGAAAACCTGCGGCTCGACGCTGATGAGATAGGTCCCGCGGCGCAACTCTCGCCGCTCAGTGTCAAGCGAGTAGCTCCTCGAAAGGTAGGTCATTCTGTTGGTCCCCGCCTGAGCCGGCAGTGCCGCCTCCAAAGGAAAAACCAAGAGAAAAGTCGGGACAAGTCAAGACGTACCCTCAAAGCCCTCCATGAGGGCCAGCAGGCATAAGTGAGAGACGCCCCCGGTGATGCCTGCGAATAATCTCAAAGTTTCTTCTTCAGCCGTCAGGAGTTCCGTCATGAGATCAACGCGCCTGCTCCTTGTCGCGCCGCTGGCGCTGCTTGGGGGCCGCTGCCTTGAACGGCGCAGCCGCAACAGCATGGACCCGATTGGGCTGAAGCTCACACCCATTCTTGAGACGACGACAACCTTCACCGGTCAACCGATCCGGTTCCCCCAAGGTGAGAATCAGCTGGTTGCTGTGCTCGCAGAGGTGGCGCCTGGTGGTCAGGTTGGACGCCACATGCATCCCGTGCCGCTCTTCGTCTACATGCTCGAGGGCACGCTCACCATCGAGATGGAGGGCCATGGGACACACGCTTTCCAGGCTGGTCAGGGTTTCGCCGAGGTGACCCACACCTGGCACAACGGCCGAAATCTGGGTGACAAGCCACGCGCGGTTCCTGATCGTCTTCGCCGGCCAGAAGGGCACTCAACCTCATCCGCCCCTGATCGGCAGGACCTCGCTTCTGCTCACCGAACTCACCGTCGAGACGAAGCCGCAGCTAGGAGACGCAGCCGTGACGACGTTCGATCCCGCAAGTACAAGGAAACCACTCGTGAACAGTGGCAAGCTGCTGCTGGGCCTGGAACGACTGGGGGTCCGCTCTTGCGCGCATGGCTTGGGCCGGCCACTGGTCATGCTTGACATGGCCAAGATTGGACCAGGCAGCCGGGTGCTCGATGTCGCGGCGGGTGCCGGCGATCAGAACCTTGCAAGGACAGCGGCCCGGGTCGGCCCGAACGGGTATGTGCTGGCAACCGACATCTCGTCCAAGATTCTCGAGTTTGCCGCACGCAGCGCTCGCGCAGCAGGCGTGCCAATGTGGAAACCAGAGTACTCGACGGCGAGAATCTGAGACGTGCTCGAGGCGAGCTTCGACGCCGTCATCTCAGCGCGTCGGTCTGATCTATTTCCCCGATCAGCAAAGAGCTCTTGCCGGCATGAGGGAGGGCTCTCAAGCCAGGCGGCCGAGTGGCAGCCATCGTCTACAGCACGGCCGAGGCAACAAATTCTTCTCGATTCCGTGTCGATCATTCGCCGTCGCGCCGACCTGCCGGCGCCGCTGGCAGGCCAGCCAGGGCCCTTCAGCCTCGGCGCACCAGGCGTGCTCGAAGATCAGCTTGCCAAGGCCCAGTTTCGGGACATCGAGACGCGTCGCGTCGCTGCGCCGGTCAAGCTGACCTCTGCGGCTGAGTGCGTACGGTTCGAGAAGGAATCATTCGGCGCGCTGCACCAAATGCTCGCCGGCCTCGATGAGGCTGGCCGCAGCGCTGCTTGGGCAGAGATCGAGCAGAAGCTCAGTCACTTCGAGGGACCGTCCGGCTTCGAAGGCCCCTGTGAGATGATCGTGGCCGTGGGCGTCAAGTAAATGGGCCGAAGACCAGCGAGGCGCGGGCCGGGTTCACCGTATTGGGGCTGAGCGTGCGGTCGCCCGCGCGCACATCGCAAGCACAGGCTCAAGTCGCGCACAGTTCTGCCCACACGTATCATTGCAGAGCAGGGCGATCGCCAGCAGCCAGGATCGGGCGTCACGTGGTGCTGCGGATATATCGGCTCTCACAAATGGGCTCGAGGTTGACATACGAGGAACCGACAACAATCTGGCACAGGGCGAGCGAGAGGAATTGCGATGATCAAGGGCGGTGGTGGTTACCTGCTCTCTATGGTTCTGCTGATGGGCTTGCTGGCGCCACCTCTGTATCCGCGCAGCCGATCAACGCTCCGGCGCCCACAACACGAGGTCGTGATGCTGGGGAACTGGGACCCCAGGTCCGGACCCGGATCGTTCAGGGCCGGCCACGGCAATTGTGGTCAACGGCGCGCCTCTTATCTCATCGACTTTGGCCCAGGCGTCGTACGCCGTGCCAAAGCCGCGGTCATCGAGAAGGGGTTAAGGCGACTCGAACCAATCAACTTAAGGGTCGCCTTTGCGACCCATCTGCACTCGGACCATACCGTCGGCTATCCGGATCTCATCCTCACGCCGTGGGTCATCGGGCGCAGAGTGCCACTCGAAGTGTCATGGTCCGACGGGTATCAAGGCGATGACGCAGCATATCCGCGCAGCGTACGACGAGGATATCAGAGCGCGAGACCCGACCTGACGGCGATCAGCATGGATTTCCGCAGGGCTCTTGGGCCAATGCGCACGAGATAGCGACGGGCGTGGTTTACAAAGATGAGAACGTGACCGTGACGGCCTTTCCGACCAAACATGCCCTGGAGAGCTACGGCTACCGGTTCGACACGTCCCGATCCGCAGTATCGTCATCACGGGGACACAGCGCCAACACAAGCGACCATCGATGCGTGCAATGGCTGCGACATTCTGATTCACGAGGTCAACACGATTGACGGCGGTCGCAGCTCGCCCGCCCACCTTCCAGGCCTTCGCGGCGAGATCACCACACCTCGACCGAGCAGCTTGCGGAGCTTGCTTCCAAGGCGAAGCCTGGTCTTTTGGTCCTGTATCACGCCTCAATTGTCGTGCGACCTGGCGTGCGGCCAAATTTTCCGGCCAACTCGTCGGTTGAGGAGCTTCTCAATGAAATGCAATCGCGGTACGGCGGCAAGGTCGTAGTGGCTCGTGACCTCGACATCTACTAGCGATTTCATCGCAGCAGTGAATCGGCTCGTTTCGACCACGGTCATCATTCACGCCTTTTTCCTGCCATACTTCCGGATCTGGCACTTCTCGTCATGCCACCAACGGAAGGTTTCGGACCACACCGTCCGTCGATGCCCGGTTAGGGCATGTCCTGAGCGTCCAAAGGCGCCGCTATACATAGCCGACATCGCCGACGCTGGGATCGGCGACAAAACGAGTGCCGCCGACCACGTCTGCTTGTTGGGGTATCGCGACACCACGACGGGTGGCTAGTAAGATTTCGATCTTCCCGGCTCGGCGGACGGGATCGCGCTGACTCTGCGTTTATCACCCGATGACACCTTCCGTCAGACGATTGTCGCACGACGCGACTGACCGACTCGGACACGCTAATCGCGATGCAGCAATTGCCAGAGCGCCCCCTCTGCGAGATCATCTGATACCCGTCATCATGGATTGCGCCTCATGTTTCACGTTCAGGGTAGTTGCGAGATTATTCAGTTTGCGGCGTGGGTGCAGGGTACTGTGGGCATGCGATCGCATTTGGAGGAGGAAGCTATGAAGACGCACTATCGCTGGCCTTGGCACTGCTTTACTGGCATCGGTATTGGAGCCGCAGCCGTGCATACGCTTCACGCACAACCAAAGCCGAAGGCCTATCTTGTCACCAGATCCGGATACTCGACGCGCCATGCCGCCGAGTATTCCCCGAGCTCAGGCGAACTGAAGCTGCAGGCGGACGGGCGATCCCGCGAATGGTAAGGATTATCGGGCTGATCGGTGAGCCACCGAAGCGCTTTGGTGTCTCCGAGTGGAAAGCGTGGAGCAACTGCAAAGTACTACAAGTCACCGCCGCGCCGGGAGGCGCTGAACGATCTGCGTGCAAAGGCGCAGAAGGTTCATCGGCAATTATTATCCGAAGCGCCGGCAAACTAGCGTAGTATTGAACTACGCTGCGATTTTGTTGGCAACGGGGTTTTTTGAGACGCTGGGCTCGTGGTCAGCCGATGCCTGCGCACCGTCAAGTTTACGGCCTTCGAGGCCCGGCTCCGGATCAATGCCGCGGCAGGCTGCGGCGGAACGCTACGCGACGGCAGACGTCCATTCCTGCGCCCGATGGGGCGTGAGTTGTGCTTCTCAGGACGAGTCACCCAGTTTAGCACGGCCACCCCAGCTTAATAACGATTACCCCGTTCCAAAGCCGCTCATTGTAAGACGTCAGGCCGTAGCCGCGAAAGAACGCACGTGCCTCCTCATTAAAGGTCCATACGTCGAGCGCGAGTCTAGCGGTAGCACCAGCTCTGCTCCACCAGGCGCACCGCGTCCAAAGCGCACGGCCGATGCCCAACCTGCGGAAAGGCGAGGCGGTTGCGAAGATGATCTGCGCCGAACGACCTCAAGGGGCGTACTGGCCTGTAGTTTCCGACATGTTGCGGCGTATTGAGCGCCGACCGCTGAGCCGTCGACCTCTGCTACGAAAAATGATTCTCCGGCAGTCCCGGGGGCTATGACCTCCTCGGGAGGAAAGATGTCAGGAGCGAAGCGGCGAACCGCCTGGCCTCAAGGCTTCGCGTGCATCGCCTTACCAGATTTCCGCGCTGAGCGAAGGCGTCCACGATCAGCCATCGACAGCGCGTCTGATGCGAGTTTGCATCATCTTGATCCTGGATCGGCGACGGGCTCAGCCGTCGCTTGCCGCACTTTCTGAACCCGCTTGGGCCCTTGTGGCCAGATATTGCTCACTGTCGACGTCGGGGGCAGCTCCTCGGCTGGCGGTTGTTCTGTGAGATAACATTGAGGCCGTTATTGGCACGGCGTCGGACGTGCGCCCAGCGATGACCTCACTCTCCCTGGCAGCGGACATTCCTCGTTCGACGCAATTGACCAATTCAGACGCTGCTTTGGCCAATTTTTCCACACTGCCCAATGACTGGTCGCGCCGCCCTAGGCCTGATCGAGAAGGCTGGCACGACGGACCGCGTACCCAACTTTCCAATCAACGAAGCTTCCAAGTGTTCCGCCAGTTCGTACAGCGTTGGCCGACCGTGACCCAGCGCACGTCGGGTTGTTGCCCTTTCTCCGGTTCATAGAGGGAGAAGCCGACTGCAAGGTTATAACAGGTCTTCGCAATGGCATTCTGTGCATCGTCCAGCTCCTGAGGCTGGGCGCGCTCTCCCGAGTACTCGGCGCTATCGCAGACTCAGATGCCCGGAGCGGCGGGCGGTGCAGATCCCGCTGCGCGCAGCCTTCGTCCCCGATCCGCCTCAAGCTCGAACGCAGCCGACCCGCGCGTGGCACCTGCAACAGGCGGGTCGCATGGACCCCTCATGCCCCTCACTCTGGTAGGCCTTGAGATAACCCGGCGATGTCCGCCGCTTCGGAACCGACCCACCACTTTCCGGCAGAAGTTTCCCGATCGCCACGGAAGCTCTCCTGCCACCACGCCGGTCTCGCTCGCTTTCCCGGGGAGCACAGCGGCCGAAATTGCTGGTCGGCGCATCTTTGCCATCCCTCTCGGCTACATTGCGTATACTTCAGGGTGCCGGCTGAATTCACAGCCGGTTGCAGCACTTTTGCGCCCAGATCGTGGCGTGACGCAGATGTCGGACTTCAAAACCGGACAACCACGTCACAGCCCTCTTCCAACCCATGCTCAGTCCAATCCTGCTCGTGCCGTTATGCTGCGCTGCCGCGAAAATGCTATCGATTCTCAGCGGCATCAGAACGTGTCGTTTGCAGAGATGTGAGGCGAAGAGATGTCCACCAGCATCGCCCGGATCGGCATCCTCAGTCCTGTTACCGAGGCCGGCATGAGAGATTGGTGGAGTAAGCTCAAGGAGGGGCTTGAGGAGCTCGGTTACGTCGAAGGTCGCAACATTGAGTTCGTCTGGCGCTTCGGCGATGGGAAGTTCGACCGCACTTCGCGATCTTGCGACCGAGCTGGCCAAGCTCGAGGTCGACGTCATGATGCCCAGCAACACCACCCGCGATTTATGCTGCGAAGGCGGCATCGAGCGTCCATCCCCATAGTCTTTCCGCTCGGTTCGGATCCGGTTGAGACCGGTCTCCAACTTGGAGCGCCCCGGTGCGAATGTTACCGGGATGGCGACCATGTCGCGGTCTGCAAAGCCAACCGCGACTGGCCCTCGTGCGTGAATGCATACCGAACGCGAGACGGGTTGCCTGATCCGACACTCGTCAAACCCTAGCTCTCGATCTTCAAGTCGAGGCTCTCGCGCACGCCGCGCCTGAGCTGGCACTAGAGGTTCTCGTTCTCGATTTCGCGGTCGCGGACGAAATCGAAAAAGGCATTCGAGGCTGCGACGCGAGCAAAGAGTGGAGGCCATCTTACCTCTGTCTGACCCGATGGCGCTGGGCAACGCGTGAGAGGATTGGCGCCCTTTCTCTGAAGTACAAGGTTCCCATCGTGTCGCCATTCCGCGAGATCACCGACGCCGGGGGTTGCTGAGCTATGGGCCGGACCTGTCAATGTCTGTTCCGCCGCAGCGCTTACTCTGGTCGATCAGATCCTGAAGGGAGCCAAGCCCGGTGACCTGCCGATCATCGCGCCGAGCGAATTTGAGCTGAAGCCATAGCAAACCGGCGGGTGGGAAAGGTGCTAAACGTGACAATCCCCGCTTCGATACTTACCCGCGCCGCCTACGTGCTCGAACCAGACGCCTCGCTGGGAGGTCCGATGGCACAGGGCTGTCTGTCGATCGGTAATGGTCTCCCAGGTTCGCTTCCGGATGTACTTCGGACCATCTGTTTCTCGTGGTTGTCCCGACGAGTGACGCGGCTGCCCTTGACCCGTCCTTGCGACCGCGCGCGATGGCCCGCATCTACGTGAAATGAAAGTCCACGTGACCCCACCAAAGAAAGGCAAACGAGCCGCAGGCGGCGAAGGACACTGGAGGCACTACTGGAGCGACGCCAGAAACGCGTGCTTAAAGCGCTCGAAGAAGCGCAGCCCGACCTTGCGATCTACAACGGACGCGAGATGCGGGAGGTCAGCGCTGGCGACGATATGGATGCGGCGCCCTTCCATGAGGCCGTTGTGGAAGCTTTTGATAAGGCGATCGGTGGCAACCATCCGCGCGGGGCTCAAGCAGGATCCACGCGTGCAGATTTGGCTGCGGGCACAGCTTGAGTACTCGGCCAGCGGGATTTATTACGACGTACCCATACAGGGTCTCGAGATGGGCGTCCGTCGCCCGATCAAGCCGAGACGCGACGTCTGGCAAGCGGCGGAAGCATCCACGCGATTTCGGTCATGGTCTGAGACAATACGGACACTGATCATCGACAAGCTGATCGCTTACTGATCAAATGGCAGGGTCCGCATGTAGACCCAGCTACGGCGGCTCGGAGTTGATCGAAACACTGGGGGTATGAGCAATCAGGGTTGGCAACAGCGATTGGCGCATGATTGGCAAGGACGCCCCCATCCGAGTGCGCCACATAAGTTATTGGCTTGAGCGGACCGTAATTCACACAGATCAACTCGTGCATCATCTCAAGACAGCCAGAATGTGCCTTCCCCACGCGTCCCTCGCTGCGCGTTTCTCGTCAAGCATAGTTCGCGCGATTGTAAATGCCAGCCACACCCGCCTTGTGGCGCTCACGTGGTTGACGCACGCCTCCACCACATGCGGCAAAGCCTTTCGGTCCAAGATGTGAGTGACAAATGTGGGTCGCAAGTCATGAATGGTCCCAAGGCGGCATCGGCGTCTTGACATAACCACCTTTGCGTGCGGCGGCAATCCGACCGTCGAGTTCCCGCTTCGCCTTTGACCAACCGCTGAAGCCGGTGCCGCGCCGGCAAACAGATATCCCGGCCTTCCCTCTTCTGTGGGAGCACAGCCCACGCCTGTTTGCTCAACGGCACCACGTGGAAGCAGCTGTTCTGTTCGTGCCCCCGGTAAATCAATCTGCCTTTCGGCGTTGTTGATTTCGCTCAGGTGAGACCACCGATCTCGGTTTTTCTTTGTCCGGTAGGATAAGCAACTTGACTATCCGCCCGTAGCCATCCTCACCACAGGCGTGCCAAACCTCGCGCAACTCGGCCTCGGTCAGAACGCGCTCACGGCTGCTTGCCTCGGCACACGAGTCTAATCCCGGCCGCCGGATTGGTATCCGGCGTATCGATCCTTATGGTCCAATGCCCACATGCTTGTGGTTGTCCCGATGGGATCACGACCGATGCCCAACGCGTCGATGTGCCGACTGACATGGCCATCCCCTTGGCTCTAATCGTCAATGAGCTGGTGACGAACGTCGTCAAGCACGTCGGCCCTCCCTGCGAAATCAGGTTGCGCCCGGAGGTAGGAAACGCCCTGAAGCTCACCATCTCCGACACGGGAAAGGGCCCCCGCAGGATCAACCACGCCTGGGGTTGGGTATGCGCATTGTTGACGCCTTTTCTACCCAACTGGGTGCCCACGTGGAAACAAAGCGGGTGTCGGAGGTTACACGATTGAGCTTACGGTGCCACTTGCTCCGACCCAGCGATGATTTGCATGCGCGTGCTCATCGTCGAAGACGAGCCGATCATTGCCATGCATCTTGCATTACTCGTCGCAGAGTTGGGTCACGAAGTGTGCGCGACTGTGGTGTCGGCGGTCGACGCGATTGAGCGTGCAGTCAGACTACAGACCCGACGTGGTTCTGATGGATATCCGCCTTGCGCATGGTAGCAGCGGTATCGATGCGGCCCGCGAGCTCCACGCGCAACAGGCTCTGCGGTGCATATTTCTCAGTGCGAACCTGGATGAAGCGACAAGGACAGCACTTCTGCCCTACGAACCAATCGACTTTGTTGGGAAGCCGGTGCTGCCGGTGGTCTTGCAACGAGCGCTGAAAAAGGCTGAAGGTCTGACCGATCTTTCCTGATGACGGCAGCTCTGGGTCACTTTTGCGTCGTCGGCACCCGCTGCGTTGAACGTGCTGGACTGCGCGGACACGCCGAGGGGCAGTGAATTGCGATCGTGAAAACGCGGGAGGGGCGGGAGGCGATTTCATTTATATTGATTGATCACTGATGCCGCTCTCACGCGCATCAAGGTTCACCCCTTGAGGCAATAGCCAAGCCCCTACCTGCTGTCGCGATTTTGCTGCTCTGTGAATGGTCGCGAAGTGCGATGACCGGAAATTCTGACCAACTTGCTTGGTGGTATCACTCAAGAGTTCGACGGAGCGCTCGGCGCAGAGCAGTCCCAGCCACCAAAAATTCACCCCCAACGGCAGGGAGGCGTTACTAATGTTCCCGCCTTTGCGGGGCTGATGACCCCTTGTAAGTCGTCGCGCGCCAGTGCCCTGGTTGAAAAAGGACGCGCTTCACCGAGCCTGCCTTGGCTACCGGCTCGGCCTTCCAAAGTCGATCATCGCGCTTGTTGTGCGTCTGCGAGGATTGATCGACGGCTCGGGGCTGCCCGCGGTCAGGAATATCGACCCCGGTCTTACCCCTGTCAGCACGCGCTTTGCCCGCGCAAATCATGGCCCACGGAGTGCCCTCTCGACTGGGCGCTCAAAGCATTCTACTTGCTCAACTGTAAAAATGGAGAAATCCCACTGCGCCGTTTCAAAGTAAGCAGTGCTCCGCTGGCGTTCGCGACTATTTCACTCGTTAGCGCTGCCTTCGCACAAGCGTCTCCCTGCTGCCTGCTCCGCCGGCCACCAACCCGCCGATATGGCGACAGCCCCTTCGACCGACCTCAATGCGCCAGCCACCCAGCGCCAATACCGAGACCCAAAGCTAAACAGCGCATGGATCGAAAGGCCAGTTTACGCAAGTCCAGCAATCCTGAAGAAGGACGATCAGAGGCATCTGGCGCGCCACCGCGGCGCAAGGCGACAATGGCAAGCGAAGGTCAACGTCACTCTCGATTTCCGCGGCAACGTCTCGTCGCACGAGTAGGGAGCAAACCAATGACACGAACAGTGGCCCATCTCTCCGACGACTACGGGCGGGCTAAGAATCGCCGTGGCAGCTCTCGAGCGGGTCGGCTTTTGCATCCTCAGAAGTCATGCCTTCGTCAGTCGCTATCGCGACGATGGTACCCTGGCAGATGATGCAAGTCCGGAGCCGCGAAAGGGGCGACGGTCGGTGCCGTGGCCGGTGGTGGCACTGGCCTCCTAGCCGCGTTGGGAGTGATTGCCAATCCCAGGCATTGGTCCGCTTGTCGCTGCTGGCGTCCTGGCCACGACACTTGCCGGTGCCGCTGGTGGTACGCTCGTTGGCGGATTGGTTGGCGCCCTGACGGACAATGGCGTCGATGAGAAGGACGCTCACGTGTACTCAGAAGGGTGAGACGCGGCGGCACTCTGGTGACGGTCCGCGCGGATGACTGACGGGCGGTGGAAGCCGAGCGTATCCTCAACGAACAGCGGCCGGTCGATATCAACGCTCGTCGCATGTACTACGCTGATGCTGGCTGGTCTGCTTTACGATCCCAAGTCACCAGGTTACACCAAGGAGCAGATCCGCAAGGAGCGCGAGACCTACGGGCGGCTACGTTGAATATTTGCAGTTAGTCACGTTAACCAAGAGGAGACCAACCATGAATTGGGATACCGTCAAAGGTGACTGGAAGCAGTTCTCCGGCAAAGGTGAAAGAGCAGTGGGGCAAGCTCACTGACGATGAGCTTACGCAAATCAACGGAAACAGGGAACAGCTCGAGGGTAAGTCTCAGGCCAAGTACGGCTATGCCAAAGACAAGGCGAAGCAGGAAGTCGACGACTGGTGCACTCGCTCGCAACGAAGTATGGCTCGTCTTTCGAAATTCCTTTAAGTCCCGCGGCAGCATCAGCTCTGCGGGATTTTTGCCGTGGATAGTGCCAGTGGTGTACGTGCAGCGGATGTCTGCGGGTCGGGTCGTGTCACGAGGGCGCCGGCATCGGCGGTTGCGACAACTGTACTATGGTCGGGAAATCCTCCCCGGGTCGCCGCTGTTCGCGACTGCGGCGGCATATGCATGATCCATCAGATGCGCGAGAAATGCTGCGGCGATCTCGATCAGGTACCGAAGGTTGAGACCGCCTCTAGGAAGGACACGAGCTCGATCGCGTTCACGGCTCCGGAGATTACCGTTAGCCGGAAAGTAGCTGGTTGATCGTTCTATGCCAGCCCACAGGAGGAGGCCGCAGTGGCATCGGCAAAATTTCATCAGTGAGCTTGAAAGCGCTCACGTCCGGATCTCCGTTGCACCAGAGATGCCACTCTCGGCTAGTGTGTGGAGGTCAAGAGCGCAACCGCGGGCCGACGCGATGATAGTATCATCGCTCGGGGATAAGAGGCCGTCAGCAATAAGCCAAGCTGAGGCTCGCCCTTAAAGCCTTGCGAACGACAAATGGCACCGCTGTGCCCTAGCTTGTCAAATAACGATCGTTTTTCGCACTCCGATAACAGGACGTTCTGGCAAAGCGCACGCTCCTCTGAATTAACCAAGTCCTATCTGGGAGTCTATTGCAGCTGGCAAATGAAATGGCTCTCCGTCTAACGCGAATTCATCGGGGAAATTGATCGAGGAATAATCCTCGCCACTAATCTGAATTAGTGCCAACGTTTTTTTAGCTCTCGAGGAGCAGTAAAGAGGAACTTCGATCTTCAGCCCGCGTTCGCCGAATAGCCCACCTGGAGACCGCCAATGACAACGCAAACAGATCCCGCACGGTCCCTCCCGCGCAGAGCAAACGAGGGTGGCACGGTGCTTCGCTATTTTAGGATTGATCACCGTCTCATACTTGGTCAGCGTCTACGCCGGCAGATCAGCACGCTTCTCGCCCTTTCGCCATGACCTTCCATGGCACCGAGTTGAAACACACGTGTAAGCATTCTAATTAGGCTTTTTCAACCTTACCTTAGCTCTGACTAGATCCGTGGTGTCAAAGCCCTCGCTAAAAAATCCGTAAATCTCGCCGAGTTGCGAGCGATACTTGTCGGCGTTTTGTCGCAGCTCGTACAGGTCATAAATACTCACGCAAAGTTTAAGTTCAAGGGATTTGGCTTTCTGTTCGCGCGCGACCTTGAGGCCCTTACAAAAAAAGTGCTCCGCCTGATCCAGATCTTGGTGTGATCGCAGATATGCTTCTCCGAGCAAGCGATATATTTCAGCCGCGTAAAAGCGTTCCGGAGTTCTTTTCATCGAGCCTCAATTGCGCCTGGTCCAAAAATTCGAGCGCTTGCCCGTAACGTTCATTCTTTATGCACGCATCCGCCAGTAACCCCAGAATATACGACTCATACAATAAGGCGCCGGTGGCCCGTTCTATTTTCCAAACCTTCTTGAATCTCGGCAATACCTTTCTCAAACTCGCCTTGCTGGGCACTTGCCCATCCGCGCAAAATCAAAGCCATGGCTCGATAGTGCACAAACTCATGCTCTTCGCAGAGTGCGATTGCCGCGTTGGCTCTGGCCTGCGACAACGGCAGCCTCACCGCGAAACTGATGCACCCGGAGGCTTATCGCTCGTGCCATTGCCTCGCTGAACGGATGTTGAGATGCATCTGCATAAAGGCGGGCCTCCGCGCAAATCCGCAACGCCTGATCAGGATAGCCGAGCAAGCATAGTGCCATGCCGTCGTATAACCTTACATGAACTCGCGGGTCTTGCGCTGACAGGTCAAGATACGCCGCGGCCGCGCTGTCCTCACACATGCTAATGCTGCGTTCTAGCTCCGCGTGGGCAGCGGCAAATTTCCCTTGTGCAAATAAGGTAAACCCTAAGAGCTTCGTGAGCAAGAACCTTGTAAACCGAGTCGTCTACATTCTCGGCGGTATTCAGCAAACGTTCGGCAAGGGCTTGAGCTTCACCAAGCGATGCACGAACGAAATTCCAGGTCCACAAACCAAACACCGCAGGAAAGGTATGTTCGTCAAGCCCACTCTCTTTGCACAGTTGAAGTGCTCGCGTATACGCATGCTTCACACTGTCAGTGCTCCAGCCCTTAATCGCCCGGAGGGAGTTGCCGAGCGACGTTTGAAGCAGCAACTCCCACTTGTTGCGTAGCATCGGGTCGTCGAGATTGGGAATCTGTTTCAACCCTTGTTTCAAGGTGACCAGACAGCAGCGTTCGCTGAGCGGCTGAGTGCGAGATGACCAGCCTTGAGCCAGTAATTGATTGCGGGCTCAACAAGACCGGCTTCAGTGAAGTGGTGAGCCACGATTTCCGGTTGGCTCACCACAATGTCGGGAAACTTCTCCTCCATTGTGCGCGCAATCTGGCCGTGCAATTGCTGCCGGCGGCTCTTGAGCAGACTCTCATAGGCCGCATCCCGCACCAGCGCGTGCTTGAAGCTATAGATAGCTTCCGGTGGCTCACCACGGCGGAACACGAGCTCAGCCTGCTCGAGTTTGGCGAGAGCATGCTTTAATGCGGTTTCGTCGCGTCCGACCAACTCGCGCATCAAGGAATAGGAGAACTCACGCCCGATGGCTGCCCCGATTTGGCCGATCTCCTTCACCGGCGCCAGGCGGTCGAGCCGCGCCATCAAAGAGTCTTGAAGGGTCGCCGGAATGGCGAGCGGAGGCAGAGGCCCGTCGAGTCGATAGCCGTCGGCGTCCTTGACCAGGATGTCCCCTTCGAGCACCGCCTTTGTGAGTTCCTCGACGAACAACGGGTTGCCGTCGGTCTTGGCGACAATCTCGTTCATCACTTCGGCTGGCAGCGCACGGCCGCTGAGTTACCTGCGTAACGATGCTCTCAACGTTGCTGCGGTCGAGGCGACCGAGCGTCAAGGCGCCGACATTTGGGAGACCAACCCAGGGCGGCTCGAATTCCGGTCGCAAGGTGAACAGGGCAAGGACCGGTAGTTGGCGCATCCGCTCGACCGTCAGATCGAGTAGCTCGAGGGAGGTGGCATCGGCCCAGTGCGCATCTTCGAACAGAGAGCAGGATCGGTTTCTGACGCGCGAGACTCTCGAATTGATCGAGCAGTGCCGCGAACGTGCGGCGGCGTTGCTGTGCAGGGTCTGAGTGCCAGCCCCGGATACCGGTCGCCGAACGGGATCGACAACAACGCCGCAAAAAGCGGTGCTGTATCTTGAACTCTCGGTGCGGCTATGGCGAGAAGTGCTTCCAGCTTGTCGAGGCGTTGCTCAGACGCATCGTCCGCCTTGAACCCCGCCGCTCGCTCCAATTGGGCGATAAACGGATAAAGCGCGCTGTTGGTGTGGTGAGGCGAACATTGGTAACGCAAGGGCGTGTACGGCTCGCCGGCGATGCGCTCTTCGAGAGCCGCCACAAGGCGGGACTTGCCGATCCCCGGCTCGCCCGAGATCAGCACGATCTGGCCTTCACCTTTCCAGGCGAGGCGTTGGCGTTTCAGCAGGAAATCGAGTTCGTCCTCGCGGCCGATGAGAGCAGTTAGACCCGCCGCGTGGACCGCCTCGAAGCGGCTCTCGGAAGCCGACACGCCGTCAACCGCCCACGCCGCGATCGGCTCGGCAATACCCTTGACTTTGTGAAGGCCAAGGTCGCGCAGACGGAACCGATCGCCGAGCAACCGGCGTGTGGAGGCGGCGACGACGACCGTTCCAGGATCGGCCAAGGCCTGAAGGCGGGCCGCAAGGTTCGGCGTGTCCCCAACCACAGCATGCTCCCGCAATGCACCCTCGCCACCGCCGACCACCACCAAGCCGGTGGCGATGCCAATGCGGACCGAGAGCGGCTCGTCCGCGCGCGTCTTGAGCCGTGCAACAGCGGCAACGATATCGAGCCCCGCGCGCACGGTTCGCTCGGCATCGTCCTCGTGCGCGCGGGGATAGCCGAAATAGGCCAATATCCCGTCGCCCCGGAAATCGGCAAGGAAGCCGTCAAAGGCTAGCGTGATACGGGCACAGGCGGCCTGAAAGGCATCGATCACGGCGCCCATGTCTTCCGGATCGAGTCGGGCCGATAGAGCAGTCGAGCCCACCAGATCGCAGATCATCACGGTCAAGTGACGGCGCTCGGCAGCCGCTATGGGGGAGTAGTCGCTCGGCGCATTCTCCCCGACTTCGCTCGTGATGAGCGCACTGGGAGAGCCGCCAGCCAGCGCCTTAATCGCCTTGATGAGACGCTTCCTGTCGCCCAGCGGGATCCCGAGCTTTTCGAGATCGCCTTCGGTCAGCTCCGGCAGCACATCGGTGTCGATAGCGTTCTCGATGAATGCTGACTCATACTGTCCGAGTCCGAGGTTTCGCAGCCAGCCGCCAACGTCCATGGTCGCGCCCCTAATCCCGCTCCAGGCTTGCGATTGGGCTGTCACCAACCCAAGACGCGCCACATAAAGCCGCAGCGCGGATACCCCGAGCCGTCTGAACAAACCCGAATAAAGCTAGCCCGGTGCCGGTGCAGGCTGGCCTGCGCCGCGAGTGGCCATCCCACCGCTGCACCGCCAAGGAGCGTGATGGATTCGCGTCGTCTCATTGCCTTGGCCGAGGCTCGAGACCTCCCCTCCTCATTCGACAACTTATCCAGCATGACGAGACCCACTGTATCAGAAGCGCGCAGGGCGCCACAGCGAGGGATCCCCAGTGCGGGGGAGGCTTTGTGGCCGCTGAAATGCGCCGCAGCGGCAGAAGGCCCTAGCGTTGGCAGGCCCATTCGTCCCTTGCCATATGATGCCGCCGCGCGCCGAGAACATGACGGCAGTGAATGATTCACCCCATCTCACTCGCACATTGACAAGACCAGACTATCAGACGACTGCGCTCTGGCGGTTGCAGCATCGCGATTGCGAGTTCTGGGGGCCTTCGTCGATCTCAGGCAACTACCGTGATCAGAGCGCAAATGTGGTCTGGTCCGGCTGTGCAGCAAGGTGGCGATTCCTTGCCTGTCGACGGTCGAGAGAGATCATCCGGGGGCGTGCCATGGCACAATATTGAGTCTGCCTGCCGCCGGGCGAGGTACGCATTTTTCCGAGTCTGTTGGGAATAGTGATCCCGCGCGCTCTTAGCGTAGGGCCTTGAAAGTGTGCAGCGTACTCGTCGAGCGACCTCGGCCACCCGGCGCGAGACCAGAGCGGCCCACCAGCTAAGGCCGCGCCTGCGCGGTGTTGTCGAGCTGCCGCCAGCCCCTCGGCGAGGGCGTTGGCGCCGGCGGCGGTCCCACATCCACGGCATCGAATTCCAACGGTAGGCCTGGTTGGCGCCGATGAGGTCCTCGACGCCGAGACATAGAGATCGTCCGCTTTGGTGCGCGGACGGTGAACCAGCGCGCCGCGCAGGTGCGGCGGCGCGCCGTCGAGCGAAGCCAGGGTAACCCACACCGCGGCGCGCAGGAAGCGGCCGTTGCGTTCGCGTGGGAAGTGCAGCGCCAGAGCCTCCACTCAAATCTCGCCTCTGACTCTGGCCGCACCGGAAGCCGCCATTGGGGCGGCTGCTCAGCCGGCACAGGCCCGTTAGCCTTTCGCGCCGCAGTGTCCTTTCCTGCCAAGGCGAGGGCCACAACGGGATTCAAACTATCGACCATCGATGTCGGAATGAGGATTGTGGCTCCGCTGTTCTTTGGTCGTTTCATAGATGATATTCATGGCACGTAGCTGCAGAGCCATGGGATGATCCGCAGTAGGTCATGGCGGCCTCGACAAACTTTCCTGCTATCGCCGCCTCGGCCGATCCGAGAATCACACGTGCCTGCTTCTCTCGTTCAGCCTGGGCTTGCCGAGACATGGCATCCTGCAATGCAACGGGAATCGCCACGTCGCGGATCTCAACTGACCTGACCGAGATACCCCAGTCAGCGGTCTTGCGGGCGATTTCACCGCGCAACAGCTCATCGGCGGCATTCCGCTCCGATAGAAGCGCCGATAGCATCGAGGATCCAATCATTTCGCGAAGCGATGTCTGGGCGACCCGATCGATAGCTTCGCGATAGTTCGTGATGTTTAAGGCCGCCTTTGGGCGTCATGGACGAACCAGAAGATAATCGCATCCACGTTCACCGGGACGGTGTCTTTCGTCAGTGCTTCCTCTGCACTGAAGGCCGTGGTCTGAATGCGCTCGTCGATGACGGCCACGACATTGTCGACAACCGGAACGATGAGGAAGAGGCCCGGCCTCTGACGCCGCGCAGGTTGCCCGCGCGCAGGATGACAAACTTTTCCCAAGTGTTCGCCATCTTAAGGGCGGCGGCGATGCCGATTGCGCCGATCGCAAAGTGGATGCCCCAATAAAGATGCCCCATTGTGCCCAATGCCACGCCCACGGCGTGCGCAGGCGATGGTGAGAAAGACGCTAATGGGATTCATGTGGTGAGCCCCACAAAAACTTTCCGGACGGGTCGGCACGCCGGTAGTCGTGAGCGTAGTAGTCACTAGAGGGGAGGCGAAGACTCGGAATCTACTCATTCCACTGAGGTGGAGGGAGCATCCAACACAGATGCCGCCGCCTCCACAGGTGTGGGAAGGTGGGTGTTATTTGTCGGTCTCGAAAATCAACTCCCAGCACCAGCGATCGTCGGTCATCCTCTCTGAGATCCGGTTCAAAGGAGGCGACCATGCCGAAGAGGTTTTATCTGCGGTACGGGACGGGAAAGACGGCGCGTGTGTGGCTGCAGGGGCGGGCGGGGCCCTTACGCCGAGGCGGGCTGCGGTACTCTTGCCGAAGAAAGAAGGCGAGACCAACGACACGCCGGCGGCGTACCACACGCCGCTGCGCCAGTGCGCTGATCGACGACCATAGCCGCCACTGAACGTGATCGTGTGCAAAAGCGGACTACAACGCCCTCAAGCGAGGCATCGAGCATTTGCCGCCGGCGGTTCAATAGATCTCCGCGTGTGGAGCCAATGCGCCGTGCTGCGATGCGCCAAGATTTTCTAGACAACACGTCGCGAAACGCGACGATGAGGCTTCCTATGATGGGGGCGAGAACCGCGTCGTGTGTCAGGTGTTTTTGACGACTATCTAAAAAGGACAGTTCTGCGGCATTGGTCACCAGCGTCGAACCCCGTTTTCTGTTATCGGGGTGACGCTGCTCGCCCAGATCAACGCCGTTCCTGGTACAATAGGTCGAATCCAGAACATGAGCCGCGTCAGCATCCGGTGCACGCGTCCGCATCCGCGCCAGCAGCCATGTGCGTGAGCAAGCAGCGCCGCTGGCACGTCAAGGCTCCAGTGCCTTGGCGGTGTTATCCCTTCACCGAATCGAGCCGAGCAATGCCCCGGCCATCAGCTGACCCCAATAGAATACACATCGCCCGAATCAGCTCGGCCAAGAACGAACCCCACGTCGCTGTGGAACTGGAGCATGCATTCACAGTGCCGGTGCGCACGCTTGGGCGATTGGGCCCTACAGCGTCCGATCGCCGAGGGGCCGGTCGGCGGTTTGTCGTAAACGGTGACGCCCGGCAGCCCGGCAGGGTCCAACTCTTCGCACTGCTCCGCGAACGTAATATTCCGTTTGTGGTCCATAGCTGCGACCCCATAACGGAAAGGGAGATTGCCCAGTGCCCCATGTAGGCAAAGCCTGCGCCCACCCTCCAAAAATTGTTGCCAGCCCTGCAGATAGGCGCACAAGAACGCTGACGGGCACCTAACGACGTACACACGACGGTTGCCAAAATACAAGGGCCAGGATGCCAAGCGGCTACGACGACGAACCAAATGAAAGCGGGCTTAATCCGACTTTGGCCAGATGATGGTCTGGCTCGCGGCGGGTATCCGCTACATTGGCGGCACGATGTTGGTTTCGGTTTGTGTTCGCCAGCCAATCTCTACCCGTTCACCAACCAGACAGTGCTTGGGCTCCGGCTTATCGCTCCACGACAACGCGCCGACAGCGACGAATTGATGACGCTGAAGCCCCTTGAACGATGTTCCAGTCCGCTCATGGGTATTTTCCGAGTCTGGCCTAAGAGCGAGCGGGAGCGCATGCATGAGAAGCGGCCACCGTCGGCTTTCCTGCGGTCGGTTGTGACTCCTTCCGGCTCCCCGCGGACCGATCGGTCACGGGAGGCGCTGGCCACCCCTAAGCGGCGCCAGCGCCTTGGCTCCTTTAAGTCGGTTGCGTTCGTTTCAATGGCGCTCGCGCGCGTGAAGAGGGCGTACCCTATGAATAGCGCATTAACAGGTCGCGTGATCCTTATAGCTGAAGACGAGCCACTCATCGCATTCGAAATAGCACAGGCTTTCGAGGCCGAGGGCGCGAGGGTTATGAGCCACTCGCAATCTCGCCGGCGCCCTGGCTGGGGTTGAAGACCCTGAACTGTCCGCCGCCGTCTTGGATCATGCGTTGAGTGACTGTGATAAGCACTCATGGTTTGCGCCCGCATGAAGGAACGCAACATCCCATTCATCACCTACAGCGGCTAGCGACCAATTGGGCGACCGATATCGCGAAGGCGTGCAAGTAAAGAAGCCACAAAGCATGTCCGTGCTGGTGGCGGCCGTCAAACACTTGCTCACGGAGCGCCAGCGTCAAACTGAGGACAGCCGCGAGCTTAATATTACGCTGCTAGTCTAGCATATGATTGCTTGCTACCTGTGTAACTGCGTAGCGCAAGCACTTCCTCCTGTGCGCGCCCTTGGTCGAAAGGCGCGTGGGCGCTCGCATTTTGCACGGGCGTCGTGTACGGCCGGGTCCCGGATTTTTGTGCCGCCTCCTCTGCCGATGCCAACGTCCTCCCGTAGGCATGCTCACCGTCGCCAAGCGCCAGACCCATGGCGATGAAGAACCGATCCTCAAAGGTGCCGATCTCCGCCACAGACCCGTGAACGCTCATCTCTCAGAGCGTAGACCGTATCTTGCAGATCGAGCCCAAAGGATGCGTCGGCGTAGAGGCTGCGCGCTGTGGCGATCAGACTTTGCGCAAAGTCGCAATAGATGCGCCAATCACGCGTCGCATTGGCATTGGCGAGCGTATTGCGTGCAATGCTGCCGGGACGGGTCTTGGCGACATTCAAGTCGGCAACAAGCGAAAATGCCACATCTTTGCTTGTTTTCAACGACTTATCAGGATCTCATCGTCGAACGTTGGGACAGCAGTGATGGAGGATAAATTTAGATCTTCCACTCCATACACGGCGCGCGATGCTCGGCGTGATCACGGCGATCGTGTGGGAAAGGGACTATAGGGCGCTCAAACGAGGCATCGAGCATTTGCCGCCGAAGATTCAGTAGATTCCACTGAAGCGTATCGAGAAATCTTCGCGCGTCGCAGCACGGGACAAGGACAACCCACGCCAAACACGCCGCTGGAGCAACCTGTCGGTCGGATGGAACCGGGCAAAAGCCGCACTGGTCTGGATCGCTTCGTGCGGCGGCGCCTGCCTAACCCGTCAGTGCTCGACGCGCACTTGTGACTGAAGTAGGGGAAAATTCGATGAGGCTCGCAGCCAAGGCGAGAAGCTAGGTGCGCCGCCTGCATCACACACTCCGCTTCTTGCCGCCGGTATCGGAGGGGCGCCTGAGCGTCTGGAACTTGACGCAAAAGATTCTGACGCCGACCAATGACGTTTCGCGCAACTACGTAGCCGGTTGATTGAAGAACGCACGCCACATCAGATCGGCACGCTCAAGCTCACTTGGATGCGTGCGCTCTCGTGAAGCCGTTGTGCGGGGTGTCGCGCGTCTACCGAATCGCGGGCGTGTAAACGCGGGTCTTTCACGCCTTCCTCTGGACGCGAAACCGTTAGCATGGCGCGCACGTGCGGAGGCTCATCAACTGGCATAGCCACCCGTCTATTTCTGGAGTTACCCTCCGAGTAGCCAGGCGCGTCAAGTTCGGCCCAAACTGACGGCCCATCAGCAGGTCGAGGCGCTGCCCGGGCTAGACAAAGGCGAGACGGCCCGGGCTATCGGCCACGACCCCAATGTGCACCATGCGACGATCATGCAGCTGGTGGGCTGAAATTGTCTGCATCTCTTTATTGCTGCTGCGGCGAGGCTAATTGCGATAGTCAGTTATCCACACGGGCGTGCTCGCCGAACGGAGCTTGAGAGGGCTAGCGGCCTCTCTGCGTCGAGACGCTGCTGCTGCGCCAGATCTTGCCGGACTTGCAGCGACGGCAGATGCGCTCGCCGGACCATTCGACTCTGGAATGGCGTCTTGCAGACGAGACACGGCCTGGTCTTGGGCTCGGTATGTCGCTCTGGCTTCCGGCGTTGTGTGGTCGTATGTCACGACGTCCTCGATTCAGGTTACGGAGGCGTCGGGCGCTGCGTCCGATGACATAGTAGCACAAAGAAGACCGCGACGAGACTCCGTCGCGGTCTGGATTCCGTGCCCACTGCGACAAGCGCTCAGAACGTCGGCTTGAACGACTTCGCTCGCTGCGGCCTGCGCCTTCTCGAACAGGTGCTGCGTGGCCCGGGTCGACAGATCGAAGAACTCCTTAGTCTGCTCTGCTCGCCTGTGCGGCAAACTTCTGAACGAACTCGCTCTGCAGCTTGGCGAGTTCCGGCAGTGACTTGGCGGTGGCAATCGCTTGCGCCGCACTGAATGCAGCCTCGGCGTTCGCCGTCAGGTTCTGTACGATCTTCTCGTTGAGCATCTTCGTGCTGCCCCAGGCGGTGTCGGCAATCTCGGTCATCGACCTTGGCGCCGTCCTGCGCGGCGGCCGCGGTCTTGAGTAGAATTCCTTGGAGGCGGCGACGCCTTGCTGGGCGATGGCCTGGACGTTCTCCGGAACGCGGGCGTCCTTGAAGAGCTTCTCGGCTTGGTCGAAGGCTTGCTTTCCGAACTGTTGGTTCACGGTCGTATCCATCGGTTGGCGGGCTGGTGGGTGACGCCTCCATGGGCGCCTTCGCTATATATGGGCATCCGTATTGTGCATTGCAATATGCATTTGTGCGGCGCGGCGGCCACGAAAGCAGGCGACGTTGTCGCTGTCCCTCGACATTCCTCAGCCTCGCCCCAATCTGGCACGCACAGGCTAGGCAGCCTGGCGCGATTTGTACGGTCGGTGCTCGCGCGGCCGCGCGGGCTGGAATGCTCGACGCATATGAAATCCACAATAGGGGTGGTCGCCCGGCTTCGACCTACCGCAGTAGTAAAAATTCTTCTTCCTGGGATCGCCGTAGGGCCACCGACACTCGCCGCGCTGGAGCATCGGGAGCGTCCTGCGCTCGTTCGGCGGAATAAATAGGTCTCCACCTTTCGGCGGGGCAGGCAGGCTCTTATTTGTGGTCATGAGTTATCATATCGGTAATTTGATTGCTTACAAAGGTGGTAGGTCCCCCTGCATATTCAGCAGGAAGGTCGCCGACGGCTCGAGAGTGATAGTGCCGCTTAGGTACTTTCCGAGTCTGGCCCACGGCCAACGTGCGCGCTTGTATAGCCGCGACCTTCCGGAATTCCCTCTCGGTCGGTCCCTGGGGAGGCGCTAGACCCCCGTCACGGCGGCCGACCCATGATAGCGGCGTCAGGCCGCCCTCGACCTGGTGCCGCGTTCCGCTTGTAAGCTCAGCAAATTGCGCCGCCCCTTCCCCCAACTGTGGCGCTACTGGGCACCGATCTGGGTGCCCTTCTTTTGGGCAGAGCCGCCGCTACGTCCATCACGCTACTGTGGACGGGTATACCCCGTTCCTTGAGACGCGCGCAAAGGAGGGAACTGTTACCGTCACCGAGCGCGTGATCCAGTACGGCGGCCGACAGTCCGTCGTGCTCCACCAGAAGCATGGCGTACCGTAGGGTGTTCGTCGTTGTCAATTCTGCGCCAGAGTCCTCAAGGGCTTGCGTAATATCCATGACGATTGGGGGCTCGTCCTCAACGATGAGAATTGAGCGTCCCGAGAGTGAGCCTTCATGAGGCCCAGGCGCCCCTGCGCGGGGATCACGGCGGGCATTCAGGGGGAAATCCCTATCCGCGGCCGCAAGAGGCCGCCAGGGCTCCCGCCCGGCGCCAGCGCCGCACACATACCGGGCGAGCGGCGAGGGGACTCAGCGGCCGGCCTTGCACGCCGTAGCCCAAAGCGCGCTGAGCCGCCGGTTGAGGTCGCCCTCAGTTCCGCTCTAAGACCTTCATTCGAAAGAGATAATCCGGGAAAAGCGTGAAAGCGCTTTCAACTCTCCGGAAGATTGCCACGTTCATAAGATCGAAGACTCCAAGTGTTGTTCGGATTGGTCTCGAGACAGGGCCGACAGCAACGTGGCTCTGGACCGAGCTCAACCGTTTGGGACAGAAAAGCTAAGGTCGCGGTCGCGCGCAAGCTGGCCGTCATCCTTGCATCACGCATGTGGGTCGATGGCACGGAGTTCGTTTGGTCAAGCAAAGCAACCGCCGTAGCCTCGACAGTAAAAGGAGAACTCAGCTTCCCGCCGGTAAGCGGGAAACAATGTCCCTGCCGGGACATTTGTACGCTTGCCACATCGCATGGAGTGCGTGCCCCTGGTCCGAAATAACCACCGTCGCCGACGTCATCCGCCGACTCGCCGGGCATATCGAATCGCATCCTCAATGGCGCTAATCCGGCCGACATTGCGACCGAGCAGGTGACGCGCCTCGCGCGGGCACGGCTAATACTGCGAATAAGTACTTTCCGAGTCTAACACGGGAGGTTGAACCTCTCTTATTGTTCGTCCGGATCCGGATCATCGCTGGAACCCAGCAGTTCCAATACCAGTTGTTGTGAGTGATGAGTGTAATTTCTTGCTAGCAAGCGGTGACCCCATGTCGAGAAGCGTGTTTGGAACGACCGCAACGGCGCTTGGCGTTCGCTGGCGCTATGGGTGTGGCCATTGCTCAGACGGACACTCCGCAAGCCAGTCGCAACGATCCCCTCCAGCGCCGCCAAATCTTACCAGTAAGGATACTGTTCCGCCCGCGACGGATTCTGTCGCTTCCCACGCGCGGAGGCAAACAGGAGCCAAGCTCCAAAATCGAGGGCACCACGACAGGGGCCGTTCTGGTCAATGGAATGCTCTCGGTGCCCGGCGCGCAGCAAGACTCTCAAACGGCACCTGCCAAATTCTCTGAACGCTCAAACGTCGCCGATCAACTCCCGATTGCCGCGTACGCGCTGAGACACCTGAGCGAGGACCAGAGGCGCGGTATCTACAAAACTCTGGAAACGCGACTAGCGCTATCCAGCGAAACATCAGCTGCAAGCAGCACCCGTTGTCGGATCAGAAATCTCAACTGAAGTTGCACTCCACGGATTGATGCCGCTATCGGAAGAGATAGTCTCTAAGTTGCCTGGGCTGAGAAACATGGTTTTCGCCCGCGCAGGCAACAAAATGCTTCTGGTCAATCCCAGTATGCGAATTGTGCTCGCAGTTCTGGAATAGATCTGCAAACTCTTAATCAAGCTTACACCGTCACCGTGCGTGTCCCTCGGCTCAGATCCGGTCGCGTCAACGCTCTCCCCACACCTTCAACGATGACGGCCAGACGCGCATTGAGAAGCTGCGGAGCTCCTGGGCGTGGACCTTGTCTATTGGCGCACGCGGTAGTGTCTCAGTTTGAGTTTTTGTCTGCGTCGGCTACGGAATCCGGAATAATCCAGACGACCAACCGGGTGAGGCCGTAAAGGGCAAACCCGAGAGGCATTCGAAGAATGCGACTATCGCAGCCGATTTGCCACCCACCCACGCGTCGGGCGCGAAGAGCCATATGCCTAGGCCCATCATGGCCGCCCCAATAGATATTTTTTGAACGACATCGCCTAGGCGGCGAAGGTCTGTCTTGATGCGTTGCGCGTGCATGCACACACCCTATCGCGATCCGCAGCGAACTCATATGCTTAGCGATAAGCAAGGAGAGACTCATGGCCAAATACTTTGGCGAGGTGGTTCAGGGTTCCGATGACGATTTCCCGTTCGTAGCCATGATTTCGGATCAAGACGGCAACGTTGTCGGCGAATTCCCAGTTCGAACGAGAGCTGATGGAGAAGCCAAGATTGAGGAGGTGTTGACCGATCTGAAGAAGAAGTTCCCCGAGGGTGGTGATGCCGATGCCTAAGGGTCCTAAAGGCTGGAAGCGCACCGCCGCCGTGGTCGGCACCGCCGTCAAGGTGATGTGCATCGCTACGGGCGAGGAAGAAGCAGACTTTCCGGCCGACGATGGTAAGGATGCCGCCGCCAATCGCTTGGGCGGCGCGGCGGTCTAGCGCGCGCCAAGGCATTGACGCCAAAGCAGCGCGCCGAGATTGCAAGGACAGCAGCAGCTAAGTTGATGGAAGAAATAGCGTCGCGCTTTCTTGCGTCAGTAGCCCATTCGACCCGGGGCCGAGGCTCTCGCGGCTACTGCTAGGCTCGTATCCCATCTGCCACGAGCGACTGTGCGCCACGTCACGCGAGTTGTCGGCCGCCGACGTTCCCACGCTTCGGTCTGGCGAGGCGAGGCAAGCATGACCGCAGCGGAAGAAACGGGCTTTAGCGCGGCCGACGGCGAGCGGAGGTCGAGCCTCGCTCTTGAATTTGTTCAGTCTTCAGACTGTGGGTTGCGAGAACAGCCACACCGCTAGCGAATGCTGCAAACCCCAGTCGAGGCCGATGACCGGCCCTCAACTGTCCGTGCTGAACCCTTTTTCTCTGGGCGTTCGGTTCCTTCGACTGGGGGCCCTTGTTGCTACCCGAAGGCCGTCTGATACCTCCCCTGCTTCGCCCGAAGGTTGTTGATCGTCTTGGCTCAGCTAATTCTCGAACACGGAAATAGCTAGCTTCACTAATGTGGATCAGGGTCCGTGAGTGCCTGACCGCGCTAGATCTCGAAAGGATATTGGCAAAGCAGGCACGCCTTAATGAAGCCGATGGCATGGCGGCCCTCGGCATTTGCGAGTCGCTCCTCATTGCGCTGACGGAGCTCAAAATCATCGGCGAACAGGATGCTCGCGACTTGCTCACGGACGTTGCCACCGCGCACACCGAGGTTGACTTTTGTGGTCCAGGCGCCGGAGAAGCATCGGGCGGTGGTGGAGATCGTGCAGCGCATTCTCGCCGGCAAGAAGGGCGTGCGGCACCAGCGAGCCGCTGCGAGGTGGGATCCGTTTGGCAAGCTCTGGCGTTCAGAGTTGGCAGCGTGGATGCTGCGGGGCGTAATTCGCGAAGGATCCTTGATCAGCCATTGCGGAACCGAAGTGCCACGCCAAAACCAGTAGCGTTCGCCCGTTCCCTACTCGACCGCGGGGCCGTCGCTGCGATGCAAATGGCCATCGACGGTCGACAGCGATGGGCGCGGCACCCACAAATTTCTCGCGGCGTGATCCAATAGTAAAACAGCAGGTTCACGCGGGCCTCAAGATGGTTTGAAGAATGTCCTCCAGCGCCCTGGGTGAAATCCCGGTCGGCAAAGCTGGAGCGCCAGCCGATACCACGGTATCGATCTCCATCAGCTCCACCTGATTGCGCGTGGAACCCGTGCGCCCGGCAGCATCTCGGCGACCCACGCTAAGGCTTGCCAGGCGGCGAACGGCACCGGCACCAATATGCGTTTCACGCTTCGCTGCGCGGGTGATCGTCCTGAGCAGCTCTTCGTAGGTATGGACGCGCGGTCCGCCGCATTCGACGGTGATTGCTTCCGCAGCCGTCCGCTGCATCAGCTCGGCGACCGCCTCCCCGACATCCTCCACGTCGGCGGGCTGCATCCGCGTCTCGCCGCGGCCAAACATTGGATAGATGGGAAGACGCCGCAGCAGCTGGACGAGAGTGTTGAGAAACGCATCGTCTGGACCGAACATAACCGCCGGCCGGATCAGCCCAGAATTGGGAATTGCCGCGCGGACCGCTTGCTCTCCCTGCCCGCGCGCACGGATGTAGGGTGAGGATGGCCCCGAGCCCCGAGATCTGAATCAGCCGCTCTACGCCCGCATCTCGCGCTTCTTCGGCGAGCCGCCCTGCCGCCGCCACATGTACCGGATGGAAACGTCTTCGTTCCGCGCTCGACGTAGAGGCTGACTGCATTCCACGACGCTAAACGCGCCTTCAATCGCTCTTCGCGATCGACGGCTGCTCGCGAATATCCGCGGCAACCGGCTGAACCTCCCGATCGTTCCCACTCGAGGACCTTGGATGCCGGGATGCGATGCGAACCGAAAACCCTTTGTCGCGCAGGTAACGAATCACCCGGCGTCCGAGAAAGCCGGTGCCGCCAAATACGGTCACTACCCTGGCCCATGGACGCACCCGCCGCTCGTCAGAGCATCCACGCTAGCGTACACTGCGCGCGCCAGCTGCGAACTCCACATGCACCGACGCGTTACCTAACACACCGACGGAGCACGCCGCCATGACCCCACGAACGCTCGGATTGACCGACCCACTCCACGACTACCTCCTGCGGGTTGGCTTTCGGGAGCATCCCGCCCTGAAGCGCGTTCGCACCGAGACTGCCCAACTACCCGGAGTCCATATGCTGCTTGCGCCGGAGCAGGCCCATTTCATGGCCCTCCTCGCGCGCCTGCTTGGCGTTCGGCGCTATCTCGAGATCGGCACCTACACAGGCTACAGCGCGCTGGCCATTGCGCTTGCCCTCGACCCGGACAGTAAGGTCCTCACCTGCGAAATCGATACCACGATCGCCCCAACAGCCCAGCGCTATTGGCGCGATGCAGGGTGTTGCCGACAAGGTCGAGCTTCGCCTTGGACCGGCACTCAACACGCTTGATGCCTTGCTCGCGCAAGGGGAACACAGCCCTTTCGACATGGCGTTCATCGACGCCGACAAGGAAAACCTCTTGGCCTACTACGAGCGCTGCCATGCCCTGGTGAGGACTGGCGGCTTGATCCTCATCGACAACACGCTCTGGAGCGGATCCGTCGCTGACGATCCCGACCACGATCCCTCAACCGATGCCATCCGCGCCTTCAATGTCGCTCTCCACGCCGACCCGCGCGTCGAGATGGTACTTCTGCCAATCGGCGACGGGCTGACGCTCGCCCGCAAAATCCTTTAGTTATCCGCGGGCTGCCACCCCGCTCGGACCGGTGCTATCATTTCGAAGGTTATGCTGTCGCTCTATCAATAAGCAGTTCCATCTTGGCCGCCATGATGAAATCATTCTCATGTAGCCCTTTGATCTTTTCGTCTGCAACGAAACCGTCGCGTAGCCCCAGCCGAAACAGATATCGGGGTGGTGACCCTCGCGTTCGGCAAGCTCGCCAACCCGTTGCACGAAGCTCAGCGACTCGCCGAAATTCCGGAACCTAAAGGTCTGCTCGATACGCTTGGCATCGTCGCGCAATTCCCACCGCGGAACTTGCTCGTGGAAGCGTTCGGCCTCCTCTGAGGTAAGCGGAGGGACACCGCCCTTGCAGGGCGTACACGTTTTGCCAGCGAGCGTGTCGGTCATATACATCTCCTTTGAGGCACCTGCTGGGTGTTCAGCGCCCAGCGCCATGCCCTTCTCCTTTAACTCCTTGAACGCCTGTTCGTTCTTCGAGAGATGCGACAGTCCAATGCCGCGCAGCACGTGCGCCGCCTTGCTGAAATGGATGTTGTCTATGACAACGAGTCGATTTTGCTGTCACCTGTTGGCACGAACTTTTTGCGCGTTGCAGTCTGGTCGGAGCGCCATGTGTGCGGCCTTCGTTTGATGGGCGACGACGGTTCCTTCAATTGGCATACACGATCGTGCGCAGCATGACACGGCGTTCGTCGGGGCGGTAGTCGGGTGTGCCGTCACGCCCATCCATAACGGCGATCGTGGCGCAGGATCAACAAGCCATAGAGAAGCTGAAACGAAATTGTTGGCACCACGAACAGGTCCATCGCAACAATCCCATCAACGTGATCGCGGAGAAACGTGCTCCAGCCCGGAGACGGTGGTCGCTTCCTGCGCGCCAATGCATCCGCGGTGCGCCCAAGAGCGGGTTGGCAAGGCTCATCGCACGGATCAGGCGGCGTACTTCCAGCGGCATCGTCGGCCTGCCCCGGCGAACTCGCGATTTCCAAGGCTAATAGGCTCTAAACCCCGCTCGGTGCCGACGGATCACGGTGTCTGGCTGACGATCCCCAGTGCGTCGCGAGCGGTAACAACCCCGAAGCAGGCCGACGAATATCAACCGATCGATGCTGCCGAAGCGTGGTCTCTTTGGGGGTCCGCCGCAGGACGTTGATCTGCTGGCGTAGCGCCAAGTTCTCCGCCAAAGGGTTACCCTCAACCGAAATAGCCCGATGAACGCCCACCAGATCAAATGCAAAGGTTCCACATCGGACGACGGCATCGCCCATATTGCCGGCAGTTGCTAGCCCGATGAGGTTTGCGAGAGGGGTGCGCCCGTTGCTCGGCAGCGGGCCGTGGTTCATGCTGGGCGTGAGTGCGACGGCGATCGTGCGTTGCGGCGGGCCAGATAACCCGAGAATGAGCGGTGCGCGGATCCCTCCGCAATGAGCTCGGAGCGACGCCCTCGACCAGCGCCATCAACTGGAACCAGCAACGTGCACTGCGCTGCGCGTCGTTAAGAGCAAACCAGTCCGTCTCCTTGCCCGCGATACAAACTAACAAATACATACTACTTGGGACTTCCCACAGTTGTTACCTGAGAAGCTTGTGCTTCCCGATAGGCCGCGGGGGTCATTCAAGTAGACTTGCAAATAATTTTAGATGCTACGCGTAAGCTTTAATCTTGGATCAGAGGTTTGTTGAAGTAGACCTTGTTTATTACGATATCATTGCTCATATGTCCTATAAGCTTTGACGATAAACATTCAAATTGCTTTTTCTAAATGGGATGCTCAAGGAGTTGAAGATGTCGAACATCACGCAGCCAGAATTCAGAAAGACCCCTTGTACCGACCACCGGCATGAAGGTGAAATCGTGCGTAGGTGGGGCAAGTTTAGCGATCAGGAGATCGCGGACCTGAAGGACAAGGACGATCTGGTGGGTAGGGTCCAAGTCAAATACCAGCTCGAGAGGTCCAAGGCGCAGCGCGATGTCGATGCGTTCGCGAAAGGGCGGCAGCTCTGGTCGTGCGTAGCTGCCAGCTGGTCGCCCTCGGCAATTGCGGGGGCGGCAGACGAGCTTGAGGTAAGCGGCTACCCCGTTATTTGTTCGACGCGACATCATTTGGTGGTCATCTGTGACGCCGGCTACTTCGATTTCACTTCTTTAGACCCGAGTTCGACGACTTTCTCTACCGCCCCGATCGGCGCGGACGATGGTGAAATGCCGCTCAGCGTCCTTTCTGCGCTGACGCGACTGGACCTCGATCCCTGGCAGGAGGCAGCTGAATTATCCGAACTGCCCAAGGGCACTGCCACGCAGAGACTGGCCGCGTTGATAGCGCGATTACCTGGTCGGACGCTGGACACTGGCGGATTCGAGGGCGATGGCTGATCGCTTGATCGAGCTCCTGCCCAGCCCAGGCAGGTCCGCGGTGCCATTGGCTCCTAAGGCCCTTGTCCTTCGTAAGATGACCGGTTCGGCAATCGCGAAAATACTGTTCTGTGCTGCATTAGGGATCACTGTCCTCATCATTGCTGCAAACCGTCAATCGTCGTCGCAGGACAATCGTGCTGACGCGCCAGCCTTCAGCACGGCCTCCCAGCCGCAGACCTCACGACCGAGTTCCCCGCTAAGCATGGCCGCCAACCCTAGGGGCTGGACCACCTGGGGTGCGCGTGAGGACCCCGGTCGCAACGATTTGCGTTCCTGTTCCACGCAGCTCGAATGGCGAGACCCGTCTTCGTGAATGTCTCGGCTTCGATGACAGAACATGTTTCCTCGCCATCCCAGGACGTCTCGATTGTCTCTGGTTGCTCCGCCACGCGAGCCATGACGGAGGTACGTTGGGCGCATCAGGGAGCTAATTCCCAAATTTCAAATTACAAAATCCGCCCCTGAAGCTTTGGTCCGCGCGACGAGGCTTTTGGCAAAAGATGCCCGTACTTTCAGCAACCACGGCGTGTGGAAGGCAAGAAGCGACCGCTGACTCGGATGCGAACGGCGAACCTTCTCGTTCTGTGTGGCGAGCCTTGGCCTTAGGGATTACCAGCCCCGGTGCGTGCGGCAAGCGAAATAGACGGCATGGTCATGTGGGATAACGCCGACCCCAAAGAGCGGCAAAAAGTACGAAATGAAAACCGTCGATCGGCTGAGATCGAGAGAATTCTGGCGCGGCGCGCCTGTCGGGAGTTTATTTGGAGGCGGTTCTGTCTACTTTGCGCTTCGAGCAGCTTTCCGCATGCCCGCCAGAATGTGAGGTCGGTCTTGGATGTTCCGATCGTTTTGAGGTGGTCACGGACGACGTCGTCATAGTCTGTGAGACCGCTTGACTTTCAGCTCTGCAACTGCGGCCGGATCTGCTAGAACTCGCCTCGACACATAGTGGCAACATCGCATTCGTGACGGCCGCGGATGCGAGTTGTGCGCTCCGCCGGCCGTATACCAGCCCGCACCGAACGGAAGCGCGAACAGCATGACGATTGCTCCAACACCTGCGCCGACAGCGCGATGTGTCCATTTCTCGTTCCATGATATGATCTTCCTTTGGCTGCTTACGGAGTGACCCGCTATCGGACACAACAGGCCAGGGTCTAGACAGAAGGCTCGGAAAGTACTCATGCGTTGCGGGACACTACGCCGCAGCTTGCGCGAGTGGTCCTGCACGCAGGTGCGCCACAAATTTTGGAAGGTGGCCGCCAGAGCAAACACCAGGTGCGGCTAACCACGTGATCGTGATGCACGAGGTTACCAACTTCGGCAGCACCTCAGAACTCGGCCGACATGGCAAGGAAAACGGTTCTTCAGGCCGATAAGCTCTAGGTCGTCGCAGCGTGTGGCTCCGCTGAGCAGCAAACAGATCTTCGCGTGCGACCAACCAACATCACGCTGGAACCGGGTTCGGTCCGCTGCGAGAGTCTAAAGGCCGCTTGCGCAAACAGGATTTCGTCTAGTTCCCGGAGGCGGGCTTACCGCAGGGGACCATGATGCAGCGCCGCAATGGAATACGCGACGGCCGATAGCCGCTCTATTGAGGCGCAGACGGGATCTGGCCGCAGATACAAGGTCTGTTTCCGCGCTGTCTAAGCACCGGGTCGCCCTTGTTAGAGGCGGAGATCTTGGGATTACAATGTCCTTCGGCAGGGCGTGGCGGCCTTCAGAAGCATGACGCCGCCGCCCGGTACAATGCCTTCCTCGACCGCCGCGCGGGTGGCAGCACCTTGACGTTGCCGGCACCCTCCTGGATCCGCTCCCGGCTTCGCGGCCCTGTTGGGCAGCGTTGTTGGCGAACTCTTCGACGTGTTGGGCGACGTTTCCCGCCTGATCGGTCGCCTTGTCAGCCAGCCGGCCGAGCTGGTCGGTATTCTTGTTGACGTTCGCGGTGGTCCGACCGCCACCTGATTGAGGGGCCTGGGTTATGGTCTATGCTCGTGGAGTTAAGTCTCCAGGTGCAACACGCGGTGGCCGCAATTGTTTTAAGTTGTGACAATGGATTGTGTCCGGACACGCATAACTTTTCTAGCCTCAGCCCACACGCGGAGCACTTTGCCAGAGCCGGCGAGGACAGCTGGTGCCCTTCTGAGAGGCGCGGAGAGCAAGGCCAATCGGAAATATGCGGTGAAATCGCGAGGCGTTGATTGCGTGGGGGTGCTTGGTCGAACCGCCGTAGGAACGTTCCATCGTTAGACAAGCATAAGATCCCTGAGCAGGCCTCGACGTGTGACCTTTCATTAGCGATGGTTGTTCCCAACGATGAGCGACCTGGAAAGAAAAATCAGTCTAGCGTGAATCGTATGCGGAGCCATTTGACGGCATGACCTAGAGCGCTTGGGGTTCCTAACTACGACCAGGTCCATGGGAAGAACGCTTCGATCCAAAGGGAATGGAGGTTCCCATGAGCTACAGGTCCGGCATTTTGGCTCATTGTAACGGTGGGAGGAGCTGTTCTGTTGGGCGTGGCGCTAGCTTACGGTCTAATTTCTACCCGTACGCGGCGCAAGAACCGAGACAAAAATCGCTCGTAATCGCAAAGGGAAAGGCCCGTCACGCTGAGCGTGAGACGGGGCTCGTTATCACTTCCGATTTGTGCCCAGCAAGGCCGGGCTCATATACGAGGCGATCCGGCCTCGTTGGGAGATCAGCATCTTTGTGTGTCTTCGACCTGGCCAATCGGTGATCAGCTCGCTCGAGCGCGACGGCCAAACCGTGCCCTCGCCCCTTCGGCAGGGGCCGAGATTGACTCTGGGGTGGCGCGTCATGGCTCCTCCGCTCGCGTTGATCGACGCGACGACCGCGACGTCGCGGAGGAGCGTGAGGTGCCAAGATTTGGACACCCGATTTCGCGGTCTGTCATTCCGGTGCCAGCGGCGGTGAGTTCCGCTGTAGGTCGGGGATCGAAGGCCGACCCTGCTGGGCCGAGCCTTTGGCAAAAAGCATCAATCGCTGGTTATCACAGTTTTTTTGTGCCTTGTCGGCGACGTCCTTGATTGCGCCCTTGGCTTTGCCAACGGCCTTCTGAGCATCGCCCTTTGCCTCCTGCGCAGCGCCTTTTGCACGCAGCCTGTCGTTGCCGATGGCTTTACCGACGCCCTGCTTGACCTTACCGACGGCTTCGTTGGCATAGCCTTTGATCTGATCGGTCTTGCTTCCCATGGGGTTCTCCTTCGTGTGCGGCGTCAAGCCTTGGCTGGGCTGTCGCGCGGGGTCAACGCGGCTTGGAGGTCCCGATGCGAACTCCGGCCAGTCCTCCTGACCTTCCTCTCCTTTAAGAGGTGGGTATCACATGAACGAAATCCAAATCAGGCCACACACACAGACGACGGCCGTTAGCATCCAAACCACAGTGAGCCACTTCGGATCGGGGTCGCTCTTAGGTCCGATTTCGTATCGGTTCGGCATCTGGTGTCCTGGCCCGCCTTGTGAGAGCAGTATCCTACTTCGCCGCTAACTGATCCGTCAGAAGCTTTAGTTGTGCGACGCGCGTCCGCAGGGTCTTTAGGTTCTTGCCGACCCGCAAGTCGCGGCATGCTTCATCGTATAGCTCGTAGGCGTGGTTCAAGATTCGATCCTCCAGCTGATCAATACGCATGGGTTACCTCTAAAAAACCCCTACTAGACAAGGCTAGCGCCCCCCAGGAACCGGCGAGGAAGCGTATTCAGAAGTCGTCGTCACAGTGGCGGGCACATAGCCGCAAGCCCAGAGTCGGAAAGTACCTAAAGGCATTATTTCCACGTGCGCTATCTCGGGCCGATCCTGTTTCGGATTCTGAGCGGACTTGACTTCGAGTTGAACCCATCCCCAAACCCTGCCATCGTTGATGCATGACCGGTAATGCAAAGAAACCCACGCTCAAGGCGCTCCAGCGGTGGGAGACCGAGGGCGGCGCTACGGAAGATGGACCGCAGACACCAAGAGAAGGCGCCCCATGACGCCAACCAACTCGCCAAGTCCATCGTGGACATTGCCACCGGCGAAATCGACCGTGAACCTACGCCGGAGGAACAAGGCAACGACCCTTGCGCCGTCAGTCTTGGGCACCGTGGCGACCTCAAGGGCGGCAAGGCGCAGGCGGCGAGCATGACACCAACGCGGCGCGCGCAGATCGCGAAGGCAGCAGCTAAGGCGCGCAGGAACAAGCGCTGAGAGCCAGAGAGATCGTCGCGACGTCGCGACAAGTGGATCACGACCGCCTTAGGTTGAACGGCGCCGCGTCCAGCAGCTTCCGCGCATCCATGTCGTCGCCTCCCCGATCCTATGCTCCCTGGCCCGCGGCCGCGTGATTGTGGATGCGGTGAACCTTGTGGACTATAGCCGCCTGGGTCCCTGCCAGCGCTCACGGAGAACGCCGCAACGGTCCATCGAAAACTATTCTGGCGCTACAAGAAGTGGCGGCGCGCCGCGCGCATTGGAGACTACAAGTACCTCAACATCCTCGACAACACGTTTGTTCAACGTGGTCGAGGATCCGCTCGAACGTGCCAATCTCAGGAGCGCTACAAAGACGTCTACGACCGGATCGTCGCCGAGTGGAACGCGCGGAACGCGTCGATGCTTCCGGAAATCGCCGAGAGCTTCAGCCACTCGCTCACCGGCGCGGAGCTCGCCGACCAGTACGGCGCGCAGGAACCAAGCGGGGCGCCCGATCCCACCTTGCCTTTGCCTCACGCCCCGCAGTTCGGTGACTCTCACATCCTACTCGATCCGTTTGATCCCGGCGTCCTAAATGACCTTGGACCTTGGCCCAGCGGACGAAGTCGCATTGATCGGCGACCAGTAGGTTTGCGGGATGTCTCTTACGGGTCTTGGCCGTGTGATGAGGCCAGGGTCACCTACGGCCCAAATAGTCGAGCCCCTATCGGTGGTCTCTTGCTCCTTCAATTTCGGCCATGCTGGTGGTTGACTGAGTCATGGCTCTTGAGTGCCTGGAGCAGTCACTAGGTTCGCTCCCTTGCATGAGGAAAGCGAGCGTCAGCAGAGCACGCATGCTGCTCGATGCGCGTTCGGCAGTTCGTTGGATCTCCACACCTACCCGACGTAGCGCATTCCTCTACTTCCGCCGCGGTCGAGGCGCCGAGGCGGCGCGCCGCGGGCGGTCCGATGATACGAACCGCCAGGCGTTCGGATCGGAGGTGGCGGTCGAGGAAGTCGAGGACGGCCCGCACGTGCGGGTCGTTGCGTAGACGTTCGTGCGTTAGTAGCCAGATTTCGTATTCGAAATCGATGCCGGGCTCGAAGCACAGCACCAATTCCGGATCGGAACGGGCAACAAAATCCGCCATCAATCCCACGCCGAGCCCATTGCGGAGGCTCGCGAGCATGGTGCCGACGCTGCTCTGGCGGAGAAGGATCGTGCGTCGCGGGATCGATCTCTGCAGCCAGTCCACGAGGGGGTGGCGAAGGCTTGCGGGTCGGGGCCCAGCACCTGGTGGTTGGCGAGTTCGCTGAGCGACGCCGGTTTGCCGTGGCGCTTTGCGTAGGCGCGACTGCAATCAGAAGCTCCAGGTGTCCTGGCGATGCGGCGGCCGACGAGATCTGCTTGCGACGGCGGCGTGCCCGCGCGCAGGGCGATGTCGGCTTCGCCTCTTGGCGAGGTCCAGACGGCGGTCGGAGGTCACCATCTCCAACAAGATCCTGGGATGCGCCTGGCGGAATGCATTCAGAGACGGCATCAGCACCTCACCGGCGAAGAGGTCGTTGGTGGTGATGCGGACAGTACCGGTCCGCCCGCATCGGCAGATTCAAACCGGTGGTTTTAGGGGAGATTCAGACCGGCGCTGACAGGGACCAAGGAGACCAGCCCATGACGGCTGAAAACGGACTGCTGATCGCCCCTGGAACCCGGCTCGTCAATGCGTTCAACAAGGAAACCTTCATCTTCCGCGACCCACGGGAAGGATTGCCCTCCGCAGAGTTTCGAGTGCTTCTTGATGCGGGCGGTAGCGGCGGCGGCAATGCGGTCGCGCATATCCATCCGGGGTCGGACGAGGCACTTCACGGTGCGCACCGGGGTCCTGAAGGTGATGATCGATGGCGTGCCGGCGATAGCAAGAGCTGGCGAGACGGTAACCGTACCGCGCGGCGCCGCCCACTATTTCGCCAACGCGCTCGACGGCCCTACCGAGGTGACGATCCGCTTCACCCCTGCCCAATCGCAGCTTCGCTTCTTCATCAGCTTTGCGACGATTGCGGCCACGCGGCAGGACTGGTTCGACGCCCAAGGCGTGCCGCACAAGCTACTGATGGCCCTCATGCTGAACACCTATCGTGGCCATTTCTACCTGGCCGGCCCGCCGGTTTTGGCTGCAGAAGGTCATGTTTGCAGCCCTGGCCCGATCGCGCGCCTCAGAGCTATCGTCTGCCGCACGTACCCGCGGCCAAGAGATGGAAAGTGCGCAATGCGACGTCCGCTGAGCTTAGGGGTGGGCGAACTGCAAAGCAGTGACTGAATTGGCAGCCGTGGCTTGCCGGCACTTCGTAGCCCCATGCGCGCCAACGCAGCGGAGGCATTCTCCACTACCCGTCGCAGCTCGGCCAGATTCGGACGTCCGCGTGCGCTGCAGCGAACTGGCGTTGTGTGCCACGAGCGGGACTGCGCGGCACGTCGGTCATCTCAGCGGTCCGGTTAGAGTGTTGGAAGAATGCTCATTTTGCCCGCTTCCATGGAAGCAGCCAGCTGTACCGCCGCCTGAAAAGCCAGGCTCGGAATACGTAAGAACATCGCCACAATAGCGTGAATTCGCGCTTTTGCTCGGTGCCATCAAAGTTCGGGTAGGCGCTGCCTTCGATGCTGAAGAGGATGGTTTTACCAGGCTCATCGACCGAAGAGCGCCCGAAGTGGCTGATACTGCCCTCCACCACCGCCTTGTTCTGTTCCGCCGTGCCCTTGGTGCGGCTCTTGGCTGCGAATTTGGGCAATCCTTGCCGCGTCAGGGTCAGGCAGATAGCGGCCGCCCGCGTCGAAGATCAATACGCCCCGGATGGGTGCCGTAAGGCTCTGACTTCACGCCGCCTTGCTCAGCAACGTTCAAATCGAGTTCAGGCTCCAACTAGATCCTCTGCCGTCTGGGCGGACCCACTCGACCAAACAGGAAGCTGCCGACAACGAGGCCAATCACTGCCGGGCCAATGGGGTTTCTCATCTTTCCCCCTGATGCGAAACCTCTGGGCCATCTGCCACGCAATCAACCGATAATCCTCGAAACTGCTACGTGAACGCACTCCGCAGCCCCGCTCTCGCCCCAACAATTGCCACAGACGCCGGCCTTGCAGGGCCAACCCTCAAGGGCGAAATCCCCATAGCGCCCGCAGATATCGCCCCAACAATCGGCACCGGCACCACGCCTTGCGGGATCACCGCTGCACGGGCCGTGCAATCCAGATTCCGTAGCGCCCGCGGATAGGGTGCTCCCCACCCGCGGTTTCGTTCATTGGCGGCTTTCGGACGCTGGCCGACCAGCCGACGTGCGTGTCGCGCGCGCTAAGTGAGCGGGCCGGCGTCCGAAACCCGTCACAACCAGCCGACATCGCAGCACCGAGGATGCTGTGCCCGGAGTCGTGTCATCCGACCCTAAAGCTTTAGGCGCCCGACTTGTCCCGCCGCTCGTTGCGCAATTGGGCGCCCGCAGAGTCTCTTGCGATCAGGATGATGTCTGCGCCAGTGGCTCGGAAGCGTCACTGCAACAATGGGTTTTTCCGTGGCAATAGAGGAATTCCAAGTATGACGAAACATTCCCAGTGATTCTCAACACCAGACTGCCGGGTCGCCGGTTAGCGGCGAGGCCGCGAAGCCAGAGGGTCCATTGTCGCCACCGGTGTGTTCTATGTCACTGCGCTGGGTTTTGGGGAACGATACTTCACGTCGCAGGTGCGCTTGCAGGTCAAGTTGAGTTGACACTCATTTTAAGTAGCCATCTGTGTGGGGGAGCCCCGTGTGAAAATTAACTTGCCACCTCGCAACGTGCTGGCGATAACGAAGGGCACGAATGTTCGGGGCGGGGTGAGTGATCCTAAAATACGTTTCACAGCAATGCGGATCCGGCACTATCTCAAGCGGCTTGCCGAGGAGATCAGTTGAGCTAACCGATTCATGATCGCAGATCTGGTTGGCTGATCAGTTGGGGAAATATCGGGGAGTGCAGCGCATGATACGTATCCTTCTGGCATTTGCTTTACCGATGGTCTGGGCCGCAACGATCGGTCCAGCAGTGGCGGACGATTGGGCTGACTGCAAGCCGAGCATTCCGGAGCGCCGCGTTGCGGCGTGCACGCGTCTCATCAACAAGAAAGATGAGAGTCGAGAGAAGCTGGCACTTGCCCACATCCTTCGCGGGGGTGCCTACCGAAACCGAAACGACACCGAGAAAGCACTGGCCGATTACAACAGCGCCATGCGTCTTGACCCAAAGCGTGCATCTCTATGCCGAGGCCTCATTCATGCGACCAAGAAGGAGTATGACAACGCCATTTCGCAGCTCACGGAGGCGATCCGGCTCGATCCGAAGGATATCCTGTCTTACAACAGTCGGGGAAATGCTTACGCCGCGAAGGGTGATCACGACAACTCCATAGCTGACTACACTAAGGCGATCGAGATCGACCCGTGTATGTCCTCGCGCCGGAGCAATCGCAGCAACGGCCACAGGATCAAGCGCGAATATGACCTCGCCATCGCCGATGCCAGTAGGGCGATAGAGCTTGATCCCAACTATGCCGTTGCCTTTGCGAACCGCGGCTTGGCCTATGGTGCCAAGGGCGACAGCGATCGCGCCGTTGCCGATTTCACTTCAGGGCAATCGAGATCGATCCCAAATACGCCAGGGCATATGATAATCGCGGTGTGGCCTATTGGCGGAAGGGTGACAAGGATCGCGCCATTGCCGACTACGGCAAGGCCATCGAGGCGGACAGAAGATACCTTAATGCCTACATCAATAGGGGCATTGCACGTCGGGCGAAGGGAGATATTGATGGCGCCATCGCGGATTATACCACGGCCATCGAGGTAAATGCGAAGTACGCGCTCGCCTACAACCATCGAGGCACCGTTTATGTCGACAAGGGCGAGCACGAACTCTGCGCATTGCTGACTTCACGAAGGCGATTGGTCTCGACCCTAAAGACCTGCGAGAAAGTGGTACTTCCTGGTACGTCCGAGTCAAAGAAGGTGGAAATAGATGGCAGCTCCATTGAGGACCGCCCGAGCATTGAACTCGATCCCAAGTTCGCCGACGCCTACAACAATCGTGGGACGGCTTACGCGAGGAAAGGCGATCGGGCTAGGGCCATAGCCGACTACACCAAGGCGCTGGAATTCAATCCAAAGTTCATATGGGGCTACAACAACCGCGGCCTCGCTTATTCCGGCATGGGAGAGTACGACAAAGCCATCGCCGACTTCGACAGGGCGATTGAGATCGATCCGAGATCCGCGATCGTCTATCTCAATCGAGGACTCGCGCATGAAAAGCGGAACGACATAGTGACCTTGCAATTGCCGACTATCGAAATGTTCTCGAACAGCCGGCGTCCACGAGTACCGACACTCAGCGCAAAGAGATTGCGCGCGAGCGCATCGCTAGGCTGACAACTACCCAGCGGGCAGTCACGCGAGGCCCGTCCACAACGAACATTCCTGCGCCTCAGCGTGTCGCCCTTGTCATCGGCAATTCCAACTACCTGCACGCCGGCATTCTCGCTAATCCAACCAACGATGCCCGGGCCATGGCGGCGATCTTGCGCCGGGTGGGTTTTGCCGAGGTCATGGAACGATACGATGTAAGCCGGGAGGCAATGGGCAAGGCTCTAAAGGATTTCGGAGATTTAGCCGAAGGCGCCGAGTGGGCCGTCGTGTTCTTCGCTGGTCACGGGATTGAGATGAATGGGGTAAACTATTTGATCCCGACTGATGCCGCGTTGAAGCGTGACACCCACGTCAGTGACGAAACGTTGTCGCTGACACAGGTGCAAGCCAAGGCTGATGCCGCCACCAAGTTGGGTCTCGTGATCCTCGATTCTGTGCCGCAATAACCCATTCTTGGATCGGATGGCTCGCTCGGCGGGAAGCACACGGTCGATCGGGCGGGGCCTTGCCAACGTCGAGCCGGAAGGAAACGTCTTGATTGCCTATTCCGCGAAGCATGGCACCACTGCATCGGACGGCGCTGGCGAGCACAGCCCCTTTACTGAGGCGTTGCTTTCCAACATCGAGGAGCCGGATTGGAAATTAACTTCTTTGTTTCGCAAAGTACGCGACCAAGGTGCGGCTTAAGACACAGCGGCGCCAGAGCCGTTCCTCTATGGCTCGCTCAGCAGCGAACTGCTCTATTTCAAACCCGTGCTGACCGGATCCAACGCTCGATGACGGCAAGCTTGTGCGCGGTCTAGGCGTTGGGCGGTAGCGCCTGAGAGCCGACGAGGAATGGCTCAACAAACGTTGGCGGTTGCGCAAACGGGCGCGGCAGAAAGGGTAGCGTCGGGTCATCATTACGGGTGTGGGGCTCAGGGAGGTCCAATCCGCTAAGCCCGAAGGTTCGCGACGTGGCTAATGGCGACGACGGCTTGACCAGCAAAATCGGGCCCATCCCGGCTCCTTACATCCAGCCCCGAGCTCCGGACCCGGCTGATGGAGACTGACGGGCCTTCCCCGGTCCATTCCTGAGGCCGCGGACAATAAGCTCGCGTGGGCTCGAATGCACTTGGGTCCCTTAGGTCGATCCTGCCGTGCGCCGACCGCCTCACGATCAAGGAACGCGGGCGGTCAACACGTAGGAGTCCCGTGGAGGCGTGCTAGGCGACCGATTGTGGCGGTGGCCGGCATCAACACCCCGGCCGAGACCGTTTCAGCCGCCGGCGCGTCCCCAGGACGCGGAAAGCGCGGCCACGCCACTTGACGTCAGCGTTTGCAAGACCATCATCAAGAGATCGGCTCGCTCCAGGCCCGCCTGCCCGCTTAGTGCCACAAAAGGACTTGGCGGCGTGACGATTGCGCCCGCCAACATCAACCGCCTACGTCATTGCGGTGGAGCCTGCTGTATCGAGTTACCGCCTCCGTACCGAAATATAGTTAACGCCTCAGGGTTTTACTGTATTTCGCTCTCCGACATCGGATGATAGCTAGCCCTTTTGTACATTAGCACCCGGCCAATGCGGGGATTATTGTGGGTGCTATGTTGAGGGATTTCGCGATGAAGTGGTTCACCCAAATTGGGTTGGCGGCGATCGCACTTCTTTGTTCGCGGCGCCAGAGCCGGCTGCGGCCAACGCCAAGAGGGTAGTGCTCCTCCATTCTTTTGGTCAGGATTTCAAGCCCTGGAGCGAATACGCCAAGTCCATTCGCAGTGAGCTGCAGCGGCAGTCGCCTTGGCAGCTCGACATCACTGACCATTCGCTTGTGTCGGCCCGTTCCAGGAATGCAGACCCTGAGGTTCCTTTCGTCGCGTATCTCAACGCGCTCTTCGCTGAACAGCAGCCTGACCTCATTGTATGCATCGGTGCGCCCGCGGCCGTCTTTGTCCAACGTCACCGACCACAGCTCTTCGCCAACATCCCCATGGTGTTCACGGCGGTGGAAGAACGTCGCGTCCAATTCTCCGCACTCTCCAAGAATGACGCCGTTGTCCCGGTCCGAATAGATTATCTTGCAGCCATCGAGAACATCCTGCAGGTGTTGCCGGACACAGAAAATGTGACGGTGGTGGTCGGCACTTCTCCCAATGAACAGTTTTGGAGGGAGGAGATCGGCAAAGCGGTGAAGCCTCTCACAAACCGGGTTTCATTTACGTGGACCAACAATTTGTCGTTCGATGATTTGCTCAAACACGCCGCGGCGCTCCCGCCTCACTCCGCGATCTTCTGGGAGCTGATGATCGTCGATGCGGCGGGTGTTATGCACGAAGGGAACACGGCGTTGGCAAGGCTTCATGCAGTCAGCAAGGCGCCCATTTTTTCTTATGACGAATCCTTCTTTGGCCGCGAGATAGTCGGCGGTCCGCTTCTCGCGGTGCTCGACAGCAGCCGGCAGACAGCTGCCGTTGCGGTTCGCGTCCTGGGGGTGAGACGGCCAGTGACATCAAAATCCCATCCGTGCAGATTTTCAACGCCGAAATTCGACTGGCGGGAAATGCAGCGCTGGAGAATCAGCGAAAGCCGCCTTCCGCCCGGAAGCGAGGTCCTCTTTCGTGAACCGACGGCGTGGGAGCGCTACCGTTGGCAGATAACAAGCATCCTGCTGGTGCTGCTCGGGCTGGTCTGCATGATTACATGGCTGCTGGTGGAGCGATTCTGGGCGGCGCAGGGCCGAGACGCGCTCCCGCAAGCTCTCGCTGCAGGTGATGCATCTCAATCGCGCTGCTGAAGCAGGCGCGCTATCGGCATCCTTCGCGCACGACCTCGGCCAGCCAACGTTAGCCATTGCACTGAGTGCCCACAGGGTGGAAACCCTACTCAAGGACCGGCCAGAACTCGGTAAGATAAAGGAAGCAGTGATCGACATTAGCCGCGCCAATGACCACGCCGCGGCGATCATCAAGCAGTTTCGAAAATTACTCAAGCGCAGGAGCGATCCCGAGGTTCAACAAGAGACCGACCTGAATGCGGTGATTGCGGATGCCTTGAGTATCCTTTCGACTGAAGCCAATCACAGACAGGTTGTCCTGGCATGCTGAAGGCCACAAAGGGCCATTGTTGGTTCGCGCCGATCCCATTCATGTGCTGCAGGTCCTGTTGAATTTGGCAACGAACGCAATGGACGCGATGGCCGACAACCCTTCAGATACACGCCGGGTCGCCATCCGGACAGCAATGCACGCGGATTCCAAAGTCGAGGTAGTGGTGAGCGATTCTGGTCCCGGCATCCCGGAGCAGGTGATCGACGAGATTTTCGACACGTTCTACACGACCAAGCCGCATGGAACTGGCCTCGATTGTCGATCGCGCGCACCATCGTCGACACGTATGGGGGAAGATCTGGGCTGAAAACTGCGCACAAGGTGGAGCGGCATTTCATTTCACAATTCCTTGAGCACTGACATGCCAGCGCAGCCGGAAAGCATCTCGGCAACGTTCTGCGCGAGTCCACGCGGAAGCCTAGGGAGGTCGCGGTGCTAGGAACCCTGCGCGGCCTGGAATGGACCTTGCTGGCTACCGTGGGTCCGCTCGTCATCGGCACGCTCCTGATCATCTGGGTCGTCTGGAACAGTTGACTTGGTCAAATTGTACAGACGATCGGAGTCCGATGAGGGTCTTGGCCGTGTGATAACGCTGATGAAGGGCTTCGTTGCAGGGGTGGAACGGGCGCAGGCGTCGCTGTTGCCGGAAACCCTCGAAGACTGGGTCGACGAAAGCAATGCTGTTCGCCTGATCGACGCGTTCGTCGATGCGCAATGCCCCCACCGATTCAACAAGGCAGAATCATAACATCGGTGGAGTTTCACACAGATGCTATGGGGGATGCGGCGAGGACATTGCATCGGTCGGCAGACTGTTAACCGGTCGATGGCATCCATCGGCGCTGATGTTAACCGCCCGATGGAGCCACCGATGCGCAAACCGAAGCAGCGCAAGCCGCTAAACGACCTGAGTCGATCCCTTACAACGCTGGATGTTAATCAGACCTTAATCGCCGTGATCGAGATGGGCCTGAAGAGTTGGCTGGTCGCCGGGATCGTGCCTGGCGTCGAGCGCCAGCCATTGAAAAAGCTCGATACCGATGAGGACGCTTTGCTGAAGCTCCTCGATCGATGGCGAATGGAAGCGGAAGAGGCTGGGCACAAGATCAAGCGGATCACGGTGGCGTTCGAGGCCGGCCGAGACGGCTTCTGGCTGGCGCGATGGCTCAGAGAGCGCGGCATCGAAGCCCACGTCATTCATGCATCGAGCGTGGCGGTGTCGCGGGAGCACCGGCGTGCCAAGACCGACCGGCTCGATACCGAGCTCTTGAAACGTGCCTTTCTGGGCTGGTTGCGCGGCGAGCGTGATCACTGCAAGACGGTCGCGATCCCCACCATCAAGGAAGAAGATGCCAAACGGCCCAACCGTGAGCGCGACAGCCTCGTTGGCGAGCAAAGTCGCATCGTCAACCGCATGAAAGCCGCCTTGGCGCGACTCGGCATCCGCAACTTCAATCCGAAGCTGAAGAAGGCCGCCGAGCGCCTTGGTGGCTTGCGCACGCCCGAGGACGAGCCGATCCCGCCCAACACGTTGGCTGAATTGCATCGCGACATGGAGCGCCGACGACTCGTCACGGACCACATACGCCAGATCGAGGATGCTCGCCTAGAGCGTCTCAAGCAGGCGCCCAAAGATGGGCCGAATGTCATGGTTCGCCTGCTGGCGCGCGTGATCGGGGTTGGCATCGAGACGGCAGACATGCTGGTGCAGGAAGTCTTGTCACGCAATTTGCGGGACCGACGCGCTGTGGCGCGTTACGCAGGCCTCACGGGCTCGCCCGACGAAAGCGGGAGCAAACGCCGCGAGAAGGGACTCGCCCGATCCGGCAACGCTCGGGTGCGGCGGGGAATGATCCAACTGGCGTGGCGCTTTCTCAACTTCCAAAAAGACAGCGCCTTGGCTAAGTGGTTTCAGGCCCGAACTGCGAACGCCCGTGGCTCACGCAAGAAAATGATTGTGGCCCTAGCGCGCAAGCTTCTGATCGCGCTCTGGCACTTTGTCCGCGATGGCGTGATGCCGGAGGGTGTCATTCTGCGTCCGGCACAGTGAAGGGAGATCCCTGAAGGTACACTCCTGACAGTTTCGGCCCTGTCCGCATACTGTGACAGGTCGCCGATGACGGTTCGAGGTGGCGGGGCCCCGTACCCTGGCATGGCTTTGATGCCGCCACACAGAATGGGTCCGCCGCCTCGGAGCTTCGCTGCCGATGCGTATGACTGCATCATGGATCGGGTCAGACACCCTCCGAATACAAGCATGTGGGCGCGATCCCGCGCCACAGCTAGCGAGCTCCCCTCGAGTACGTCATCCCGACCACACCGTGTGTGCCGTCGTCCTCGGAGCCGTCAAGGTATGGCCTGGCGATGATGGGAGCGCGTGGCAACATTGGCGCGACGGCCAACCTTGACAGCCACCCTGCGCGCGACAGCGTCTGGGATTTGTGGGTCGGGGCGAAGAAACGGGCTTCAGATCGAACAAAGAAACTGACGAAGAAAAAGATGAGCCGCCTGCAGAGAGGCTTGACAAAAAAGCCCCATACAAGCCAGGGTCAAAAGCGTCGTGGGCCGTTGGTCCGGTTTTGGAGTGGAGCTGTAACGGGTCGACCGGGCCAGGTTCAAAAGTGCCAGAAACGATCCACACTTCGCGCCTTTTCCGCGCGCCGACCAACTCGTGAAGGGTGGAGGTACCGGCCGTGACCACAGCGCGATTAGAGCGCCGCAGTGGTCAAGACGACAGCGGTCTTCATATGCTGCGCTCCTTAATTCCTTATATGCCGCTCTTTCATTCCTTTGAGAAAATTTAGGCGCAGCGCTAACAGGATCGCGGTCATTTGCCCGCCAGATACTGCTTTGCCGCGATGATGTCGGGTCGTGCGGTATCAGCGTTGCCCGCCAGCAAGACGAGCTTTCGTAGTAGGCCCCAGCCCGTGCCACGGTCGCCTGTCCGCTCGGCGGCTCTTGCGGCGCCCGCAAGCGAGCGATAGCGGTTCGGATTATTGCGCAGCGACGTCTCGAATTCTTTCAACGCCTGCGCGGGCTCTGCGCTTCCATCAGCAGTTCGCCCAGCAGTTCCCGGATCGGCGACAGGCGATTTTCCATCGCGACATGCTTGCCGCTCCGATCTTCGAGGTCGGCGGCTTGGCGCATCGCCGCGATGGCCTCCCTTTGCGGCCCTCGACTGAGCGCGATCCAGGCTTCGCCAGCCCGCTCCTGGATGGCAACCTGGCCCGCCCAATACTCATCGCTTCGCCTTGTCCAGCCTGTCCTTGAGGGCGCGCAGGCTGATCCACAGCGTCCTTCGCCTTCGTGAGCTCTCCATTGCGGGCAGCGCCGATCGCGCGGCCGAACCACGTTATTGCCTCAGCCTGTGCGAATGGTGTTTTCGGATGGCAAGCGCCGCGGCCTCGGCCCAGGCAGCGCGCTCAAAGGCATAGCGGACCGGAATGGCTGCAAAGGCGGTGTGTCCGCTGTAGCGGAAAGTTGCCGGATACTCGGCAACGCTGTTGCGCGCATCAACAATGCGTTTCGCCTGCTGATCGTGCCCCAGCTGCAGATAGGCATTGGTGAGGAAATCGAGCGAGTGATAGCGCGCAGGATTCTTGGCGGGATCGCTGGCGGCTTGTGGATTGATGCGTGCCGTGTAGGCCATCGTCAGATCATCGGATGCACGATCCGAGCTGATCACCTCCTGCCACATGCCAAGTGTCGAGAAGATGTGCGAAGGCATGTGCAGCGCGTGCGGCGCCGAGGGTGCAAGCTGCGCGCAGCGTGAGGCCGCTATTGCGCCGCGCAAAGCGAGCTCGGGATAATCATAGCTGTGGATGACGTAATGCGGGATGCCGGGGTGGTTTGGAAATCTGTGACTCCAGCTTCTCGAGGATATCGGCGGCCTTGAGCTGTTTGGCATAGGTCTTGTCGCCGGGGTCGGCGGCCTCGTTGAGAGCAAGCGCATAGAAGATCGCCGCCTCCGCGTCATCGGGATGGCGCGCCACCAACCGCGCCATCGCCGCCTCGTAGTTGGCGGTGCGTGTGCGCTGCGGGACGGTGGCGTAATCCAGGTAGAAGGCCGCCAGGGCTTCAATCCACGCGCTTTCGCGCTCGGTTTTTTGTGTCGCAGCGCGCGCCTTCTCGACCGCTTCCCAGCCGATCTTAAGGACATCCCCGGGGAACGGGCCCACGAGCGGATTTGGGCGCTGGCTGATGGCAATGCCCCAATAAGCCATGGCGCAGGACGGTTCCTTTTCGGCAATGGCGGTGAATGCCTTCACTGTCTCGGGAAAGAAGAACGAATGCAGCAGCGCCACTGCGCGGTTGAATTGCGCCTGCGCCGCCGGGCTACACGAAATCGGGAAATTGACCTCGCCCAATCGTTCCTCGGCGCGCGCAGCTGCTTGATTGATGAGCGCGATCAGCGCGGACGTGAAGAGAATCCTTGCGATCCGAGAGCGTGCCATGACCAAGGCCCTCTTTCCGATTTGTTTGGTTAAGCTAGTGGAGCGCCCATTGATGTGTCCAATTCATTTATGGTCTAATCAATGATGATAATTTGGAATATGACCGATGAACCTGCGTTTCCTTCGCACCTTCGTGGCGATCGTCGACAATGGCGGTGTTGCGCGCGCAGCCGCGCGGCTCAATCTGACGCAGTCGGCCGCGTCGCGGCAAATCCAAGCCCTTGAGGGTGAATTGGGGCTGCGGCTGTTCGCGCGCATTGGACGCGGCATGCGGCTGACGTCGGAGGGCGAGGACCTGCTGGAGCGCAGCCGCCGCCTGTTATCCGACGTGGCGGCGCTCGGCGAGCGAGCGAATGCCCTCAAGAGCGGAGAAGTCGGAGTGCTGCGCGTCGGAGCCACTCCGCAGACGATCGAGACTCTCCTCGCGGAGTTCTTGCCGCGCTATCGCAAGCGCCATATCGGCGTCGAGGTTCATCTGGTCGAGGACGGTGGCGCCCGACTGCCGGGCCGGCTCGAACGTGGCGACATCGATGTCGCCATCATGCCAGCTGGCGACGATCGATTCCGCGGCCGGCTGCTCTATCCAATGCACCTCCTGGCCAGTGCTGCCGCAGCGCCACAGCCTGAGCCGGCGGGCGACGCTTGATGTAACGGAACTTGCCGACGAGGTGTTGCTGCGTCTCACGCCGGGCTTTGCGTCACATGGCTGGTTCGAGGCCGCTTGCCATGTTGCGCATGTCCGCCCGCGCGTGCTGCTGGAAAGCGTCGCTCCGCAGACGCTGATCGCATTGGCCAAAGCTGGCCACGGCATCGCCCTGGTCCCTTCTCCGGTGCGGATCCCGAGTGCGGGCGTTTGCGTGGCGGTGGTGATGCATCGCGAGGTGCCGCTCGGTCAATGGACAGTCGCGGCCTGGGATCCGCAGCGATACTTGGCGCCCTATGCGTCGAAATTCACCGAAGAAGTGGCCGCCCATTGCCGGCGCGACTATCCGGGCCGCGAATACGTTCGAAAGGCGCCCAAACTTCCCAAGCCGAAAGTTGAGTAAGACGTCACCGGTACTTTCTCGCGGTCGCCCGAGCCGGTAGCCATCCACCACGGTGATCGCAAAAACGAGCTTGTTCGTTTGATCGGCACGACACCGGGTTTGGTGTCGGAAATCTGGCTGCTTGACCACTGCGCGCAACGGAAGGATCACCGTACAAGAAAGCGAGCAGATTATCGCGGAAAGTCGGCGCTCTAGCGCGGAAGCTTCAAGAGCTAGGATAGGGGCCAATTCACACAAGGGCAGGCCGCTATGCCGACCGAGCAAGAAGCGGACGGCGCGTGATGTTTGCCAAGGTACTTTAGAGAGCTTGGCCAGTGCGGGGTCCGCGCGACCGCAGTCATTCTGGATATTCAGAGTAGAGAAATAGCTGCTTTCCTTACCGCACTTGCAGCTGTCTTTGCGTGTTGTATGCTGCCGACTTATGGCCAAACCTGCGCGAGAACTGCCGCCGCTGCACCGGCCGTTGCCGGTGTCGCCAGCTCGATCCAAACAACACCAAGTTGCCGGCGTTATTGTCGGGGCCAAACAGTTGGCTCAGCACCTCGATCTGACCCACCCACGTATCGGCCAGCTTGCTGAGGAGCAGGTGCTGGAGCGGCTGCCTGATGGCAAGTTCAATCTGGACGCTGCCAGGGTGGCCTATATCCGTTGGCTGCGTGATCCGGAGCGGCGCACTGCCAAGTCAAAAGTTGATCAGGAATTTACGCAGGCCAAGGCGGAGCTGATCCGCATTAGGATCGCGGAAAAGCAAAAGGTTCTGATGCAGACCGATGAGGCTATGGAGGTCGCGGAAAAGCTGATCGGCACCATGCTGACGGCAAAGCATGGCATGGCACCTCGTGTTGCCCGTATCGCCGGCAACAGCATAGCGGTACGGCGTGAGGTCGATACCATCGTGTATGAGACTAGAGTGAGCCTGGCTAACATCTTCAACAAATTTGCCGAGGAAGCTGAGAGGCCGCCTTTGGAGCTGCCTCAGGTGACTACGCCACCCTCAGAACAACCTGCGCCTATGCCAGACGACACGGAAGAGGATGTGTCGACATGACGGATGAGGAAGTCCGGCAACAGGTAGAGCGCACCGAGGCGTTCGTTGCCGCTTTCCGCGAGTTGATCGCGTCCACTGCCGTTGATCCGGCAAGTCCATGTGAGGCTGCCTGCCGTCGCGGGCTTGAGCGGATTGACGCTACGGTGGACGCGGTCGATTACGTCACCTTTGCCAATCTGGCGAACCTCAACTCGGCGATGCGCGGCGGGCTGCTGGACGTGATCGAGGTGCGTCTCACGTGCGTCGGCGGTGGCCCGACATTGGACTTTCAGGACGCGGCGGAATTCCTCACCGTGCTCCAGCCGATGATTGACATGGCGTTGAAGCGGCGGTTGCAATGAGAGGCCACGTTGACCGATCAGCCAAACGCGGAGAAGGTGCCCTCGATGTCGGCATTGCAGAGAAAGCCGATGCCAGCCGAGCCGCTGTCGCAGTGAACTTGCGCGTGGGCCGGGACGGCCGCACCACCTCAGTTAGCGGAAGTGATCAGGACGAGTCCTTGGCCAGCGCCGCATTTGTGACCGCCGACCCTTGCTCAGCCTGCGATGGCTCTTGACTCGGTGATCTCCTCGACGGTCGAAGTAATTCGAAACCGGCCATCGGGCGTCAGACGAGAAGTGCCATTAACGGTCATTCACCGCGGCCAATACGGAGCCAAGGCGCCAGTGACCCCTGCATGGCAGCAAGAACGTCCGACGATGCGAGGGAGGGCCCACCCGGTGCCAGTTCAGTAATTTTCTGGCCTCACAAGCGGTGATATCCCCGATTGGCAACTTGTCTCGCTTCTCTTCCTTATGGGCGGCCGCGCTCGAATCGTCCACGGCGATGACGATCAGGTCGTGCCAGTTGGAGCTTCAGCCATGCTGATGTCCAAGATGGTCAAGGGGCCCATTGAAGGTCCACCCGGGAGCGTCTGACGGTTGCCAACGATCCACAAAAAATCAATTGAACGCGATCTCTTTGCCTTCTCATTAAGGGTTGAGATCGGTCAGGTCTGGTTGAGCTTCATCAGCAGCCTCGACGGCCATACTGGCGCGGAGGCTACAGGCGTCGGCGGACGTCGTCCGGTCGATCCGCGCGCCTGACGTCAAACGTAGACGCCAACGAGATCCATTTTCCGCTTTATGGAGAAACTCCTCATGACAGCGCCGCATAACCCCATGATGTCCCGCCGTGGCTTCTGCTGCTGTTGTCTTACCTTCGCCGCCACGGGTGGCTGGCTAACGCCGCGCGAAGCGTTCGCTGAGGCGCGGGGGCTTGTCAGCCTGATCAAAGACAGCGCCGCAGCCTCTACGATCACGACCCACAGGCTGCGGAATAACATTAGCGCGCTAGAAGGGTTCTGGCGGGAACGTCGCAGTACTCACTGGCCCTGACGGCAAAGTCCTGATCGACGGGGGTATTGCCGTGTCGCGGACCCAATTGACGAAGGCTCTTGCCGATCTTGGCGCCGACCCCGTCACCCACCTCGTGAACACGCACTGGCACTTCGATCACGCCGATGGCAACGAGTGGCTTCATTCGATTGGAGCCAAGATCATTGCGCAGAACAACACGAAGAAACATCTCAGCTCGATCCAGCGGGTCGAGGACTGGGACTATAACTTCCTTCCTTCCCCGCTGGCGCCATTCCGAGTGAAGTCTTCGAAAACGAGAGGACGCTGAAGCTCAACGGACAGACGATCGAACTTAAACACTATGCGCCGGCCCACACGGACAGTGACATCTCGGTCACGTTCTCTGAGGCAAACGTCTTGCATACCGGTGACACGTTTTGGAACGGAATCTATCCATTTATCGATTATTCCACGGGCGGAAGCATCGACGGGACGATCAAGGCCACGGAAGCCAATCTTGCCCGGGTGGCTGACGATACGATCATCATTCCCGGCCACGGCAAGCCCGTCAGCAACAAAAGCCGAACTCAAAGACTCCAGGGACATGCTTGTAGCCATCCGGAGACAAGGTGGCTAATCTAAAAAAGCAGGGAAAATCTCGCGACGAGACCGTGGCCGCAAAACCAACCGCAGCCTTCGACCCGAAGTGGGGGCAGTTTGTCATCGACGGCGATTACTTCACCCGACTTGTCTACGAAGGTGTGTGACACCTTTGCTCCATTGCTCAGCACGCGGATGCGACCTTCACACTCTGAGGACGAAATCGCATCGTCCTACAAAAGGAGCCTGGAAATGATCGCTTCAGAAAAACCGCTTCACATTGACATTCCGGTGAAACTGACGGACGTGAAGATGGTGTTCAGTATCGGCACCTTGCAATTCGAGGGGACTTGCCGGCCTCGATCTTCCACATGCAGCTCATCGAGGATGACATCGCCAATTGGGATGCAAAGTCGGAGATCATCGCGGTCTTTCACACGAACGCCGGCCACGTGACGCTCCATGATCGTGCCTACAATGCCGACCGCAACATCGCGACCGGCAATCCGTATAGGGAACTGGTTAGCGATCTAATGAAGCGCGGTGTAAAAATCGAGTTGTGTGGCGCCACCGCGAAAGTTCACAACTGGGCTAATGAAGATCTTCCTTCCCGGCGTCACGGTCAACACAGACGCCATGGCAAGGACGACGCAGCTTGTTCAACAGGACTTTGTGAAAATCACCGAATGAACCTACCTTGGTGGCCAGAAGATTGCTCCGCTCGCCAACCTCTCCGAGGATCTCACCCCTGGCAGCGCGAAACGCCACGCTCAATATGATCGACTTTTTGGTCAAGACGAAGGGTCTAACCCGCGAGCAAGCCTACGTACTGGCCAGTGTGGCCGTCGATCTCAACATCGCGCAAGTCGTCGATGTGCCGAACGTGGGTGTAACGGCGATCTTGAACCTCGACGTGTTCAAGCCGCAATAAAAGCGGCGCGCATTTCTGACGTTGGGGGCGGGTGTGGCGGCGTTTGTGCTCTCCGGGCACAGACCGGCTGTCGCCGATTTGGAACCAGACCGTATGTGGTCGATCTACCGGCGCTACCGCCTTCTGGTCGTCGGCCAGCGCGATGATGAACTAGCCAGCGCTTTCGCCGGGGCAGTGGTTGATGTGCTGGCGCGCTTTCTGCCCACCTCGCGCGGCCGGCTGGCCCGCGCAGCGTGACACCCGGCGCGTCGGCGTGCTCATTGGCACGGATCAACAGGACGTCGCAATCATGGCGGCGGAGAGCGCCGAGGCCCTCTTTCTCGCCCAGCCGCCCTTCGACGATATCCGCAACGTGCCGTTAAGGCTCATTGTCTCATTCGGAAGCCACGTCCTGGTGTGCCGGCCGGATTTCATGGCTCGCCACGCTTACTCTGTTGGCGCAGACGCTGTCTGAGCACAAAGACGAGCTACCCACACCCACCGGTGCACCTGATGGAGTTGTCCCGGCGCACCGAGGATCGCACGCCTTTTTCGCCGGCGAAGAGATGCCTAATGATTGACGACTTGGCCACGGCGAGCCCGTCCCGCACAGGCAAGTCGCCCACGGCCACCCGCCAGCGCTGGAGAGACGTCGGGGATCACCGGGCTGGGCTCATACTCTTGATTCTCCTCTTTTCGGCCTTTGGCGCCGGCACAACGGGCGGCTCACGCCAGTCGAAGGCAAGTCGGGCGGCAGCAACAGTTTAGGACCACTCGGCGGCCTTGTGCCAATGCAGCTCGCGAACACCCCCGCTTTGAGACGCATATTTACACAGGCGATGTTTTCTTCCATGCCGGCGACGTCGGCTACGTACCCTTTGCTAGGGGGCACTACATCGAGAATACCGACACCGTACCGTTGTGGTTTCTGGAGATATTCAGGAGCAGCTATTTTGCTGATGTTTCGCTCAACCAATGGTTGGCGCTGACACCGCCCGAACTCGTCAAGGCGCACCTCGAGCTGGATCAGCAAGTGATGGACGCCCTGCGAAAGCAAAGGCGCCCGTCGTGCCAGCTTAGCAACACCCGTCGTGCCGGCTTAGCAACAAGAGGCATCCAGAAGAGGCGGGCGAGGAAAGAGGCCACCGACCGCTGATCATCGGGCGGCGCTCTGCCTATTTTGCACGGCGGCGGTAGGATTCCCGTAAGCTTCGGTGCGCGTCTGCAGGATCGGGTCGTCCGAGACATCGATGCCTTTGGTCAAATTGGTCGGCATGAACAAGAGTGCACCCTCGACCTTCTTGCTATCGAGCGCCTTGGTAATTGCAATTTCACCGAGTTCCACTGTGGGTCGGTCGTCCGGCCAGACTTTGGTCGCGTCATTGGTCGGATCGCCGAGCCGCTGCGAGCTGCACCAGAAGGCGGAATTTTACCGGTCCCTTCTCGATCGGATGCCCTCAGATTGTCGGCCAGCGCCGTGCCGGAACGCTTGACTGCCTCGTCGTCGCTCACATATGCCGGCCCGGACGCCGGGCACGAGGCGATAGCGACCGAATTTGCTGGCGGCCTTGCGCATTCGGTAAACCGCAAGGCATTAACGCCGAAGAAATGGCTGGCGTGCCGTAGCTCACAGCCACCGGCCTTGGCTCCGCGACGAACGCCGCCGCCGCCGGATGACTTCGGCCAAGAAAGTCTCGATCGGGGTTGGTTTGGCCGCGCCGGGTCCACTGGCGCCGACAGCCTGCAACATGGCCAGAAATTCCTCGCCGGTCGAGACTGGGAAACGGTCAGCCGATAAGGCGACGATGTCGTTCTCTCCTCTATCTCTCAGGTGAAACTTGATCGCCATGCCTCGGATGCCTCCGACGGAGGGATCCGTGTCCGGCGCATCAGGCATGCCGCCCGCATTCGAGAAGCGGATGGTCAGCGACGTGGGCGCGCCTACGAGAAAAGCTGCGGAGCTCAGCGTATCGGCGCCCTGCGCCGGTGTGAACGTACCCTCGAACGCCGCGCCGGTGGCGTGGTTGGCGCGCACGCCCTGAATGCGCGCCATACAGCGCGTTCATTTGATCGACCAACCGAACCCCCAGCGACTTTTCTTCCCCAACCCCCACCGACCTTTCTCGCGGCACTAGCAACGCATGCCGCCATCATTGCTGCGGCGAAGCCGACGCTCGCAATCCGTGTCGATTGCATGAGTATCTCCTCGTCCGCGCTGGTGCCATCACTATGCGTGTCTCGCCCGGCAAACTCAGGGCGATGCTTGCGGCGGCTCGTCGCGCTGGTGCACCTCAACAATTTGCCGCTTACTGCTAGTGCACTCACCTCCCTCGGCGCACTCAGGCCAAACCCTGATTTGCTGGGTTGGTTCTGCGGAAACCTTGGCTCGCATGGGGCGGACCTACATAGCGAATTCTGACCGATGCATTCGATGTGGGACGATTGCGTTCCTCGGGAAGGTCGCGAGGATTGTCGCGATGCTCGATGAAGGAGCTCCTGACAACATTGCGCTTCGAGCCTGCGGCTGACACGCCTTTTGGCGAGGAGGTCCCGGCGGCCTCAAACAGTGCCGCAACGTGCGCACGCCACGACGTGCATTCGGTTCACCTTGGCCTCAGCATAGGCTCAATGATACCCGACATCAGCACGTACCTTTCCGCGGAAGACCCAATATGACCAGCCCGTATAAACAAGGATGACCGGCAGAAGGAAGAGCGTGCCAACCATAAGGAAGGCCTGCGTGCTCGGCGACGACGCGGCTTGCCAAAGCGTGTAGTGATGCGGAACGATCATGGGCCACAGGCTGATCGCAATGCCTGCGTAGGACAGCGCGAAGAGCCCGATGGCGCCGATGAAGGCGCCGGATTGAGACGTGCCGGACGAGCGCACGCCACGTGCCGAACGCGACGAGGGCGGTGGCGATGGGAACTGGTGACAGAAGCAGGATGTTCGGCCAGGAGAACCAGCGCCTGGAAATCTGTTCGCTCATCAAGGGTGTCCAGACGCTGACCAGCAGGATGGCGATCGAGGACGCCGGCCAGGCAAAAGCGCCCGTAGCGGCGGGCGCGTTCCTGGATCTCGCCCTCGGTCTTGAGCACCAGCCAGCCGGCGCCGAGCAGGCCGTAACCGAAGACGAGCGCAATTCCGGTCAGAACGGAGAACGGCGTCAGGAAGTCGAACGCCGTGCCGACGAAGACGCGCCCTTCGACCTGGAAGCCCTGGATGAAAGCGCCCAGCATGACACCTTGTGCGACGGTCGCGACGATCGAGCCGTAGAAGAAGCCGTGATCCCAGAACGTCCTGTGCTCGGCGTCGCGGAAGCGGAACTCGAAGGCGACACCGCGAAACACCAGTGCCAGCAGCATGACCGCGATCGGAAAATAGAGCGCCGGAACGATGATGGCGAAGGCCAGCGGAAACGCCGCCAACAGGCCGAGGCCGCCGAGGACAAGCCAGGTTTCATTGCCGTCCCAGACCGGCGCGATTGCATTCATCACGGTATTGCGGGACCTGGTATCCGGCATGAAGCCGTGAGAGCATGCCCACGCCCAGATCGAAACCATCGAGCAGGACGTAGAAGAAGATCCCCGCTCCCAGGATGAGCGTCCACACCGGGACGAAATCGAGCGCCGGTCATGGCGACTCTTCCTTCCGTATGGAGTTCGACCTGCACGGGAGCGCTCGAGCGCCCGCTCTCGATCGGCGCGACGCGTCCGTCGACCTCGGCCGGGCCCTTGCGAATGAGGCGCGCCATCAAATAAAAGCCGGTCGGAAAGATGACAAGATACACCGCCATGTATGCCAGCGAGCGAAGCAAGCACAGCTCGCGCCGGTGAGCGATGGCGTCACCGAATCGGCGGTCCGCATCAGCCCGTAGATGGTCCAGGGCTGGCGGCCGACTTCCGTCGTCGTCCAGCCGGCGAGAACGGCCACGAAACCGAGGGCGCCATCGCCGATGCAGCAGCCGCAGGAACAGCGCGCTGTTGAAGAGTCGTGCCCTGTAGCGCAGCCACCAGCTCGCGGCCACCAGCGCCAGCATCAGCAAGCCGATGCCGACCATGATGCGAAGGCGAAGAAGGGGAATGGCGACGGGCGGACGGTCCTCCGGCTTGAAATCCTTCAAGCCTTTGATCTCGCCGTCCAGACTATGGGTCAGGATGAGGCTGCCGAGAAGCGGCACATCGATGGCGAAGCGATTGGTTTCGTTGGCGGGGTCTGGAATGGCAAACAAGGTGCAGCGGAACGCGTCGTTCGGTGTCCCATCGCGCCTCGATGGCGGCGAGCTTGGCCGGCTGATGTTCGAGCGTGTTGAGGCCAGTGCTGGTCGCCCAGGAAGATCTGCAGGGGCACGAGCACCGTCAGCAGCCAGAGCGTCATCGACAGCATGACGCGGGCTTCGTCCACCGATCGGCCCTTGCGGATCAGCCAGGCGGCGACGCCGACCACGACAAAACCGGTCGTGACAAAGAAGCCGACGACGGTGTGCGCCAGGCGATAGGGGAAGGACGGGCTGAAGACGACCGCGAGCCAATCCTTGGGGAAGAAGCGCCCGTCGATGATCTCGTAGCCGGCCGGCGTCTGCATCCAGCTGTTGGCGGCGAGGATCCAGAACGCGGAGAAGAGCGTTCCGAGGGCCACCATGCGAGGCCGCGACGGAAATGCGCCCACGGCGGCACCAGCTTGCGGCCGAACAGAAGCACGCCCAGGAAGGCCGCCTCAGGAAGAAGGCGGTGATGCCCTCATAGGCGAACAAGGGACCGAGGACGTTCGATGTGGCGTCGGCGTACCGGCTCCAGTTCGTGCCGAACTGGAAGGGCATGATCACGCCGGACACCACGCCGACACCGAATGCGACCGAGAATATCCGGATCCAGAACATCGAGATCCGTAGATAGACTTCTCTGCCGGTGGCGAGGTGAAGTCCTTCGAGGATCGCGATGTAGGAGGCCATGCCCACCGTGAAGGCGGGCATCAGGATGTGCCAGCCGATCAGCCAGGCGAACTGGAAGCGCGACAGGAGAACCGGATCGAGATCCATGACAACCTCGCTGCTGGAATCCAAGTCAGGACGTCGGGATACCACATTCCGGGCAGATCGGACGGCGTCGCGATCCGGCGCGCCATCTATCGCCCACACCAAAAGCAGCGTGCAATGGTACTGCGGATCGGCGTTCGCCGCGACAACGCTGCGGCGTTGAATTTGGCGGGAAGAGAAGCCGGTGAGAGCCGTGTCCTGACGGGGGGGGCCATTGCGTGAACCCGTGATGCGGAGGTCGATCAGGCACGCGAGCCTTTCGCGCCTCTTCCTCCAGCCAGGAGCCAACGATGACGATGCGTCCATGGCCCACTGGTGAATCTACGCCGCCATCCATGGCCTCTGAACGCGCGCCTTCTGTGCCAGTGCCGAAGGTGCTTGATGATGTGAAGGCGATAACGAGGCGCAAAATGAACAACATTGCGACGACGCCGTGGCACGACCTGGGCAGCCTGCATGCCGAATGATGATCGCCCACGTAGAAGGGGAAACATCAGCAGGTATGCCACCGCCGCCAGGCCGTGGCATCGCTCCCGCGCCAAGGCGCGAAGGCCAGCCATAGAGAGACCGGCTGTTTCGCCGGCATTAGAAGGCGGCCCGCGGTCGGATGCCGTCGAGCCAATGGTAGCCGCCGCCCCGCGTCCAGCCAATCGATGTCCAACCTTGTGCGGCATCGCGCGTCTTTCGTCCATATCGCCAACTTCAGGCAAGAACCGAGAACGAAGGGGAAGCTGGATGAAATTGTGCAACCACTTGGCGGCCTCAGGACGGCCCAGTGGAGATCGCCTCGGCCCGATCGGCAGCAGGTAGCAGGACAACTGCCGAACGCGTGCTACTGGCCGGTGATGGCTAGAACCACGAACGACGTCGCCGTCAACCTACTGCGAGCGCCGAAGGCATTGAAGCGCTGCACCTGATCCCCGAGCGCCCGGCCGCGATCCGCAGTCGCCCAATGACGAGGTAGGCGTCCCCAAGATCACGATACTGCCGATGATGGCGATAGCGCCGGTCCAACGCAGTACGACCTCATGCGAGAAATAGCGCCAGGTTCTCCCGGCCGGCTGCATCAGCACGCTATCTTTCGTCGGGAAGTCGATGCGGCCTTCAATCCGCGGTGATTGCTGCAGGAGAAGCCGTTCAGTATCTGGCGCTCGCGTCAGGATCAATTGGCTGGTCCTGTTGCGACGAGGCTGGCAGGGGAAAAAATCAAAGGCCACACGCCGCAAGCGTCGCCAGGGCTAGAAACGGGGCAGTGTCAGCAATTCCACCCATGACTAGAGCTCCTCAGCGTGGCGGTCGGCGATCCATCGGGGGCCTCTTGGCTGGGCTGCCGGTTCACACGGCGATCCCCTCGCGGGGTAAGCGGTCATCCAACCCCGCGCGCCGGAGCCGTAGCCCCGCGTGATCACGCGTCGCTCCTTGTAGATCTGGGCGATGATCTCGCCATCACCCGCCAGCAGCGATTTGGTCGAGCACATCTCCGCGCACAGGGGCAGCTTCGCCCTCGCTGAGGCGGTCCGCGCCGTATTTCTCGGACTCCGCCAGAGTCCCATCGGTTTCGGGCCACTTGCGCAATAGGTGCACTTTGTCCATCTTGCCGCGCGAACCGAAGTCTGCCGAACGCGGGGATATTGCGGCGCTCCGAACGGGCAGGCGTAGAAGCAGTAACCGTGCAGCCGATGCACAGATCCTGGATGCAGCACGACCGCCGTCTGCCGTGGCGTAGAAGCACGGCGACCGGGCAGACGGCGGCGCACGGGCGTCCGTGCAGTGCATGCAGGCCATCGCGAGTATCGAGCGTTCGCCGGGCTTGCCATCGTTGATGGTGACGACGCGGCGGCGATTGATGCCCCACGGCACTTCATGCTCGTTCTTGCAGGCGGTGACGCAGGCATTGCATTCGATGCAGCGGTCGGCATCACACAGAAACTTCACGCGAGCCATGGTTCAGAGCTCCTCCACGCTCGCCGCTGATCTCGACAGAGCGTGGCCTTGGGTTCCTGCATGCCCGTCGCCGGGTCAGAGACCGTAGGTCGTGAAGCGTGTTGACGCTCTCGCCGAGCACGATCGGATCTGGCGCCTTCCGGATACTTTGCCGCGCAGATCGAGCGCCTTCAGTACCAGCCGGCGAAGTGGTAGGGCATCCAGGCGACGCCTTTGCCGACGCGCTCGGTCACCAGCGCCTTCATCCGTGCTTCTGGAATTGCTCTCGGCCGCGGTGACCCAGACCCAGCCGCCATCGCTGATGCGACGCGCCGCGATGCGTCAGCCGGATTGATCTCAACGAACATGTCCTGCCGGAGCTCCGCCAGCCATTTGTTGGAGCGCGGCTCCCTCGCCGCCGCCTTCGTATTCGACGAGCCGGCCCCGAGCTCAGATCAAGCGGAATTGCTTTGACGATGCCCCTGTCGACTGCGGACTTTCTGGACGGTGAAGCCGATGCTGGGGACGCGAAATTGTATGCGCGTCCGGCAGTGTCGGATATTTGCCCACACGAGATCGGGCCGCGCGACGTGTAAATCGGCTGCGCGGTGCACCGGCATCTGGATCAGGCAAATTCCAGGCAATCATGCGCGCCTTGCCGTTGCCATAGGGCGTGCAGCCATGCTCGATCGCTACCCGCTGGATGCCGCCCGAGAGGTCGATGGACCAAGACACGGCGTCAGGGTTTGGCAGGGTTCACCCGCTCGTATTGCCGTCAACTCCTCGGCGGTGAGGTCCTTGTCCCACCCAAGCTTCTTGAGGACGGCCGAGGGTGAACTCCGGATAACCATCCTTGATCTCGGAGTCCTCCGAATAAGGGAGCCATCGGCTCATGTCAGATCTGCACTCCCGTGCGCTGACCGCGCTCGACCCCGAAACGCGGCGCGGAACGTGCCGCCACCTTCCTTCACCGGCAGGTTCGTGTTGTAGAGTGACCGCTAGTGCCATGGATGCCTGAATTCCGGCGTGCCCCAGCATGGCCACGGCAAGCCGTAGATATCGCCCGCCGGCTCCTCGCTTCGGCGCCGCGACGTTGTCGAGATCGAAGTCCTTGCTGGTTCGCTCATGTGAGCTTTGAGGCGCTCCGGTGATTGACCGCAATAACCCGGTCGACCATCCGCCGCGATTGATCTCGCGCAGAGATGTCTTCGGCCAGGACACCGCGCCATTCTCGACCTTGATGTGCTTGAACATCTGGTCAGCGAAGCCGAGCTTCTGTCGCCAGCATGTACATCACGTCGTAGTCGTTCTCTTGCACTCGAAGATCGGTTTGACGATCTGCTCACCCCACTGCAGCGAGCGGTTGGACGCGGTGCGTGAGCCGTTCATCTCGAAGCTGGTGCAGGCCGGCAGCAGGTACGTGCCGTTCTTGCGCTCCGAGAGGACGGCCCAGGTCGGTCGGGTAGGGTCGCAAACCACCATGAGCTCGAGCTTTCGATCCCGCGCACTGCCTCGGGCATCCTGCGTGATGGTATTGCCGCCGTGCCCCATGATGAACACTGGCTCTGCAGATCGTCCGGGCTGAGCTGACCTGCTCCTTCGGGCAGCATGGTGGCGTCAAACCAGCGCGTGCTCAGGATGCCCGGCGTCTCCATCAGCGTCTTGCTGGCGAAGCGGTTTACCGATCCAATCGTATGTCGACGTCCCCACCCGCGACCAATGCCGCCAGGCGTCCTCGGCAAGACCGTAGTAGAGCGGCAGCGTCACGATATCGAGGCCCAGATCGGTGGCACCCTGAACATTGGTCGTGGCCGCGGAAGATGTTGGCGCCGCCGCCGAGCGGCCGACGCGTTGCCAGTGGCGAGCACGCAGAATGCAGCTGGCCCGCACGTTCGCTGTTCCAGTGGCGAACTGGGTCTGGCCCATCGCCCAGATCAGCGTCGACGGCTGCTTCGTTTAGCGAAAATCTCGGCGATGTGCTTGACTTGGGCTTCCGGCAGGCCGGTGACGCGCTCGACTTCGTCGGGCGTCCACTTCTGCGACTTCTTTGCGGACATCCTCCGATGCCGTAGACGCGCTGACGGATGAATTCCTTGTCCTCCCAGCCGTTCTCGAAGATGTGCCAGAGCATGCCCATAGATCGTCGGAATGTGGACCCAGGCCGCACGCGGACGTATTCGGTCGCGTGCGCCGCCGTTCGCGTCATGCGCGGGTCGATGACGATCAAGTTGGCGCGGTTGAGTTCTTTGCCTTCGAGGATATGCTGCAGCGAAACGGGATGCGCTTCGGCGGGATTACCGACCCATGATCATGATGGTCTTGGCGTTTCGGATGTCGTTGTAGCTGTTGGTCATCGGCGCCGTAGCCCCAGGTGTTGGCGACGCCCGCGACGGTGGTGGAGTGGCAGATGCGCGCTTGATGATCCGGAGTTGTTCGTTCCCCAAAGGCGCGCGAACTTGCGGATTGAGGTAGGCGGCTTCGTTGGTGAACTTGGCGGAGCCGAGCCAGTACACGGATGATCCGGGCCCGCCTTTCTGGCGAATGTCCAGGAGCTTGTCGCCGATCTCGTCGATGGCTTGATCCCAGGAGACGCGAGCCAGCTTCCGTTTACCATCTTCATCCGGATAGCGCAGCGCGGCGGTCACTCGTGGACGTCGTCGCGGACCGCTGCGCCCTTGGCGCAGTGCGAACCGCGATTGATCGGGCTCGTCCCAGTCCGGTTCCTGGCCCAATCCAGACGCCGTTTGCGACCTCGGCAATGACCGTGCAGCCAACCGAGCAATGGGTGCAGACGATTCTTGCGCGGTCGCCACCGACGCGCCTGGCGGCGGTGGCGGTCCCGCGCGCCGCTTGCGGATTGCGCCGAGCGGCAGCGCGCCGAGCGCGGCCAGGCCGCCTGCGGCGAGACCCGAACGGCGCAGGAAACGCGGCGACGATCAAGGGCAATGCTAGCCAGTTTGCTGTGAGCGCGGAAGCTAATCGCCGCGACGGACCTGGCGGTCCGACCTCTTGATCAGCATAGGTCCTCCTGCTACTTCGTCGGGTAGCGATTGACGCGGTAAAAGGTTTGAACCTCCGGAGGCTCGCCTGGTAGCGAGCCTTGCGCTTTGCGCTGTTGTCCTCGGTATCTGCAGCGGCGGGCTCGGGTGGCGCCGCGATCATAGCTGCCGCTACGGCTGCGCCTGTCAGTGCGCGAATGACATCGCGGCGACCGACCATTTGATCGAGACGATTGCTCATAATTTCAGCTCGACGTGCGAGCCAGGAGGCCGTCGCAACCAGGGACAACCCACACCCTGGGTTAGCCCACGCGCCGTTGAACTCATAACCCATTCCCCGGCGAGCAACTTGACCTGGATTGCCGTGGTTCGCCCGATCTTGCGTCAATCTCCGCATGTCGATTGGCGCTTCATGAGTGGCACCAGGACACGAGTGGAGAGAAAACCAGTGGTGGGCAGACCGATCCGATCTCCATTCCGACGAACGACTATGTCGTTGGAGCCCGTGTAGCCTTCCTCTGTGCCGCCGTACAACGTATCCCGGTCGACCTCCATGCCGTGCACAGGAGTGCAATCTTACAGGGCCGGCGACATGACCTGCCTGCGCCCCCAGGTGATCCCAAAACGCTCGCCTACATGGCGCCGGAACAGATGGCGGAATGACTCGTCAATCGATTCCCGGAGCGAGCGACCTCCGGCACCCTCAAACTGCTCGGGCGCCTGGTGGTGGAAGTGGCTAAGGTGGCGCGCGTTGAACCAGAGTCCACGAGCAGTCGTTGCCGGGGCCAACTCCCTGGACGAGATACTCGCAAGCGAAAGCCGCCGGATCTCACTCTGAGGGGTGGCCATCATCCTTGTTGCGGCGGTAGTTAATCACGACCGAGGCGAACGCAAGTATCAGGATGGCTCCGGCCTCAAAAAGTAAGGTTGATCGGCGGCTCTTCCTTACCCTGGAGAATGGATAGACGCGCGATTGCTGTAATCGCGATAAAGAGAGGCAGGGGTGATTGGTATTCTTTGCTGTCATAGTGGAGCACCAACCATGGCGAGAACTTCCACATAGAGGAACATCAAAGCAGATCGTGAAGCGCAACGTTGCGTTTTGCAATAATCGCATAAATTTCCTGACACATACCTATTGTGGTGAAGATCGCAATTCGTAAGAGAAAACCATTTTCGGTAAAATGGATCAATCTACTTATCCGAGGAGCTAGGAATTCTGGGCAATTCATCGACTGTCCTTTCCAATCAATTTGTGGACATTATGCCCTGGGGTATCTCGAGATAACGCAAGCCAGGAACGACATTTCATGGTTGCCGCGGTCGAGGCTCGGAAAACGCGACCAGGTTCCATATGTCAGTCTGCGGGCTCAACTCGGCGCACATCACAGCGTCAAGAGCATCACCGCTCGCCACTCACCGCGTTGGCAGATCAGCGTTGAATTAGCCGCAGGCAATGCGACCGCCAGCCTCCCCGGTGGGTCGGTCTTTCTAATCGCACTTGCCGGCGTGAATGATCAGTGAAGTGCCTTCCGGCACGGGTTTGGAATCGCCCTCCTTGCAAACTCATCGCGATGCTTGCTCAAGAGCCAGCTATTGCGCTTTGCGCACAGCCGGCCGTCTTCATGCGCACCAGCACCCGGCTGCCCCGCAGCTTCTCACCGCCATCTTGAACTTGAGCGCCATAAAACAGCAGATCACTGGCGAATTAGATCAGATCCTGCGATCGGCGCTCGAAAGCGCCGCTTGCAGCGCCGCGAAGTTCGGAGCGCCGACGTAGATCAGAGTGACGACCTCGCCGTCGGTGATGATCTTCGCTTGCCTCCACTCTCCGAGCGCAAAGAACGCCTCAAGAAGCATCTGGGCAACACCGACAGCGCCCGTAATCCGCTACGTCGATCACTGTCAGGCGCGGGTGATGCGATGCTGCAATCCGCCAGAGTATCCCTTCAGCCAAGACGTCGCCCTTCGATATGGTCGGCGAACTAGTCGCTTAGAGCCCGCTGCCGGCAAACCTCAGCACAGCATTGTCTGGCTAGACCATTTTCCACTTTTGGTATGGGTCATCATGCGTAGCCAGCATGCCGAAAGTAGTTGGCGCACTCCTCTGGCGCAAACTTCCTTACGAGCTTGCCGATGAGTTTTAGCAGTGTCTGCACGGTACGTGCCGCACCCTTGCGCAGCGCCGCCTTCAGCTTCGAGAATGCTTGCTCGATTGGGTTGAGGTCGGGCGAGTACGCAGGAAGATAGCGCACCTTCGCACCGGCCGCCTCGATTGCCTCACGCACGCAATCGATCTTGTGGGTGCGGAGGTTGTCCATGAAGACGATGTCGCCTTTGTACAATGTTGGCACAAGCACCTGCTCGACATAGGTGAGGAATGACGGTCCATCCATCGCACCGTCGATGACATAGGGCGCCGTGAGGCCATCGATGCGAAGCGCGGCCACGAGCGTCAGTGTCTTCCAATGGCCGTGCGGCACGCCGGCGACCAAGCGCTCCCTCGAAGAGAGCGACCGTAGTGGCGAACCATCTTGGTCGTCACGGCGGTCTCGTCGATGAATACCAAGCGCGGCGCATCGAGCTTGGGCTGCTCGGCCTTCAGTGCGGCGCGCTCGGCCGCAACGTCAGGGCGATCCTGCTCGGCGGCGTGCAGAGTTTTTTTGAAGGTGATGTGATGACGCTCGTAGAAGCGCCAGATCGAGCCGATCCCGGCTTTCTGCTTCTTCACCGAACGCAACCGCGCACGGATCTCCTGGAGTGTCAGGTCCGGCTCGGCGCCGACGAGATCGAGCAACCACTGTTTGTGCTTCTCGAGCGGCGATCGGCAGTGGCCGGTCCCGGGCTTTGCATCGACGGATCCTGTGGTCCTCCATCGATCGATCCAGCGGATCGCAGTCGAGGCGCCAACGTTGAGCAGGCGCGCCGCCTCCCGCGCACTCTCGCCACACTCCACCATCGAGACTGCCCTCACTCTGAGGTCTTTCGAATATCCCTTCGCCATCGCGGACCCCGCCGTTGTCGTCGAAGGTATCCGAATCTGATTTGCGCAACCGTGGAATCCCCCTGTAACCGTTTTGATTCACATCAAGCGGAAACCGCTCTAGCGAACCGATCACCGCTGCAATTTGTCGAGCGTGATCGGCAGGTCGCGCACGCGCTTGCCGGTCGCGTGATAGACCGCGTTGGCGATCGCCGCCGCGACGCCGACGATGCCGATCTCGCCCAGCCCCTTGATGCCGAGCGGATTGACGATGTCGTCCGGCTCGTCGACGAAGATGACCTTGATGTCGTGCACGTCGGCGTTCACCGGGACGTGATATTCGGCGATGTTGGCATTCATGATGCGGCCGAAATTGTGATCGACCAGCGTCTCCTCGTGCAGCGCCATGCCGATGCCCCACACCACGCCGCCCATGATCTGGCTGCTCGCGGTCTTGGTGTTCAGGATGCGGCCGGCCGCGACCGCGCTGACGACGCGGGTGACGCGGATGACGCCGAGCTGCTCGTCCACCTTCACCTCGGCGAAGATCGCCGAGTGCGTGTTGTGCGCATGTGAGCCGTCATCGGCGAAGGTGGTGGATTTCTCCTGCTCGATGCGGTCCACGGCGCCATGCCGCATCGCATCCGCGATCGACACCGCGCGCGAAGCATCCCGCTTGCTCACAAGCTTGCCGTCCGCAAGCGCGACCTCGTCAGGCGCGGCGTCCGCGAGCGGCGAATTCGGCATCTGCTTTGCCAGACGCAACAGTTCCTCGCGGATCGCGTCGGACTGTCGTCGCGATCCCATTCGACACCGAGGCCGCAATCCATGATCCGCCTTCGACCGGCGATTGCGGCAGCGTCGAGTCGCCGAGCTTGATGCTGACATTGTCGAGCGGCAGCCCGAGCATGTCGGCCGCGACCTGCGCCATGATCGTGTAGGTGCCGGTGCCGATGTCGGAGGTGGCGCAGGAAACTTCCGCATGGCCATTGGCGGAGAGCACGATGCGCACCGCGATCGGCACCTGCAACGCTTCCCAGACGCCCGTCGCCATGCCCCAGCCCACCAGCTCGTTGCCGTCGCGCATCGAGCGCGGCTCAGGGATGCGCTTGTCCCAGCCGAATGCTTCCGCGCCCTGGCGGTAGCAATCGCGCAGCGCCTTGCTGCTGTACGGCCGGTCGGCGTTCTGGTCGCGATCCGAATAACACCGCAGGCGAAGCTCGAGCGGGATCGAGCTTGAGCGCGACCGCAAGCTCGTCCATCGCGCATTCGAGCGCATAGACAGCCGGTCGCGGCGCTTGGGGCGCGCATGTCGCACGACGTAGCAAGATCGAGCCGCGCGAGCTTGTGCGCGTACTTCGCATTGGCGCATTTGTAGAGCAGGCCGGACCAGCCGGTCTCTTGCCGATGGAAGTCCTCGTATTGCGACGTCACGGTGATCGCTTCGTGCGTGATCGCGTCGAGCGTTCCGCCAGGCTTTGCGCCCAGCTCGATCCGCTGGATCATGGCGGGCCGGTAGCCGAGCACATAGCATCTGCTGTGCGGGTCAGCACGACACGCACCGAGCGCTCCAGCGCGCGCGCCGCCAGCACGGCCAGCACCACCTGATATTGCGGACGCAGCCCTGAGCCGAACGCCGCCGCCCATAAAGGGCGACATGACGCGCACATCGTCCGGCTTCATGCTCGAACACGCCGCAGACATAGCGCTGCACGTTCTGCACGCCCTGGGTCTTGTCGTAGACCGTGAGCTTGCCGTCGCTCATCGCAGATCACCGTCGAGGCATACAGTTCCATCGGGTTGTGATGCTCGATCGGGACATAATACTCGCCCTGGTGGCGCACCTCGGCCGCGGCGAATGCCTTCTCGGCCGTGCCGCGCGGCTTTGGCGGGGCGAATGGGTTCTCGCCGGGTTTGCGGTGGCTTCCAACGCGAAGGCCTCATCACGCTGGCGGTAGCACGTCCGTGACGTGCGCTTCCTCGTCGTATTCCACGCGGACCAGCGACGCCGCGAAGCGCGCGATCTCCGGCTCTTCGGCGACGACCAGCGCGATCGGCTGGCCGCTGAACATAATCCTGTCGTCGTAGAGCGGCCGGAACGGTGAGCCTTCCGGCGCCACCTCGTCCTTGTAGGCGCTGATCGGTGTCTGGCCATGCGCGGCCGGTTCTCGTGCGTGAGCACATCGATCACGCCGCCGACGCGCAACGCCTCGCTCGCGTCGATGCGCACTGATGCGGCCCTTGGCGATCGCTGGATGCAACGACGCTGCCATGAGGGGCCGAGGCCAAAGGCGAGGTCGGGTGCGTTGAACTCGCCGGCGTATTTCGCCGCGCCGGTGACCTTCGCGCGGCCGTCGACGCGGGACGGGGTGCCGATATGGGTTCATTGGGTGCTCCCCGCGATTCCTGCGCAACGGCGGGGCGGGGCGTCGCGGGTCCTCCGCGTCAACGAGGCTTCCAACCGATCGTTCCGACCGCCGCCGCGCCGCCCAGCACGCTGCGCCGGCTGATGTCGCTCACCATGCTCTCCGTTCCCGAGGTGGTCGACCCGAACTGCTTACAGGATCTTCTTGTTGGACTGCGATTGCGGCGTGCCCCGCGCCTGGGTCCAGCGCGCGGACGATGGCGCGGCGCGCCAGGTCGATCTTGAAGGTGTTGTGTTCGATAGCCTTTGGCATCGCGCAGCAAGACATCTGCAGCACGCTTGAAGGTCGCCAGCATTGGCGCGCTGGCCCGCGCTGCGTTGGCTTCGGCCGCGGGGTCGCGCCACGGCTTGTGCGCGACACCCCCGAGCGCAACCTGCGCTGTCCTGATGCGTGCCGCCATCTAGTCCCAGCCAACCGCGACAGACACAAGCGCGAAGGCATAGGACAAGCGATCGCGGATCTTCAGATAGCGTGTAGTTCGCTGGCGAAGCCTTGCGGGGGGCAACTCCACCGCGGTAATGATTTCGTTGGGATGCAAATTGCTGTCGAGTTGCGGGCGTGTCGCCCGGCAAGCGATGAAATCCGCGAACGCAATCGTGCCGCTCGCCGGCCGGCCCCATCACATGCACCTTTGCATCGAGCGCAGCGAGCGCCACGCACATGTCGGAGGGATGCGTCGCGATGCAGGCTTCGCTGGCTGCCGAGGATCGCGTGGCATGCGGTTGACGCCGTTGATTGCCGAGCAGCCCGCTGCCGGGCTCGCGCTTGTTGCAGGGCGTCGCCGTGTCATAGAAGTAGTAGCAGCGCGTCCGCTGCAGCAGGTTGCCGCCGGTCGATGCCATGTTGCGCAGCTGCTGCGAGGCGCCGGCGAGGATCGCGCTCGCGAGCAGCGGATAGCGCTGCTCGATCAGCGGGTGATAGGCGAGGTCGGAGTTCGGCACCAGCGCGCCGATGCGCAAGCCACCGTCCGGCGTCTCCTCGACCGTCTTGAGCGGCAGCCGCGAGATGTCGATCAGCCGCGCAGGGCGCTCGACATCCTCCTTCATCAGGTCGATCAGGTTGGTGCCGCCGGCGATGAATTTCGCCGTCGGGATCGGCGGCGATCTGGCGCACCGCGTCGGCGACGTCGCTCGCCCGCGCATACTGGAAATTGATCATGGTCGCCCATCCATCGCCTGCTGGATCGCCGCCACGATGTTGGGATAGGCGCCGCAGCGGCAGATGTTGCCGCTCATCAGCTCGCGGATCTCGTCGGCGCTCTTCGCCTTGCCCTCGGCGATCAGGCCCGGCGGCCGAGCAGATCTGCCCGGGCGTGCAGTAGCCGCACTGGAACGCGTCATGGTCGATGAACGCCTGCTGCAGCGGATGCAGCGCGCCGTCCGTCGCCAGGCCCTCGATGGTGGTGACCTTCGGCGCCGTCCTTCATGACGGCGAGCGTCAGGCACGAATTGATCCGCCGGCCGTCGACCAGCACCGTGCAGGCGCCGCACTGGCCGTGATCGCAGCCCTTCTTCGTGCCGGTCAGGTCGAGATGGTCGCGCAGCGCGTCGAGCAGGGTCGTCCACGGCGCGACATTGAGCTGCGTCTCGACGCCGTTGACGGTCAGCGCGACTGGATTCTTCTCCGGAACCTGAACGGTCTCTCCGATCGGTGACGCCGCTTTGCTTAGTCCGTGCCATTTGTGTTCTCCGCATGCGTCGAAGGTCCACGCCCTCTTCTGCATGCTTCTTGCTGTTAGGCCGGCGGCGGAGCGGCACAATTTACCGAGTCCACACCTGAGCCAATGCGTCCGGGTCGCGCCGTTGCGATCAGCATTCCCCCTGCCGTGGTCGCTAGCACCTTGCGTCGTGAAATGGGTGCAAGACACTTCTCAAATCTTCGCGCCGCTTGCCGTCGAACCGCGGCCGCATAGCGCCTGCCTGGTGCCACCGCCGGGCTTGCTGCCGCAAAGTTCATTTCTGCGCGAATATGACGTTGCGTTGATTGCCCCGATTGGTCTGGTCTTGCTGCTATTTTTACTTGTCCGTTGGCGCCCATTTCAACCGCCGCAACATCGTGAACCAGCACCCCGCGGCGCAATACCTCATCGGGCGCACCGGCCTACCCTCGTTGCCGGAGTTCAGCGCTACCGACCCGAGGGGCAATCGCGGGCGAAGCCAAGCTGCGAGCATTGCGCCAAGTAGCAACATCGGAGCGATTACCACCCGCCAAGTAGGAGGGAGGCCAATCGAGGCTTAATCAGCAGCGCCCTGCTCTCCAACCTTGTCGCGCGGAGCCAAACCGCCTGCCTGGGACCATCCGCAGGATTTCATGCAACGCCTCGATGATAGCCACTGGGAGTAAACAGACCTGCTGCCCTGCGGAATGCCGCGGTGAACGAACTGGTCTCGCCAAACCCGAGGCTCATTCCGATTTCGGTCACAGAGAGCGGGCGTTTCTCCAGCAGGTGACCTTGGCACGCTCTGATGCGGACCCTTGCGTGATATCGGTGCGGTGGAACGCCAAAAACGAATTCTTAAAGGTGCGACAGAAGTGATAAGCGGGACTCAAGCGGGCAAGCCAGTGCGAGGCGTCGCGGGCGGTATCTGTTCGGCCAAATGGTCGCTTGATGCGCAGGCGGTGACGACGCGCCGTTGCCACGCTGCGAGCCCTCCGCGAACCGTGGGATCGGGGCGATCCGCAGCAAGATAGAGACGCGCAAGCTCATGTACGAGCACGACGCCCAAGGCTTCGAAGTGGAGGCCGATTGGCAGGCGCTGGGCTCTCGAGGCAGACCCGTCGGCTTGAGTGCCAGTGCCCCATAGCGTTGGATCCTCGAAGAACAGCCGTGGGGTGAAGGTGCGATTCCTCGAGATACCTAACGCCGGGTGGATCCGCAAATCCCACAGGATCCGAAATGGAAAAACAGGCGGCGCAGGGGAGTCCGCGGCTCTTGGCACTCGTGATATTCGTGATCGGCAGGCACGAAACGTGAGCTTTCGCGCCATATCTCGGCAGTGTAGGATCGAGGCGGCCCCTCAACAAAAAGCCACCGCCCCCTCGACGGGCACTTTCTCGTACGCCACGGTGAGCAGGTGCCGGGTTAGCACGAAAATGGAATTCGATCTCGCCGGGGCCGGTCGACTCTACGAGCTCGGCTCCCCATGCCGCGCCACGTGAGCGAGTGTCGGTTCACAAGCATCCAAGTGGATGATATTCGGACGAGGCGATGCGCGATTGCCGTACCGAATCGGTCTCCAGCCCAATGGCGAAATTGAGAACCAGCCCGATCGTCACAACCGGCTGGTCAACCTCGATCATGAACACGATAGGTGGCTCCCCCTATCGTGGGAACCACTGAATCACGCGATTCACTGACCGCGATTAACCGGTGCGACTGCATACCAGACAAATGCCAGGATAGCGGAGGTGATGCAATCGTGGAGGTAACGCTGGATCCGTCGTCATGCATCTTCCATCAGAGGTCGCGAAAACACGGTGCCGAGTTCACCGCTCACGCACCAGCTTCAGCTCGATGACCAGAGTTCGGTCAGCAACGGCTGATTTCAAGTCGGTGGCCAGTCCCGCGCGCGGCACTCGGAGGGCAATCTTTTCCAAGCAGATCAACACCAGCAATACGTAACCT
>ERZ1370068.5417-contig-4440_pt1 | contig 72149 bp, 107 predicted proteins | sample MGYA00561227_ERZ1370068 | MGnify/ENA primary metagenome ERZ1370068 (study PRJEB38410, sample SAMEA6850437) | metagenome | study: Metagenomic assessment of the ecological functions of the soil: analysis of the soil microbiota associated with the... | reverse complement strand
TGGCCAAAAAGCTGTTCTATCGGTTACGCGTATTGCGGGCAACACTAGGAGGTAATTTAATCGCCGTAGCTTTTCTATCTTACCAAGTTGCTGCGTAATCGCAGCTAAAGGCCATTTGGTTCATTGCCACCGAATGAGTTAAGCGAACCAGGTAGGTAAATCAGTGCGGCAGTTTTCTACCTGGCATCAACCAATGGCACCACTCGCGCAAGCCCCTGAATCCTCTAAAGCTCTAAGCGGCTCGCTCCGCGCCGTTTGAAACTCGTTCGCTTCCCGACCATCGCCGCTACCGTTGCGGCCTTCCATACTGGAGTGCCATCAGTTCCATTCTTCCCCTCCTGTGCAATTGCTTCAATATTGTCAGTTCCTACCAGCAATTTTTCGCGAGTTACTACAAAACTTCGCCAAGCTTTGCGTTAAGCATCAATTGCTCCACATCGCACAATCCAGTCTTCGAAACAACAGGCATTGTTTCTCGATGTGTGCTTCTGGTTCCGTCTTGGGGTCGTGTCCAAACCACCACGTTCGGTTCATTTTGTTCTTCGACAGGTACCCAATAATTCGCCACATTGATCGACGACAGGTGACGAATCGATTGCCCGCGCCACCATTTTCAAGCGCTACAGAAACTATTAAACAACTCTTAGCAGGCTCGATGATGTCATAACTGTGCAGGCCAGAATTCAGCGCCTCCAAAGTGATTGGCTTTTATCTGCTCCGAGCAGGGTCCGTGTCGATTTAGTACCTGGATTGATGATTTTCGAGTGAAATCGTGACAACCCTGGGTGGGGCAATAGCCGCTCTGCGCAAAGGCAGGCTCGTTGCCGCTCACTCGTTGGCACCACCACCCCGACCCGACCCCAGCTGCGTGGATCAGTTGATATTCCCGATTTAGTAGGCTTGGGCGCCGACCGCTACCGGACTCACGACGGGTGGTTCGCGTACAAGAATGAATCCAACTGTGCCGCGACTGGAGCGGGCAAATTGGTTTTCAACCAACATCACCCCACAGCCTTCTGCACGTTTTCCTACTGATTAGTTTTCTGGACGATGCGTTAATCAGTTCTTTCATAATGCTACGAAGTCAGTCTCTTAGCGCGCTCGCGCCAGCACTGTCGGAGTGGACCGTTTCTTACTGCACCTCAATCCTAGAGCGACGTTACACTCGGCTGGCGCGGTTACGCAGCTGGAGTTGGCGAGCTCATTTTGAAACTTTTGCGGTGGCGTTCAAGGCCCTGCGGAATAACCTCGCAAAATAGAAAACTCTATCGATCACCGGGGTGATCGTCAGTCCCCCGGCAGTGGCCATTCGCCTGTCTCTCAGTTCCTGCAGGAGATTCGCCCAGGAAAAAGCGTTCAGTCGATAGTTACAAGAAAGCGTTTGAAGCCAAAGATGCTGCTGCTGCAATCGTTTCTCTACACGCAGGTTCCGACCCAGGCGTCCTCGAGATTACAAGAACGATGCAATCGTCTGACGCCGGCGAAAAATTTCCGAGATCTGAACTTCATCGATTTTACTGCGGAAGAGATGCAAAAGGTGGCAACGCCAAAGGATTCACCCACGGGCGGCAAAGGTGTGCTTCTCGCTCCAGCCGAGGCAAAAGACTAATGATCGCCATCGATAAGAAAGAACCGCCGAAGCGCGTCGAGCACGAGCGGAAATTTCATCGCCGAGAAGGACGGCAACTTTGTGATCCCAGTGCCCGGACCGTGTAAATAATTGCGAAGGCCGCCGACGATTCAAATTGTTGAGTAGATCCCTACGCCATCTGACCCCGATTCACCCGCAGTCGCAAGCCAACTGCCACGATAACGCCTTCATCGAGTCCTTCTTTAGCAGCCTCAAATACGAACTGGTCTATCATCACCGCTTCGCCACCCGCGCCCAGGCTCGCACCGCCATCTTCGATTACATCGAAACCTTCTATAACCGCACCAGACTCCACTCCAGTCTTGACTACCAGAGCCCCATCAACTTTGAATCCAAACTGAACTAAATTATCCTTCCTCACTGTCCGAGAAAACGGGGCAAGCCCCAGACTGCTCCCATTCTCGTTTTACTGGGGAAGTCGGCAATCCTTCCACGCATCTATCATGCAGCGGCTTATGATGCGTTGTTCTGACTAGGCGAGCACGTTCAACGCGCCTGACTTGTAAGCCGCAACGTTCTGAAGAAACTTTGAATCGAACCCGCTTCAAAGCACAAAACACTACAACGGTTCATACATACGGAAGGAGAGTTTCGATGCTGTCGGAAAAAATTATTGGTGTTTGGGAACTGCAGATCTGGGAAACCGTCGTCGACGACAAGGTTATCGGCTACCCGTTGGGAGAAAAGGCATCCGGTTTCATTGCCTATCATCCGATTGGCTTTATGTCGGTCAATATTTCCGCACTGAACCGTGTTCGCCTCGCAACTGATGATCCCTTCGCAGGCGACCCAAAGCTCCTGGCCTTAGATGCCGAGGGCTATCTCTCTTATTGCGGTCCGTTCTCGGTTGTGTCGGAGAACGAAGTCATCCATCACCTAAAGCTCTGTTCGTTTGAGAACTGGGTAGGAACCGATCAGCATCGTCACGCCCAGCTCGACCTAAACAAAGACACGTTGACGCTTTCAACTGCGCCTCATGCTAACGCAGGGAGCGGAATGGGCAGCAACCGCCTGACTTGGAAGCGCATCGCTTCAAAGCAAACATAAATCGTTCGTTACCCATCTATCATAAGCCCTTGAATCTAAAGGTGAACCGTTTTTGCACCGCCTCGTCAATGGAGCGAATGGGATTGACGACATGGCCGGTTAAACCGCAAGGTAGCGATTCGACGCCTTGAAGAACGTGGGGCCTAAACAGGCCTAATGGGATCAGCGACCCGGCAGCTGCGATCTTCTCCTGCGCTCAACCCCTTTCAAATAACAATTACCTTTTGTCTATCATAAGCGGCTTACGATGCATGAGCGCGGGCGTTGTAGTGGCGGCGGCCTGCCTGAGCCAAGGCCGAACAGGTCCCAGCCACATCTTGTGGCGAGGCCTCCTCAGCCTGCCTAAAGCTTGCTCGCGCCGTGGCGGGCGAGAGTTTCGGGTCCGGACGCGAAATCCGTTCCCTATTCGTAAGCGTTCGATTAAGTGCTGCTTTTGAATGAACTGACTGCAGCAGTTAGTGATTTGGTAGTGAAACAGATGTTTGCTGTAGTACCCGAAATGCGTTTCCTCTGCGGCAAATTTTACAGCCTCCGCATTTTCCTCTGTATCAAATTCTGAGTAGCAGAGTTTGCTGATCGAATGCCGTCTGAATTATTCGTTTCTCTCTCCCGCGTCCGCTCATCGTCCAAGGATGAAGACTTTACGATCAGTAGCAACCAGCCAAGTGCGTTGCTTCGGGTCTGGAAGATAAGCAATTCGCCAGTGATTCTTTCATTAGGCTCGTGAAAAGTTGATTGTAGGACTAGCGTCTGCCGGCCCTCTGGGGTGAGAAAACGATCTGGTCCGGAGTTGCCAACTCAGCCGCACGCACCGCCGCGGTTGACTCTTCTTCTGCTTTGGCGATGGCTCTGAAACACCCATTCACTACCAGCGACCTTTAGAGAGCCCAGTCTGAGCCCAAAGAGTGCACAAAATCCTGAACGCTTAAAACGGTGAAAACACCCATATAAGCACAACCATTGCGAATAATGCTTTTGCGAAGCCGATTAATGCGGTGATCAGTTTAATAGTGGACTCATCCATATCAGCAACAGCATGCTTCTCGCCGGATTATAGGAAATTGCGCGGCCTAATTCTAGTCAAAAGTAAAATAGCCTTGGAACTTGCGCTCAGTCAGGGGCAGCGCAACGTGTGCTGCGATCAACTGTCCCGACGCGGCTGCGCGACTGTAGCGTCAAAGCCTGCCTTTGCCTGCTACCGGCGGGGGCGGGAGCTTGTCGAATAGGTCGGCAGCAGTTGAAAGTCGGTCGCTGCCGCGCTCTCTCGCCACTACCTCGCGGCTTTACGTTCTATCTCGGCAATCGCGCACTCCAGTTCCTGGGTTCCTGGCTTCCTGATTAATTCTCCCGTTCCAAGTTAGGCTTCCGTCGCGCCCCAGGTCGCGGCATCTTTAAAAACTATGACCGTCCAAAATCTTTCGGCCCAGGCGTCTTTTATCACGAAAGACGGCTCGACTATCCGTTCGATTCTCGATCGCACGAATGCGCCCGTCCAAAACCAAAGCCTTGCGGAAGCGCGCGTCCCCGCAGGAGGCAGGACAGAGCGGCATTATCACAAGGTCGCGGAGGAGCTTTATTTCATCCTCGAAGGCGCGGGCGAGATAGAACTCGATGGCGAACGTCGAATGGTCGGCCCGGGCGATGCGATCCTCATCCCTCCCGGTGCGTGGCACACGATCATGGCTACAGAGCCGCTACGCTTTCTCTGTTGCTGCGCGCCGCCTTATGCGCACGAGGATACGTATTTTGAATAACCGGTAGGGCGACGGTTTCGGCCGACAGCAATTCAATCCATCATAAGCCGCTTATGATGCATGGGTGTAATTCGCTGTAGTGGCAGGCGTGTCAGCCTGCGAGCAGCTGTAGCGGCGGGGACGAAGCCTGCCTTGAGCTTGTCGAATAGGTCAGCCTCCAGAACCTTAAAGGCTGCCTGGTCAGTTTGCCCGCTGGGCCGGTGCGCCCTCGTCAACTATCAACCATCAACTATCTTCGGTCCCCTGCGTTCCTGCGCTTTCCTTATGGTAAATTCTTTTCCCCCTTATTGGACTTCAAGTGGCAGCGCTTTGACTAATCTTTATCTTTCAAGTTTTTCTGTTCCGGCATAGCGCCAGACGCCATCCTTGCGCTGAAGCTTTACAGTTCCTTTTACGGGATAACGGTCCACTTCAACGATATCACCCGTAGGCTCCTCCCGCTGAAGCAGCATAGTTCCCTGAACAGAAATCTCGGCATCATCGCCAGTTAGCTGTCCGCCGGTGATCTTAACATCGATTAACCGAAGAGCGGGCCATTCAATCCGAACTGCGACTTGGAAAGTCTCATTCGTAAAATAACCAAGATTCGTCTTTTTGATCCACGGATCATCCTTTGCAAAACAAAGCGCAACCATCGCAGCCTTATCGGGCTTCGCGACTGCATCAACACAGGCCTTGTATGCTTTTCCCGGCTCCCCACCGTCGGCAGGCAGTGACGAGGCATGGACAAACGATACAAGCATTAACCCACAACTCACCAAAAGATACCTGCTAATCATCCGAACCTTTGCGCACATTTTTTCCTCCTTTTGCTAATTCAACTATAAGGACTCCCAATCAGTGGCACTATTCCTTATATAGTTTTCTTTCGAAATTAGAACTCCCGTTACAATACAGCTGATACTCTTTCAGGCATCAATCTGCAAGCATTCGCAACCTCTTGTGTCAAAAGTGAGGACTGCTCCCATTTTCGTTTTTGCACAGAAGTCCGGAAATCCACTTCCCACGCATCTATCGTAAGCCGCTCTTGAATGCGCGTTGACTTTGCGGATGCTCGGGTGGAGGTGTAATTCAAGCTCATCGATCAGGAACGTTCTCAAAATCGCGCAAGTTCGGATCGGCCTCGTAAGCTCACGGTCTTGGCGCTGCGCACTCCACTTCGCTGGATAAGCGCCCCGAAAAGTCAGATCCTGGTCTTCGGTTTTCACGCGCAAGCAACTTCTGGCGCGGAAAATCCTTGGCGCCGACAATACCGGTACGAAGTCGCCAGCAACAAAGACTGCTTTCGCGCACGTTTCAACATTCGTGATACAGGTGCCGATTTGTTTCTTATTCGGCGCGGTCCATTCTACTTCCGCATCTTCGGCAATCTTTCTTACCGCCGTGCCAAACTGCGTTCCAGTCGTCATGCGGGTCAGAGCTAATTGGCTTCCATCACCTCCGGCATCGAGAAATTCGGGACACGCATGTTTTCTTTCGCCTCGTCAGTAATCCTGGAAGGCGTAATCTGTAACGGTGATCAATTGTAATACGGCGGTAGCCGAAATCGTCATTGTCGAAGATCTTGCAGTCATCCCGGTTTTGAATGTGCCGTGTTTGCGGTATCAGGTCTGCGGCAATGATGTCTCGTCATCTGGAAGCGCCGCTTGTCACCAAGACTGCGCCGCATTGGTATCAACACGCTCGCGCGCTCGGCCAGATTCGGTGGCCTTTTTGCGGCTTGGCACCAGTTCGTGACATCCAGATGTAAGTGCCAATGCCCGTGTTGTGAACATCTGGTCAGCAGCGCGATGATGGCTTCCAACCAATCGTGCTCGATGATCCAGCGGCGGATTTCGCTTTCGCCGCTGCCCGCGCCACGGTAAATAGCGGCGACGGGCCGAAGACGATGGCAATGCGCGTGCCGTGCTTGTTTTGCTCGGGTCAACGGGCTGGAATTTGCCAATCATCTGTGGGAGCATAGGCAACGCCGTCGTTTGCAGGGGCAGTTTGCCCGTATAGCCGTTGAGATCACTCACTTGGAAATCTCTGCTTTCACGTACTCGGCTTTCCAGTCGACGCCGTGCGGGATTTGCGAGCAAGTGAGAATCAGAACGCCACTCGTTCGCAAATTTATCGTTCGTGAGGCTGTTGCGGAACTCAATGCAGCTACTCGCGATGGCGCTGCGATCAATAGGTCGGACGCTGCGACAGCGTCGGCGCGAGTTCACGGTCTGGCGTAAACAAGGACGTGCCTTTACGAGGGTTATGTTCGCGAATCCAGTTTTGCGCCTCGGCCAACATACCGCGGAGGTATACCACGCCGGATGTCGCGAACGATCGTTCTCAACGTCATCGGTGGTGATCCCAGCCGTCCGGCTCAAGGAGCAGATTTACCTGCAGCCAGGTTATTCGCGTGGGTAAAGTGGTCGCCGGCTGTCTCATTCGCCGCTTCGTTGAAACGCCGAATGAGGTCTTTAAAAATGGTACCATCGCAATGTTGTCCACGACCCGCGGATGAAGATCGGCACAAAAGCAAATTTCGGGGGCTCAATCAGGTAAAGCCGATTGGCTTCTTCGCTTTTCCGATTTCCTTCTCGAACGAAACGTTCGAAAATCTTGCGGACGTTTTCCAGTGCCTGATGTAGGCGGCAGATGGCGACGTGCCATCAGGTCGCCTTTGGTTTGGAAATCGAGTTCGCTGTGATTGTGAAACAAAGGCTCTTGCCTTCCGAGTCCTTCACGCGGTGCCATTCAGGATCGGATCAAAGTTTTTGACTTACAGTATCTTTGGTGCATAGCGCCCGAGCACGGCCTGCTTCGTGGGTTCGAGCACGCAATCGAAGCGACGCAGAACCGTCATGGGCAGCATGACGCTCATCCGGCGGACGTCCAGGACCGCGCAGCAAAGTCCGCGATCTGCCAGATGAAATTCGAAAGCTCGTGGTGATTACCCCATCTTTGTGTGGAAGCTACCGCAGCTTCGGCTGGACTACGGTCGCGGTGGCAAGTCGATTGTCAACATCCATTAATGTTTTTGGTGGCCAGCGTTTCGAGGGTGCCAGCTGCATTTACGATCTGAGAATCAAAGCCAGAAACGATTTTCCGATGAGGAAGAGTTGCCGAAGGCCCAAAATTAAAGAAGGAAGAAGCGGCAAAAGATTGAAGTCTGGGAAGGAAGAATCGCCGCCCCGTATCTCCGCTTAACTCGCGCTGCGCTCGACACACGCGTCACCGTGCGACATGCCTGCGGTCTGCCCGGCGGCGTTCCTCCCGCGCCGTGTTGCCCTCCACGGCGGGTAAACTTCATGTGGAATCTCTCCAACGTTGAAACTCGGCGAGCCGGGAATACCAGCTATCAGGGTCCGAGCTTAGCAGTTGTGGTCCGCGCATTCTGGGCGATAGTGGGAGGTCTTCGAAGCCCGAAGGACGAAGGAGGAAAGTCAGCCTCCGGTGCGCGCCAAAGTCGGTGCGACGTGGGTGCCGTGTAGAAGTGAGAATCAATTATTATGAAAGCCGAACTCGTTCAAGCCGCCTCCAAAGTAATCACTAGTCCGCAAATTCTGGTGAACATGGTTTCACGCCGCGTTCGCCAGCTGACGCTCGGTCATCGTCCTCTCGTGGTATGTGCTCCGGGACTCCGTGAAGCCGATATCGCGTTAACCGAGATCGCTAGTGGAAAACTGACGTTCGAATCGACCTTCGGTCAGAATGGAACCGCTGAGCCTCCCGCCCGGATCGTGCTGTTCCCCGTTGTCGCTGAGAGCAAAAGCTAAGAGAGCTGTAGCTAAAAAAGCTGCCTAAACCGAAGATCGGCGTCTGAGTTTGCGAAGCCGGCGGTGGTTTGAAACTCGTTCGCTTCCCACGCTCACTCGCTCCTACCCTCGTCGTTTTACCTTCTATGTCGCTCGGCCACTCGCTCCATTCATTCACGATAGCGGCGCCGGGTTGCGTCATTTCCTTAGCAGTCTCTCGTATTCGCTCAGCTTACTTCGGGATTTCTTGAGCAGTTTGCGAAGCTGGCGAGTAGTCGCGGCGCGGTCAAGCCGACCCGACGCCACGTCGAACATCAGTCTTTCCCATTCGGCGCTGTCCGGTAACGGTTTCGATTCCGTTGATCCGCAAGAACACGATCGCCGCCATCAGAGCGGTGCGTTTGTTTCCGTCGAGAAACGGATGGTTGTTACAGATGTAAAACAGATATGCAGCGGCGATTTCAACCAGATCGTGATAGGGCGACTTGCCGCCGAACGTTGATTGCGGTGCGAGTACCGCCGAGGCGAGAAGATTCTCATCACGCACGCCGCCCAGACCACCGAATTGCTTGATCGCTTCGGCATGAATCTCAACAACGGTCTCGATGCTGAGATGAAAACAGTCTTCGAGGCGTCGCGCTCACGCCAATTTGCGCAGCGTCTTACGATAATCCTTGGCCGTTTTTAATGACGGTACGAACTTCTTCCGCCGAGGGTCCGGAGCGTAGCGGCATCAACACAATCGCACCGGTGTTTGGCACGACGGTGATATTGACCTGGTCTCCGACTTTAACGCGCGCGAGATCCATCAAAGCGGTATCGAAGATGATCCCTTGAGAGTTTCCGACTTTGGTGATGGTCTTACGTCATCGTGTAATACTATGTTTTACAGAGCGCAAGTAATGTCAAATCAAAGGCGGAAAGCGGCAGGTTGGCGTCTGCCAGAAACGCATGCAGTCTCGCGCCGGCAATGGATGATCGCTCTTTCCACCGCTCCGACTAGCTCGCCAGCGGTTTCAATGCGGCGCGAATATCGTCACCGCTGTTTGACGTTTGATGTGAAGGCAATCCGGCTACGGCGAGGTGACTAATCCGAAAGGGTTCGCCCGCCGCGGCAATAAGCTGAGCGAGGCGGCGTGACCTGCCTTCGTCCGACTACTCGAAAGTCTTCGCGAGCTGGCGGGCGCGGCAAGCAAGATGGCGCGACTGGGAGGAGGAAGGCTTTATCGGTGCAATCAAGAATTCACAAGTTGATGGCGGATCAAAGGCCATGATGAAAGAAATGAATGCACGCCATGATGACATCGCGTCGGCACTGCCGGCAGACCTCGATGCGCTGCCGCGGCTTCGCGGGTTTCGGTTGCGCGGGATGGAGATGACGCGGCTGGAAACTTTCATCGATGCCGCGTTTGCGTTCGCGATTTCGATGCTGGTGATCGCCGCGCAGCAGATCCCCGATAACATCGTGGCGCTCCTGGCGGCTTTCAAAAATGTGCCGACCTTTGTCTGTAGCATCGCGGTGCTGGGCATCTATTGGCGGGGCCATTGGTTGTGGAGCCGGCGTTACGGTCTCGAAGACGGCGCCTCGATTTTGATCAGCTGGGCGATGATCGTTACGATCCTGATCTTTATCTATCCGCTGAAGGCAATTTTCGGGGCGATGTGGTACCTCTTAAGCAGTGGTCAGGTCGGTCAGCCGTTCTCGCTTCACACCACCGAAGCGCAGGCCAGAACGATCTTTTGCCATCTACGCGCTCGGGTTAATTGCCATTTCCGCTGAAATCCTGCTCCTGAATCTTCGTGCCTGGCAGTTACGTGAGCCGTTGCGATTGAATGCGCGGGAACGATTGATGACGCGCGGCGAGCTGACGGGCTGGAGCATCCCGGTGAGCGTGGGGCTCGTCTCGCTGGTGTTTTCTTTTACTTTGCCGATAGAACAAATCGCGTGGTGCGGGTGGGTTTATTTTTTGATGGCGATCATATTGCGGGTGCACTGGTTCTGGCACAGGCGAAGGCTGAAAAAGGTACAAGAGGGGAGCTAGACAAGGAGCGTCAGTCAGAGGTCCGTTTGAGTTAAAAAATTAAAAATTAAGAAGGCAGGAATTGGATGGTCGGCTGGTTGATCCGCCTTCGCGCGCTTCGGCTGGATCGCGACGTGTTCTATGTCGCTGATCCCATCAGCTCCATTGCTTTTGTCTGTAGTCGTAACTGACCGCAGGCGAAGCGGTTTCATTGAGCGGCTAACAGCCTGCAACAGAGAATACTTAACGGTGTTGAATAATTGGTCACGCAGTTTGGTCTAAACTGCTAAATGGAAAATGAGGGAAAAATATGAAATCAATTCTGTATTCAGTATGTATTGGAACTCTTGCGCTGGCGCTCACAGCGGGAGGAGCGCAAGCGGCAACGGATAAACGGACTGAGAAAGCAAAGCCGCAGCAGCGATCAGCAAAGGTTCAGGCGGCACGTCCCGCGAACACGGGCAGAACCATGAGCCGCGCATCGTAATGTTTCGGCCACGCAGCATCGGCAGCGTGTCGAACGCGAAGCCGCAGCACCAGTTCTGCAATCAATCGGAAACCTGTAGCTGCGACGCGTTCCTCGCAGAGGATCGCCGAAGCCAGCTACGGTTCGCGAACGAAACCTCGCCACGAACGCAAAGGATGCGTGAGCGGAACTCGCAAGAGTTTCGTGCGCGACGTGACGTTGCGGTGAAAACCCCGGCTGCCCGGCCGGCGTCAACGACGCCAGCTACAGCTCGCGAGCGAAATCTGGCGGTGAATCGCGATAGAAACGTCGCGGTCAACCGGACCAGAAATTTCGACGCGAATCGTGAACGAAACGCCGCGGTGAACCGCACAAGGAACGCGGACGTTAATCGTTATCGCAACGCGAATGAGTTTCGCGGTCGCAATAACGTAGCGATCAACCGGAATCGAAACGTCGCGGTCAACCGGACGGGAACGCGGCCTATTATCGTGGAGGCAACGCGAGAATCACTAATAACTGGCGTGGTGACGCGTTCCGCGGCCAGCGGTATGCGGCCTTCGGAATTACCACAGGCAATGGCACGATCGTAGTTGGTGGACGAAGCCACTACAATCGGATCGTCTTCGTGAACAACGGCTGGTATTACTGGAACGCGGGCTACTGGTTCCCGGCATGGGGTTATGCGCCGTCCGTGAGTTATGTCTACGACGGCCCGATCTACGGCTACAATGGATTGTCGCCTGACCAGGTGACCGTCAATGTTCAGGAACAGCTGGCGCGCGCCGGTTACTACGATGGACCGATCGATGGGATGCTTGGACCGATGACCCGGGAAGCCATCGCAGCCTACCAAGCTGACAACGGATTGGCGATCACATCGGCAATCGATGAGCCAACACTTGCCACGCTTGGCCTGGTGTAACTGATCGAAGTCACTTGAGAGCCGCGTGATGTGTTCCATCATGCGGCTCTTTTTGTTTGTAGCTTAATCAGGAAGCCAGGAAGGCAGGAATCACAGACGGGAGAGGGAAGGAAGAAGTAAGGTACGAGACGTTTGATGTCAGAACGTTTGAAGTTTGATGTGAAGTAAACCGGAGGCGGGTATACAAAGCTCAGTGGTCAGATGCCGAGACGATCTCTCAGCGCGTTGCGAACTCGACTCATTTCTTCAGCAGTCAAAACTCCAAGTCTTCGCTCGAGTTTGACCGTAGAAATGGTCTGGACTTGTTGCAGGTGAAACGCGCCGGATTTGAGGAATGGCTTGGGAATGTTCAGTTCCCAGCGATTGCCGCGCAGCGCAGTCGTATGCGGCACGACTGTGACAAGATCGAGCTCCTCTGCCGCGGGTTCGCCCGTAAGAAGCACACCGGGCCGCACCTTGGCGGCGCATCCCGAAATCAATCATCCAAACGTCACCCGGATTGACGCCGCGCATCTTCGGCCTCCATCCGATCCAGCATCAGCGCGCCGTCGAGCGCAGCCTGATTGCACAGGGCCGCGTCGGTGTCTTGATTGGCGATTTCCAACAAACCTTCGCGAATAGCTCGACGCTCAGCTTCGCTCAGCTTGGGGAGTTCCCTTATGATTTCGGATGCGCTCACGGCAAAATTATAACGCCGGTCTAGCGGAACAGTAGTGGAAACTTTTCTAATGAGAAGCGGGAAGATCCTTCTTTCGGGTCGGCATGAGCGCCGTTTAATCCGCCAAGCCGGAAACACTCAACCGGGCCCCGATTGAAACTCCCTCGCTGCCCCAACTCGGTCGCTGCTAGTCGCAAAGGAATAACTCTAAGAAGGAAAACTATTGAAGAATGTACGTCCCTGTTCTCGCGGCCCAAGGTCGCGACTTCACACTCGTTGCTTGCCGTCAGGATCGTGATTGAAATCGTTCTGCCGCGCGCTACGGGAGTTACTCGCTCTTCTCGCGGCCAATCGATTTGAGGGCACGAGCAAGGAAAGCGGATGTCAGACAGCCGCGTTCGCTACCCTGCGCCATAGCGCCGACCATCAACACGACGAAGCTCGTCGCCACTGCGATAGCTACTTTCGTTTCGACAGATAAATTCATAATTCTCCCTTCAATTATGGCGGCCACCCTCCGTGACCGCCCTTTTTTGTCATCGCTTCGAATTCCAGCGTGCTGATGGATGGCCAAGACGAAGAGTTAGAAGGAAGAAGGAAAAATTACGGAGTGAGAAGTAAGAATAAAACCTAAGAGCAAGGCAGAGGGACGAAAACAGAAAGTTAGAAGTAAGAAGGAAAAATGGAGCGCATTGAGACGCGACCCACCTTCGCCGAGGCTACGGCGCGCCAAGCAGAGGTAAGGTGACGAGGGTAGGAGCGAGCTGAGCGTGGCAGCGAACCAGTTTCAATGGAGCGAATGGGAGGAGTGACATAGAAGGTAAAGCTGTGAGGGAAGCAGTGAGCGAGTGTGGGCAACGAGCGAGTTTCAATTAAGAAGAAGAACGCCTCGTATCGAATGGTAATCTCGTTCGCGGGCAACCGGATAGGTGCGATTGCACGAACTATGGGTAGGCGATCGATGCCGCCGAGGGTTCGCCCGCCACGGCGGGTAAACTGAGCGCGCGGCTAAGGGAAATTACAGGAAGAAGCTGAATAGATCGCGAACGTCCAACGACCAAACATGATTATATGAAAAAACTTACCAGTCTATTAATTGGCTGTTCACTGGCGCTGGCTGGAGCCGCGTTGGCGCAGCAGCCAGTCGAACAGCAATCACCAGCAAAGGGCAAGCACGCCCCGGAAAAAGCGCACGCAACTCAACCACAGCCGAAGCCGCAGGCCCCGCCCGCGAAGCACCGGGAGCAACGCAGCAACAAGGAACGATGCCCCAACATGGAGCGCCGCAGCAACACGGCGCTACACATGACGCCGGTGCGATGAAACAACAGGGGACTGCGCATGAGCACGCAGCTACGCATGAGCCTGGCGCAGGAAAGAGCGCAAAAGCTTCAGAACACCAGGAATCTGCGACTGCCCCTAAAACGAATGACTCAGCCGACACGTCGACGCCCAGCTGCGAGACAGCAGCGGATTGAGCAGCGGAAAAAAGGGATGAAGGGTCAGGCCGAAGCGCCAAAGACACCTACCAATCCGGCAGCCCCGGCCGCGGGGCGGCGGCTGGCGCAGGTGCAGCTTCATCAGTTCCGGCTGCAGGCCAGCAAAATGCACAGGCGAACGCGGGGGCTAAGGCGAAGAAGCCGGATCCGCAGCAGGTTCAGCAGATTAAATCGCAACATGCGAACTTTCGTGCGCAGCCGAAGCCGCAGCAGGTTCCGGCAGTTACCTACAACCAGAATTATCGGATCCAAGGAAGCGATCGCTGGCAGGGCCAGCATTATCGAAGTATTCCGCTCGTATCATCCGGAATGGCACGATCAGGGATGGTATCACTCGCGTTACCAACGCGTGGAGCTGATCGGTGGCGGTTACTATTTCTTCAACGCTGGCTACTGGTTTCCGGCGTGGGGTTACAGTCCTTCGGAGCAATATTATGCCTACGACGGACCGATCTATGCGGGTCACCATGCTGAGCCGCCGGATAAAGTGATCGCCGACGTGCAGGGCGTGCTGCAACAGATGGGCTATTACACGGGGAGGTAGATGGATTGCTCGGACCGTTGACCCGGAAGCGCTCACCGCCTATCAGGCCGACCAGGGACTCACCCAGACAGCGGCAATCGATGAGCCGACGCTCGATGCTCTTGGGATGAGCTAATAAGAGATTAGAAACGTAGATTTGAGAAGCCGCCGGGGCGCACTAATGCCCTGGCGGCTTTTCGTTGTCCTTTGTTTTTCAATCCGCGTCAGACTGAAAGCCGGACCGCGCGTTCGGCTCGCTTCGTTTGCAGTCGTAATTGACCGCAGGCAGCGGCAATGTCGTGGCCCTTCTCGCGGCGCAAGGTGGCGACCACGCCGAGCTGCCGCAGGATGGATTGAAATTGTTCCTGGCGCGCGCGCGAGGGGCGTGACCATTCCAGGCCTTCGACGGTGTTGTAGGGAATGAGATTGATCTTGGCCGATAGACGGCGCGCGATCCTGGCCAGCTCGCGCGCCTGTTCGTCGCTGTCATTTATGCCGGCGATAAGAATGTACTCGAACATCATCCTTCGTTTTTCGCCACGTAGTAATCGCAAGCTTCAAGTAAGACTTTTAGTGGATACTTGCGATTTACCGGCATGATCTGGCCACGCACGTCGTCGGTGGCGCCATGCAGTGAAAGGGCGAGACGAAATTGCGTGGGCTCGTTAGCCAGCTCGCGAATTTGCGGCGCCAGTCCGCTAGTGGAAACGGTGATGTGACGGGCGCCGATGCCGAGGCCCCACGGCGCATTGATGATGCGAATCGCGCGCAGAAGATTCTTTAGATTGGCGAGCGGCTCGCCCATGCCCATGAAGACGACGTTATCGATTTTTCTCCGCTCTTCTCTTCGACGGCGATGAGCTGTTGCACCATCTCGGCCGCGTCGAGATTGCGCGTCAAGCCTTCCAGTCCGCTCGCGCAAAACTTGCAGCCATAAGCGCAGCCGACCTGGCTCGAGACGCAAATTGTCCGGCGATCTGAGGGTTGGCCATACAGTGCCGGTGACGCCGGAATGAGCACCGACTCGATCAGGTTTTGGTCGCGTAACCGGAAAAGAAATTTCTGCGTGGTGTCTTTCGAGCCAAGAACGCGGACAACTTCTGCATTCGGTGCGTCAAATTCCGCTGCGAGCTGAGCGCGAAACTCGTTAGGCAAATCCGTCATTGCCTCAAAGGAGGCGACGCGTTTTTTGTAGATCCAGTCGGTAACCTGCTTCGCACGATAGGAAGGCACGCCGCGCTCGCGGAGAAAATCCGCCAGTTCTTCCAGGATGATTCCGGTAAGCAGGGGCTTCACGCGAGAATTTACTGGTTAAGCCACAAATTCCAAAACAATCGCCATGGGACGCTGAAAGCGGAAAAGCCAATCAGGAAGCCATGAAAACAGGAAAGGGATTACCGAGATAAAGGTAAAGCGGCGAGGGCAGGAGCGAGCTAGCCCGAGCCGAGCGAGTTGCCATTAAGAAGCAAAAAGGAGCGGTCTAGGTTTTCGGTTCAACCCGCTTGACGTCTGCGAATTGGTCGAAGTCCCGATCGAACGAAGCGATCGCAATGGATTCGGCAGCGGCGATTGCAGCGTGGTGCGCGTCCACGAAGTTCACGCTGGTTTGTGCAAAATTGCGCAGTGCGCTTAGCAAACTTGCTTTGTTTTGGACTTCAATTCCCGCGGATCCAATCAGGTCTTTGAGGGCAGCGGCAATCGCACCGCGGTCTAGCTTATAAAATGATTGCAATACCCAGACAGTTTCGGCGAGCGCTAGATCCGTCACAAGCAGAGTGACATCGCCAGCCGCGGCCCGAGTAAACAAGCTTCGGCTCCGAGGCGAATGTGCGGGGTGATCGCCGGTGAGAAAGCGAATGATAACGTTAGTGTCGAGCAGCAGCCTCGCCATCAAACGCCTTTTTTCTTCCAGCGCCGGACGATGTCACGTTCCGCCGCGGCACGCATTTGCGCTTTGGTAGGTGGCGGTCCTTTACGACGAATGCGAGATTTGAAGATCGCATAGAGTTCGTGCAGCACCAGGCGCCGGTTTGATGACGACGTTTCCGTCTTCCACCTCGTAGAGAATGCGATCATTTTCCTTTAGTCCAAGCAGCTTGCGAATCTCCCGGGGGATGGTGGTTTGCCCCTTGCTAGTTAGCGTTGACACTGACATAGGCTCCTTACTATACAGAATTTTCCTTACCTGCCATGAAAATCAAGGAGAAGGAAGAATCAAGACATTCTAACATCGAGACGGAGTGGCGGGCGTATCCACAGGGGGCATCGCGAAAACCGTGAGTGCCAACGAAGCAGAGGAAGAGGCAGCTGTATCACCCCCAAAGAGATTTCTTTAATCCTAGCAGCCCGATGGCGCATGACAATCCCGGAACTTGGTAGGCGCAAGTGCATCGCGTGCAACGATACAAGATAGATGCTTTGGCAAGGACAAAGAGAAAGCGAAAATGTTGAAGACGCTCGCGGATCCGGCGGGGACGCCTCGTTATGGGCGGCGGAATTGGCACCGTCGTTCTCGTAGTTCTTTATCTCCTGCTCGGCGGGGATCCTCAGGCGCTGTTCAATTCACAGCAAGCGCAACTACCGCAATCTGCGCAGGTCGACAATCAAGCACCACGTGATGAGGCATCGAAATTCGTCGCGGTAGTTCTCGCCGATACCGAAGACGCCTGGAAGGAGGTCTTCCGGCAAATGGGCCGCGAGTACCAGGAGCCGAGGCTGGTGCTCTTCACGGACATGATTCAGTCCGGCTGCGGTTTCGCCAGTGGCGCAACCGGTCCGTTCTATTGTCCGCAAGATCGGCGGGTTTACATCGACCTCGGTTTTTTCGTCAGCTCCAGGAACGCCTGGGTGCAGGAGGCGATTTCGCAGAGGCCTACGTTATCGCCCACGAAGTTGGACATCACGTGCAGAAACTGCTCGGCATTACCGATCGCGTGGATGCAGCGCGCCGTCGCGCCAGCGAAGCCGAATCTAATCGGCTCTCTGTTCGGCTCGAGCTGCAGGCGGATTTTCTCGCTGGTGTTTGGGCCCGTTATGCCGACCGGGTCAAGCATGTGGTGGAGGCTGGCGATATCGAAGAAGCGATGCGCGCGGCCAGCGCGGTTGGCGATGACAGACTTCAACGCCGCTCGCGCGGGGCACGTCGTACCCGATTCATTTACGCACGGCAGCTCGGAACAACGCGTCCGCTGGTTCCGCCGGGGTTACGAGACAGGCGATCTCAGCCAGGGCGATACATTCAACGCCCGTGAGTTGTAACTAGAAGTTGCGTTATCAAGCCACATTCTGAAAGGTCTTCACCGTGGCGAAACGCATTGATCTCTTTGACAGCACGCACAGCCATTTTACCAAACAGGTCCTCGAAACGATCCGTAAGGAGACTTTCGGTCAAGACATTGGCCAGAACAGTTGGACCACAGTAGAGGAATACGATCGATTCATCTCGTGGCTTGATCTTCGACCCGAGCATCACGTTCTCGAAGTCGCCAGTGGCTCCGGCGGACCCGCGCGGTATCTCGCCAACAAGGTGAGTTGCCGAGTCACGGGCATCGACGCCAATGAGGCAGGAGTCGCTACCGCCTCTCTGAGCGTAGCCAACTCCAATGAGGCTGATCGGATAACATTTGAAGTCGCGGACGCCAATTCCCCATTGCCTTTCAAGGATAACTCCTTTGACGCGCTCCTTTGCATCGACTCGATGAACCATTTTCCCGATCGACTGAAAGTGTTCAAAGAATGGCGGCGCGTTCTTCGACCCGGTCGACGCGCCGTTTTCACTGATCCGGTCGTGATTACCGGACCAGTGACCAATGACGAACTGGCATTGCGTAGTTCGATCGGGCTTTTTCCTGTTCGTGCCTTCTGGAGTCAACGAACAGCTGATCGCAACGTCTGGATTTCATTTGCTAAAGCACGAGGACGTCAGCGCAAATGCTGCACTTGTTTCGGGGCGCTGGCATGAATCGCGGCAACGGCACAAAGACGCGCTCGTAAAGATCGAAGGAGAAGAACGCTTTGGGGGTCTCCAGCAATTCTTTGCGGCTGTGCAGCGCCTAACGAGTGAAAGGCGGCTATCGCGAATCGTATACCTGGTCGAAAAACAGGATCCCTAAAGCGATTTCGGCGGCCCAAATTTGCGAACCCATCTCAGCGTTGCAGATAGGTTTGCATGTTCTGGAAATCAAAGGTGACCGCGTAGGGCCTGAAAAACTCGTGGCCGACCATGCCCGCGAGATGGAAGCCGAACGTGTTTTCAAACGGAAAGGGGCCGTCATAGACACCCTGGACGTTTTCTTCCTTTATGTCGCCCAAGGAAACTTGATGCACGGTACGTGGCACGATCCTCAGCGTCCCGCCGCCGCCGGCACCTTGAGCAGCTCTGTTTTCCTCCAGCTTGATTCCGGCTTCTTTTATCACCGACTCCGCGAGTTTAACACCCGCACCCATCAAGCCCGTGTCAATGAACAGGAGCGACGGTGGGAGCGTCTCCACGCGACCCCAAGCAACCATGAAATGATCGCTGGCCATCCAGATGGGGACTGTGACTCGCTTGCCTGGAGATTTTTTAAATTCTTCCAGGTTTTTGGCGTCTTTCCGCCGCAAGACAAGCTCGCCGTGCGGATAATCCATCGTCGTAAGGAAATGGTAAAACAGAGTGGTCCCGATGATCCCGTCGATTTGTTTCACGCCAAATCCTTCCGAAAGTTGGCGTAAAGGAAGCATTGCCGTGGGAACGTTTTTGACGGTCCAATCGCCGAGCGTGAGTGACTCAATCCTCCCAAGCTGGACTTCAGTGTGCTGCCCGCCGGAAAAGGTGCCCTGAATCTCCCCGAATTGCGGGACGCCAAGCTCCTTCGCGAAATCCGTGTCGAGCGTGACCTCTGAACCTCCGGTATCGATGAAAAAAGTGACTTCCTTGCCGCCGTTCACGCGCACATTGACCAGCGGAAGCGGATCGGTCTTTACGAACTTCACACGCGTGATTGTGCCGTCGCCTTGCAATTCATAGGGGCGTCTGGCCCTTGAAACTTTCCAACATCGCAACGTTCAGTGTCGGATACTGCTCACGAATCAGCTTGTTGCTGCTCACGTCAACGCCCTTCAGCGCAGCCGCTGCCTTTTGGAAATCGTCGCGGCGATAAAACGCCTCTGCCAGCATGACTTTTGGATCGGCATTCTCCGGCTGCAGGGTTATAGCTTTCTCCAGCCATTTTTGCGCATCATCGAGCCGATTCGAAAGCAGCGCGATTCGGCCCAGCTGAACGATTGCCGAATAGATCTTTGGGATTTTTAGCAACGATTTGCGAATAAAGTTTGCCAGCTTCGGCAAATTTACCTGCCTCAAAGAGGCGATTGGCCGAATCGCTTTCTGATTGCTTGGGCTGCGCTGTCGGTTCAGCCGTGGCCGCAGTCGCTGACTGCGAACTCATAACGCCAGTCACGACAATGATCGCGGCGCCGGCGAGAGCGATGCTAATTATTGTAAATTTCATCTGGATTTCCTAAGCAGCGTTGTCGCGCGCAACGTATCATTCCGACGTCCGAGGTTCTGTCGTTCATGATTCAAAGCGCGACACCGCATTCTGCAGCGTCTGTGGCCGCTCGAAAGATTAGAACGATCGAAGAAGCAATTAGCAAGTGTCGGACAATCTCCACAGATCGACGGTCTCGTCATCAGCAAACGCATTCGCGGCGTGCTCGCTCCAGTCGTGACGCCGTTCAAGGCCGAATCTTTCGCCTGACCGGGAGCGGTTCATCAGGCATTGCCGATGGCTGCTTTCGCAGAATTGCGGACTGGCTCCGTTCGGCACCACCAGTGAAGCGAACTCGATGTCGACGGACGAGCGGATCTTCACTGCTCGATGCGATGGTCGCGGCCGGCATCGATCCGTCGCGCATGATGCCGGAGCACCGGTTGCTGCTCGATCACGCGACGCGGTCGAGCTCACCAGCAGATGCGGTGAAACATGGTTGCGCCGGTGTGCTGATGCTACCGCCGTTTTATTACAAGGACGTCAGTGAAGAAGGTCTCTACCGCTACTTCAGCGATGTAGTACAACGCGTCGGCGACGCGCGTCTGCGAATTTATCTCTATCATATTCCGCCGGTAGCGATGGTCGGGATCACACCAAGATTGGTCGAGCGCCTCCTGAAAGCTTATCCAAGCGCGATCGCCGGAATGAAAGACAGCTCGGGCGATTGGAATAACACCAAGACGTTTCTCGACGCCTTTGCAGAAACCGCCCCGTCGGCTCAGACTGGATTCGACGTATTTGTGGGCAGCGAAACATTCCTGCTCGCAAATATGCGCAATGGCGGTGCGGGCACGATTTCCGCGACGGCAAACGTGAATCCGGCAGCGATTTACGAGTTGTACTGTAGCCCCGAAAGCGTTCGGGGCTGTCTCAGCGGATGTATGATCTCGAACCTCAACAGGCGCGATTAAACGTCGTGCGCGAAGTTTTCAGCAGCACGAAATTTCCGTCGATGATCGCGGCGTTAAAACAGACGATTGCGGTCTACGCGAATGATCCGGAATGGGCCAGGGTGCGACCGCCGTTGGTCGAGCTAACGACCGAGCAGGCGAAATTGCTCGCCGCCGAATTGAAAGCGATCGGTTTCGCGATGACCGGAATCAGGAAAGACTAAGGAAACAAGGAAATTAAATTTCGTAGACATACAAAGCAAAGTCATCGCGACGGATTTCGGCAAAAACCTGACTTATCAACAGGACCAAAACCTTTGGGGATACGAATTACATAGGGTGAAAGGAAAAACTATGAGAATCCTGATAATGACAGCAATAACTGCGGCGGCGTTACCGCTCATGGCGCTAGGCCAGCAAGCGGAGCCGCAACAGACGCAGGAGCAGACTAAGGAACCGCAGACTACTGCCCCAGCGAAAGGAAAAAATGCGACCCGCGCAGGAGCAGAGCAAACCGGAGGCAAAACCTGAGACGGGAACAAACGTACGCGGACAAACAAAGATCAAGGGTCACGCTCCGGACGTGAACCGGACTGAAACTGGTGCGCATTCGAGCACGAGCCAGACGAACGTGAACACGAATCAGACGACGACGGTAAACAAGGAAGAGTTTAGAACGCGTCATAGCGAAGTGTTCAGTCTCGGGCGGCATCCGAAAGAGTTCTTCGTCCAACGATACGGGGCGAACCATTTCCGGTTGATCGGCAATACCTACTTCGTTTTCCTAGACGGCTGCTGGGTCGCGGTTGACGTGGACGGGTTTATATACACGCAGCGTGTGGTATGCGCGGGCGACCCGGACTTTATTGTAGTTGATTAGCGCATCATTTGCGCGACACACAAAAGCGCCCCGCTTAAATGTGGGGCGTTTTTTTGCCTTCATTCGACGCGGTCGACGCCCAATCTTAGTACCTCATCGTAGTAGGCGAGAAAGTCGGCGGGATCACGATAGATTGCGATTGCACCCGCCTCACGCAACACTGCTTCCAGCGTTCCACCGCAGAGAAACGCAATCGTTTTGAGGCCGGCTTTTCCGGCGGCTTCGATGTCGAATCTTGTGTCGCCGACGGTCACAGCGTCGTCGGGCGAAATATCGTCAAGCTTTTCCAATGAAGCGGCAAAGATATCGGGCGCCGGTTTCGAACTGTCGGCATCGTCACCCGACACGCAGCCGTCAATGAGATCGCCGATCTTAAGCAGGTCGACGTAATATTCGGTGTCAGCCTTTTTGCCGGAAGTGGCGAGCACGATGCGTTTGTTGTCGTCGTGAATGCGCTGGAAAAGTTCGCGCACCTTAGGAAACGGTCGGACCTTTGGAAGATATTCTTTTCTGAAGAGTTCGGACCGGTATTCATCCAGGTCTTTGCCGAAACGTTTGATCTCCTCGGGCGTGAGAAATTCAGGTAAATATTGGTCGGAGCCTTTGCCGATCTGCGCGCGCAATTGTTCGCGAGGAAATTGTTTGCCGAATCGCCGGAACGCGCGGTCCCAGGAATCGACGTGCAATTCATTGGAATCGACCAGGCGTGCCGTCGATGTCGAATATGAAAGCGAGCACGGAGGATAAGCGCATATTCTCAATGTGAATCGGGTTTCGCCGCTGATGTGCGCTGAATTGCGCGGGAACCCTCTGTCCTTCCTTAATCAAACCGGCAGCTGCACGCTTTGCGGATAGCGTATGCGGTTCTCAGGATCGTAACGCTGTTTCAGTCGCTGAAGGCGCGTGTAATTTTCTGCGCCGTAATAAGCGGTTGGCCAATCTTTGAAAGCAAGATCTGGATAGTTTGCGTAATGGCTTGTGACACCGGCTTGCGCGATATGATTGCGCATCCGACCTATCGCTTCTCGAAGAGCCGCTGCGTGCGAGGCCGATTCCCAGTATGCCTGAGACTCGCCCAGGTAAGGGAAAGCGCGATGCGGATAGGCGCCTTCCACATCGCTGGAAATGGCGCCGCCCAGAGTATTGATTTGAAAAATCAATCCCGGAACAGTTAAGACTTCTTCGAAAATACCGGGCAACGCAGACCTGATGTCGTTGATTCCTTTGTAATATCCGGCGCTGGCGTTTTTAAAATAAACCGGGCCATCCTCTCCATAATACCAGGACAAGGCTCTCTTTAGAGAAGTAGGACCTCCAGACGTCGTTTTATTCGTTAGGCCCGCGAGCCGGCGACGGAAATCGACCAGCCCTCTTTGATCACGCGAACCGATGGTGATGACAACCACGGTGACCTGGCTGCCGTTCATGATCCAGGCCGAAAACGCCTCGTTAGGCAAATCAGAGGTGGCGTCGAACCAGGCCTCCAGCAACGCCGTGGCGCGTTTCGGATTGAGTTTGTAGGCGCGAAATTTCCACGACGAAAATTGTGCCGGTGCAACGCGCGTGTTGAATGTTAGTTCGGTGATTATCCCAAAATGGCCATTTCCACCGCCGCGCGAACTCCAGAGCAAATCCGGTTCCTCGTTTGAGTCGCGAATTATCCCGGCGCCATCGACCATTTTGACTCTGCGTAGATGGTCGCAGGTTAAACCCCATTTTCTGGCGAACATCCCGTAGCCGCCGCCAAGTGTAAGACCTGCGAGACCGACTGTTCTACAAGATCCAGCCGGCAGGAAACGTCCTCTCGCCAGGAGAAACTTGTTCACTTCTTCCAATCGACAACCTGCGCCGGCAGTCAAAATGCCGGTCTTCGGATCAAGCTGCATTTCGCGCATCGGCGAAACACTGACGACCAGTCCATCGTCGTTCAGACAAAATCCCTCAAAGGAATGTCCTCCTGCTTTTATCGCGACCGGCCAATTTCTCTGCTTTTGCTCTTTCGAGGGCGTGTTGAACGCCAGTCTCAGACGTGCAACAGGCGATGACTTTTGGCTGGGTTACGATCCCGGCGTTGTAAACCTCCCGGGCGGTCGCGTAATCAGGCGCGTCCGGCGTGACAAACTTGACGCCACCAATGAATGGGTCCGACGGCGATTTGGATATTGATGGTCCCAGTCTTTCCTTCGCTACAATGCTCGACACATCGGCAATGATTGCAGTCGTCGCTGCAAGCGATGTGCGGAGGAAGGATCGGCGCGTGTGCATGAATCGCTCTTGATCCCATCCTGTACAGGTCAGTTAGCGATTGAAACTGCGAAAATTCAGGACTCACCGCTCAGCAATATTCCCGGCCTGTCGTCGATTTGATGTTTGATGGAACGCAGATAAGAGCAAAGCCGATGAAAGCGATTCGTGTCCATGAATTTGAGGTCCGGAAGTTCTTCGGCTCGAAGAAGTGCCCACGCCGCAGCCCGGCCCGGGTGAGGTGCTTGTGCGGATGCACGCCGCGGGCGTTAACCCGGTCGGAGACTTATATTCGCGCGGGAATGTACGCGCGATTGCCAGAGTTGCCTTACACCCCGGGGAACGACGGAGCGGGCGTGGTCGAGCAGGTCGGCGCGGATGTGAGTGAGTTTAAAGCCGGCGATCGTATTTATACCGCGGGATCCATCAGCGGAACGTATGCGGAGTTCGCGTTGTGCAAAAACGAACAAGTGCATCCGTTGCCGGCAAATGTTTCGTTCGCGCAAGGTGCGGCGATCGGGACGCCGTACGCGACGGCGTATCGCGGGTTGTTGCAGCGCGGCGATGCGAAGCCAGGTGAAACGGTGCTGGTGCATGGTGCGAGCGGCGGTGTCGGGACTGCAGCGGTGCAACTGGCCGCGTGCTCGCGGTCTGCGCGTGTTCGGAACGGCAGGCAGCGATGAAGGAATCAAACTCGCACGCCAACAAGGCGCACACGAAGTGTTCGATCATCGCGCGCCTGATCATTTTGAGCAGATAATGAAGGCGACCGGCGGGCACGGTGTTGATGTGATCGTGGAACTACTCGCGAACGTGAATCTCGGGAAGGACCTTACCATTCTCGCAAAAGGCGGGCGCGTCGTGATCATCGGGAGTCGCGGTCCCGTGGAGATCAATCCGCGCGACACGATGCAGCGCGATGCCGATGTGCGCGGGATGATTTTGCCGAACACGCCGCCGGCAGAGCTGGCAAGCATTCACGCGGCGCTCGTGGCCGGTCTGGAAAACGGAACATTGCGTCCGGTGGTCGCCAAAGAATTTCCGTTAGCTGAAGCGGCGGAGGCGCATCGAGCGGTGATGGAACCAGGAGCATTGGGCAAAATCGTGCTCGTGCCGCAAAAGCAGGAACGGGAAAAGCTAAAAGCAAACAGAAGAATGTTCTACGTTTACGGGGCCACGTGAGCGTCGAAGACGCTTTACGTGGCTACCCCGCATGGATTCGAACCATGAATAACGCCTCCAAAGGGCGCTGTGTTACCGTTACACCACGGGGTATTTCAAAGGAAGACTTAGATTGACCATTTTGGATCAAATCGCAATTGGCAAAACTGCCGGACGGACTTGGATTCGAACCAAGAATAACCCCGAAAGCTTTCGGGGCTGTGTTACCGTTACACCACGGGGGTACCAGGATCTGCGGTTTAGATTCGCAAATTTCGCCGCGGGCGCAATTTCCAAAGTGTATTCGGGTAACGGCCAAGACGCGGGTCTTTCAAATTGGCGATCCTGAGGTCACGCTCTCTCGAACGCAAACGCCGAGCAACTCGCGGCCGAAATCACGGTTGAATAATGGCGGTGCAGCCAGATCGTATTTGTGCCGTGGCCAACGAGGCCGGTTATGGAGCGCACGACATTCCTCAAGAATTACCGCATCCGTCTTCAATATGACGGCACGCCGTACCAACCCTTTAGCGCCGGTCCCGCAACGAGCTACGAAGCCGTGGATGAGAGAACCGGGGAGCCAGTCTCTGTGACGCTGATCCCGGCAGCGAGTATCGACCCGGCCGAGCGTGAGGGATTTGAAGAACATATATCGTCGGCGCAGAAGCTGCAGCATGCCAATATCGGCAGCGTCCGCGATTTTGGGCGCGAAGGAGACGATTACGTTTACGTGTCCGAGCGGCTTGCGGGTGAGACACTTGCGTCATGGGTACGCAGCCACGGACCGATGCCGGCTGACGCTGCACTACGAGTGGGCGAACAGATCGTGAGTGTGTTGTCCTCGGCCGGTTTTCACAAGCTCCCGTATCCGCCCATTCGGCCCCCGGACATCATGCTGGTGCCAGGGCAGACCGCCGAGGGCACTTGGCCGTTGGTGAAGGTCACCAACTTTGGCTTGCCGGCGCTCATGCCTCAGCCCGAGCCTCGGCTAAGCGAATCAGATGTGCCTGGCAAACCCGCCAGTGACCATGGCGTGAATGATCAACAATTCAGCGACCCGACGAATGATATCCGCTTGGAAATCTATTCACTCGGTGTGACCCTCTATTTTCTGCTGACCGGGATTGCGCTCTCAGCCGAGGCGCTTCCAGCGCGGTCCAAAGTTTTCAGGGTTTCCAAAGCCGTTGCGAGTCTTGTTAGGCCGGTTGTTGCATCGCGACGCCGATCAGCGTCCAAAGGATTTGCTGGTCGTCACGGAAATGATCCGCGAATCGCTTGGGAAAATTGAGCGCCGACGCACGCTATCCGATCGCTACGGTATCCCTCTTAGGACAAGCGTTCCGCAGCCGAGAAAAGCGCGGCCGCGGCGGCTGGTGCGAACCGCGGCGGTGGTTGGCGTCCTGTTGTTGCTGGCAGCGGCAATCGCGCCCATGGTTTTCCCGGACTCAATCGGCAAGTTGGTTCGTGACATCCAAAAGCCAAAGCAAGTTGGCGTTCTGGTTGGTGTGCCGGACTCTTCACCAGCGGCAAGTCAGCCCGAGACTCAAGTTACTCGAAACACTTCGATATCGCCTCCCGCCGTTGTGTCCTCGCAACCGGCGAAATCCAAATGCCCTACCTGAAACTCCTGCGCCGGCAAACGCCGCGACGACTCCGAATCCGTTTCACGTTTCGCCCGCCGATGTTCAGCAGGCTCAAATAGCCAACGCTCAATCCCACGGCACCGCTCCGACGAATGCAGCGGAAAATGCTGCGGCAGCGACGCCCGACACCGCTGCTCCTACGGACACAGCCGCAAACTCATTAGCGCAGGCAAACACCGAACCGCCGCCAGCTACCGCAAGCCGGTCTGCTGCTGAGAACAAAAGAAATCTGTTGCCTCAACAGCCAAACGCGCCCCTCCAGCCGGAGTTCGGCCGCATATTCCGCGCGAGGCCGCACTCATTCGGTGCGCAGTCGCGTTACGGGTATCACATCCGATGGCCGATTGATCCTGCGTTTGCCTTCGGGGCGCACTGCCATCGTCGCGCCGGACGGCGAAGAATCGGTGCCCCGCCATCGGAACCGGGCGTACATTGACCGCGACCAGATGTTCGGTCCTCCGCCCGGATTTGAGCCCGATTATTCCCCGACGATTGAAACGGGCTGGCATGGTTCGCGCGCACATCGAAATCGCGGCGTCCGGTAACTGACCAGCCGCCAATGATTTTTATCGAAAAAAGCTTGCCACGGGTTGTGATTTCCGGCATACCTCGCGCTCGTGCGGAGACAACCACTCTTCTTAGCACTAGCAACTGCATTGGTTTCGGTGACGTTCAGCGCGGGCGCACGTGCCCAGGGCTTGGCGCCGGCCAGCTTGGGCGGCGACAGTCGAAGCGATGAGGCCACGAACGATGTAGTTCAGGTGATCACGGCGAAGACAGCGCCGGCGATCTCTAAAAGAACGCGAAAACTCCTGACAGAATCGGTGCGCACGAGCGCTGAGAAAGCCGAGTGCGCGGTAGCTGCGCAAAAGCCGACGCAAGCAGTCGAGAAGGCGCCCTCACGAGCAACCTTTGCGATGGAACCCGTGCGCCCGATGAATCAGCCGACCGTAAATCAAACGGTGCAGCATGGCAGCCGTTTCAGTTTTAGCTCTCCGCAGGGTAAGAAGGAATCTGTGCCCGGTGATTAGCGACTATTATCCAAAGCGGATCGTTTACCCGCTACGCCAAAGTCGATCGGCGCATCGACAACAGATTAGTGCAAGCAGCAACGCTCGCGCAGGAGCGGCGCCCATGCGCATTCGCGCTCGCGATGCTGGCATTACGTTAAAGATGCGTTACTCGCTTCCGGTGTCATCGATTCCCGCCCGAAGACCGACCTTGCCAGAGACGCTGCGTTCGAACTCGTCAACAACTATGGATTCAAAAGATTATCGATAACGGATCCATTCGCTGCGCCCGTTGGTTCGGTGCTCGTGTATGGGACCGCGCGAAGCGTTGGTCACGTTGAAATTCGCACCGAAGGATGGTTTCGTCAGCGACTTCCGTTCACAGATACCATCGCGCCGCCCGTTGATGGGCGTTTACGCAAAACTGTAGGTTTCTCCCTCGGCCTGAGAAAGCGTCGGCTCAACTGGTCCTGGTTTCCGTACGCAGCGAGTCACGCCTGCGGCTGGCAAAGACACGAAGTGGTAATCGTGAGATCGGCTTTTGCCCAAACTTTCTTAAACTTCGCCTGGGTTTGAGCAACTTCGTCTGTGTTTTTATTTTGTTTCCGCAAGCTTTCTGCCAGGCCAAGTAAGGACCAGCCGTTTTCGGGCAAACGCGCGAGATCGTCGCGATACACTTGCTCCGCTTCGGCAAAACGTTGTTGCTTCATCAACACCGCTCCGAGCGAGTGACGCACCGGAATCAACCATCCCGGTGGCTCATCATATTTGAGCGCGTCCTCCTTTTGGATTGCGGCGCGCAGTTGCTCAATGCCGCTATCAATCTTTCCTTCTGCGATCAGAATTTCTCCTTCCACCATCGGAATGGCCACGGCGAGAAGCGCTTCGCAACTGTTGTTGCTCACAAAATCGTCCTTTGGCACAAGCTTGGCGCGTTCGACAAAAACACTTTGCGCTTTGCGCGCGTTAACCGTGTCACCTTTCGCGGCGTATGCGATCGCGCGAGCAGCATGATGAAATGCGCGCGTGAACCACATCTTGTCACTGTATTTTTCCGGCTCGGCCAGGATTTCGTCCCACAGGCCAAAGCGCACCATTACTTCCAGCGGCATCGCGACGTTTCCTTCGGCTTGCAATGCGTTTTCGTTTAGAAAATCAGCCGGCATCTCCGCGACCATGGCGCGGATGTGTTTCATCGCCAGGTCGCGCTGACCCGTCATCATCGCGGCATACGCCAGCATGTGGCGGTTATGCGCGATGTAGACATTCAGAAAACCTTTGGGCGGCCCGAAAATCTTTCGGTGGCGCTGATCTGCTTCCACTGCTTTTGCATTTGTATCCACGGCCTTCAGCCATTGGCCGGTGCGAATGTCGATGTGCGATGGCATGTGCACATTGTGGGCAAGTCCCGGCTGTAAGTTGCGGAGCCGGTCCGCGGCAGCCATCGCGCGCTCCGGATTCGGCGATGCTTCCACCGCGTGAATGTAGAGATGATTCGCCAGTGGATGGTTCGGATTGAGTTTTAACACGGCGTCCAGAGTGGCAATGATCTCATCCGTGCCCGGCTGCGGTTTGCCGTCTGGCGTCCATTGATCCCAGGGCCGCAAGTTCATCATCGCTTCCGCGAAAAGAGCGCCGACGTCTGGATCCTTTGGATATTTTTTCCACACTTCGCGCATGGCATCGGCATAAGCGCGATCCAGCCCGCTGCGATCTTCCGGCTGCGGATTAGCGTAACGTTTTGCCAGGGCGTCGATCAGCGCCTGCTCAACCGGCGACGCGTTGCCGGCATTCTTTGAGCCAGCTCAAGTTCCTTCCACGCGAGCTCCGCTGCGGGCGGTGGAACGGCCATAGAATTAATGTGCGGACCGCACGCGAGCGCTACGCCCCAATGCGCCATCGCGCATTCCGGATCGAGTCTCCGCGGCTTGCTGAAACGCGCGGATCGCCGCGCGATGATTGAATCCGTGGAGAAAGCCGAGGCCCTGATCGAAATAGCGCTGTGCTTCGGCCGAGTCAGTCGTGACCTTGCGCGAATAGGAGCCGAGCCCGTCGTAAAGAGGTTCCTTCGCTGCAAGCAGATTGAAGCCGGCCAGTGTCAGCATCGACCAGACAATGATGTGGAAGGTTTTGGCCTTCGTTTTCATAAATGGTCATGCCAAACTATTCGCGGCATTTTCGGCGGCAACCGCTAACATCGCTGACTAATCCGGGCCGTCAGTAATTCCTGATCATGCGAATCACTGCGATGAGCATGGACACGACTGGCCAAGCAGCGATGCCAGTGATCAGAACGAAAAACAAAAGCTCGGCGAAATAATCCCGGCTTGTTTCTGCGCCGAAGAATTTACTGCTTAATTTGTGAAAGGCGGGCGCCTTCGTGACCGGCCGACACAGCGAGGAACTCGCCTCTGCTTCCGCTGTCGGACGATAGTTGTAATCCGTTAATGGAAAACTCTGGTGACGACGCCGTGCGCGGTTGTCGCGACGTGAGCGGCGTTGTTTGTGATTAATTTGAAGTATTGGTTTCATAACTTTCTACGTTGTTAAATGTGATTGGCGAAGTGGGTTCGGGATACCGGCGCGAAAAATCCGCGCGTGGTAAGATTCGACCACTGGGGTGCCGCGAATTGCGGGCTCCAACTTGGCGAAAATCTAACGAGCCTCTATGCCGCTCGCCCGCCCCAGCGGGCAGCGCGAATCGGCGCGTCGATCAATTTCATGGGCTGTTGATGTACAGCCGTTTCCGTGCTTGTCCAGTGTCGGACGGCGATTTCAGTTGTAAGTCCCTGTCGTCGTGGGTGAAGCGATTCCGAATATTTTTCAATTTAATCATAGCTCGGGCGGTTCCGAGTGAGATCCGGGCCGGACAACTTGAAGGGTCATAAAGTGGGGATGCGTGTTCGTCCACGCCATCGCCTCTCGCTTTGTTTCAAAAATCGGTCGACCACGATGGCCTTGAGTTGGCTCGCAGTTCGTCCGCAAAGACGAGCCGCTTTGCGACTAATCACCGCCGGTCCGGTGTCGACCGCGGTGCAGGCGCGATCAGGGAAGACAACTTTGCTGCCGTACGGAATTCGCTTGGGATCGACGGCGCAATGTCCGGAGTTTAGTCGTCGGCCGGTGCTGGCGAATTTGGAGCCCTCGCCTGCCCAGTAACTGGTGACACGAGCCAGGATTGACTCCTCGCGCGCGAAAGCGGCCGATGCCAGCAATGAGAAAAATATGACTGTGTAAAATAGCTTCATGGTGTTTTGGGGTTGCTCCGATGTTGTCGAGTCTCGTGTGGAGCACCCTATTCTCGATGCCGAAAGCCGCAGGAATGCAGCTTCTACTTCGGATTCGGAACAGCCCCGGCGCGCTAGCCCCTTGGGGGACGCGCGGACTTCTGACAACGACTCACCGCGGCGAGCCGGCCTCTCTATAGACGGGTTGGGCGACTTGTCAATCGATCGTGACCAACGCGTCGGCGCTGTCGCGCGTTTTTATTTGTGAACCGCCGGTCTGCTTGACACATAACCTCATGGCCATTGGCCCGCCCCGCCTTGAAAGCGTGACAGCGCTTTTACCGGTGATACGGTGCGCGAGATGGAAGCTGCCGATTGGGCGTCACTGAGCGACCAGGAACTTCTTGAACACCGCATCTCGTCACTCGGATTGCGGCTCGAGGGCACGGCACTCGAACCGCTTATCCGGCACCTCTATGACGAGCTTTCGGCAAAAGGCTTGGTGTTTCATCCGCCGTGTCATATTGGCGATGAATGGTTCGTCCCAGTTGGGGTTCCTGCGATCTTTGTTCCGTTTTTTCTGGTACACGACCGGCTACGCGCACTCGAGCGCACGATGATGCTCGAAGTGGAAGGCGGGACGCCGGAGTGGTTCATGAAGTTAATGCGACATGAAGCGGGGCACGCTTACATGTACGCCTATCAACTGACGCGTCGGAAAAATGGAAGGACTGTTTTGGGCAAACATCGCGGGAGGAAACACCCGACACTTACCGGCCACGCCCGTTCAGCCGTAGTTATGTCGTTCATCTTGAGGATTGGTATGCGCAGAGTCATCCGGACGAGGATTTCGCCGAGACATTTGCGGTCTGGCTCACGCCGGAGCTCGATTGGCGCAAGGATTATGCTGACTGGCCGGCGCTACGAAAAATGGAATACATTGATGAGCTGATGCGCTCGCTCGCAGGCAAGCCACCAGTGCACACTCCGCAGTATCGCGTCGCCGATTACGATTGTCTCGAACGTAAAGCTCAAAACGTATTACGCGCACAAACGCAAACTCAACGAGGATACGTATCCAGATTTTTATGATGCCGATCTGCGACAGCTCTTCGCCGCGCCTGCTGGCATCAAGGCAAGCGCATATCTGCGCCGACGAAGGCGGCGATTACTGAATGCGGTTTGCCAATGGACAAACGAAAAGAAATTCTCCGTGAACCACCTCCTTGCGAGGCTTACCCGTCGATGTGATGAACTTGGCTTGCATGTGCTGAATGATGATCCGCAGCAGGATTTTCGTGTTACCGCTTTTATCACAACGCTGGTGATGAATTATCTTTTCACCGGCAAATTCAAGCGCACCAAATAATCAGTCGTCATTGTCATGTTGAGCGAAGTCGAGGACTATCGACCGGTTGCCACCAAACGTCGTGAGATGAAAGCCTGGCCTCGCGCGGACTTCGTCTGCTGCGTTGCCAGCTTCGCTCCGCTCAGAATGACAGCGGACTGAGAATAGGACATGAAGAAGAAGCTCAAAGTTCTAGTGCTCTTCGACGGCACAAGCCCTACGACTGTTGACCAGGATTTCAGCGACGAACTGAAAACGAAAGAGTGGAAAACCGAGGCGGATGTGATGAACGCGCTCGGCGCGATGGGGCACACACCGGAGCATCTGGCCATCTATGACGATGTCGATCTGCTGCGGCAAAAACTGGAGACGTGCGCGCCTGATGTCCTTTTCAATTTGGTCGAACAATTCAGAAACAAGTCTGAATTCGACCAGAACATTGTTTCATTTTTCGAAATGCAAGGCCTCCCGTTCACCGGCTGCGGCTCGACCGGGCTGACGCTTTGCAAGCACAAAGGCATCTCAAAAGATTCTGCACTATCACGGAATTCATGTGCCGAATTTCGTGGTCATCCCGCGCGGGCAGCGGATCGCACGTCTGAAGCAGCCAAAATTTCCGCTCGTGGTGAAACCGGTGAAAAAGAAGAGGCGTCGTACGGGATCTCACAAGCGTCATTCGTTGGAAATGACGACCAGTTTCGCGAACGCGTGACTTTTATTCACGAGAAATACAACAGTGACGCCATTGCCGAGGAATACATCGAGGGCCGCGAGCTTTACGTGAGCCTGATGGGCTGTGTGCGATTGACGGTTTTTCCGATCCGCGAACTGGTCTTCCGCGAGGTGCCGCCTGACGAACCAGAAGATCGCTACCTACAAGGCGAAATGGGACGACGAATATCGCAAACGCTGGGGCTTGGAGAACCATTTCGCCGAGCCTCGATCCGGCGCTTGTCATTAGTATCCACAAGAAATGTAAAGAGATTTACCGATTGCTGACAATCGACGGCTACGCGCGAATCGATCTGCGCCTGACACCCGAAAACAAGCTCTATTTCATCGAGGCGAACCCGAATCCGATTCTCTCTGACGACGAAGACTTCGCGCACTCGCAGCCGGAAAAGCAGGCCTGTCATATCCGCAACTCATCGAACGAATCGCCCGACAGGGGATAAACACCCTTCGAGACTGATCTCTAAAGGCTGTCGGAGTTACAACCAGTTCTTTACGCGCGGCCAGACTTCTCGAACGCTCACCTTCAAATCGCGACATAGGTAGATGTGACGTCGCCTTTCGAATGGCATTGCCCAAGGGCTGCTCACTACCTGGCCCAGATCTTCTACCGAGCCGAATAGCTCGCGCTCGTCGTCGTCATTCGTGTCGAGCACCAAAGCGACTTCGCCAGTCCAATCGCGAGGTCCCCATAGAAAATAATTCTGATGTCCGGAAATCGCCGGTGGCAACCCGAGCTTTGGCCCGAAAAAATCGATCGCTCCAGCCTCGCCATAGTTTTGGCAAAAATCGCGGCGCGTTTTTCGTCCTCAGGTCGCAAGTGATGATAGACATGCGCTACCGAGCCGGCCATTTGTTCCCACCCAAACTGGTCTGCGAAAACCTGCGGGAGCGCTTCCGTATGTGAAGTCTCGGTGCGCGGCGGTTCCATGTGGATGGCCCGCATGTATGCGACGAGCTTATCGGGCGGTAAGATTGGCAGGACCAATGGTGCACATAACGCGCCCATTGCGATGATCGCGCCGAGGAACACCGGTTTCGATCCACGTCAGGCGTGCCGCGAAAACGCGCTCGGCCGCCACGCCTCCCGCTGCAAAGAGCATCGGATACGCAGGCGCGAGATAATAGCTTTGCCATGCAAAACGATGAATTCGGTGAGCGTGACCAGGTAAATGATTCCGATCGCGCGGTAGCGCCGGCCGTCACGTGAACCAAACAACCAGAATAGACCCGGCGAGCCACAGCGGCAGTGTTCCCGGGTTCATGAAAACAGCCTGTTGCGCGATGAACTGTGCCGGGCTGAGCGCGACGTTTTTGTTGCTGTGAGCGATGTTGCTCAGCAACTCGTATGTGGGCCAGTGATGCTGCGCTTGCCATAGGATGTTCGGCAGCGCGATAGCTAAGGCGATAATTCCGCCGAGCCAGATCCACTTTTGAGCAAAGTGCCGGCGTTCAGGGGTGAGCAACAGTGCAACGAGAATGCCGACGCCGAAAAACACCGTCGAATGTTTGTTTTCAATGCCGATTCCGAGCAGCACGCCGAACCAAAGCCAAAGCGTAGGCGAACCACCGTTAACGATGCGGACGACAAGATAAACGCATCCCATCCAGAACAGCGGCTCGAACGCGTTCATGGAAAAGAAATTTCCAACTGCCAGATTGAACAGCGCGCAGAGCGATCCCGCGCAGGCGAGAGCGATGGCCCACGCGCGTCCGCCCATCTCTCGCGCGATCATGCCTGTGAGCGCAACGATCGCCGCACCCGCCAACGCCGGGAGGAGGCGAATCGCAAAAAGCGAATCGCCCAGGAGCAGTTGGCTCAATCGAAGAAGCAAAATCGACAGCGGCGGCTGATCGACGTTACCAAAATCGAGATGGCGCCCGCAGGCGATGTAATAAAGCTCATCGCGAAAATAACCGTAGCGCCCGTTTGTCAGCAGATGGATGAGCAAGGCTACAGCACTGAAAAAGGCGATTAATGCCGATTCGCTGAAGTGCGTTCGCCTCGGCGGTGAATTTGTCGCGCGCATAAATTATCTCACACTAGCGCTGTCATGTTGAGCGAAGCGAAACATCTCTGATTATTGGCCAGATGAACGCCAGGAAACAAGGGGTCCGAGATTCTTTCGCTTCGCTCAGAATGACAGTATGAGACGCCTTTTTGTGACGGCACCAAAAAGTGCCGCGCGCACCGCTTCGTTTTCAGCTAATCTGACATATGAGCGTGCAAGTCTATGGATGCAATCATGTCGCGATCGAGGTGGATGACGTTGAGAAGGCGGTGGCCTTTTACAAGGATGTTTTCAATCTCGAACAGATGAGTGGCGGCGAGGGCGACGCGTTCTTCAAACTGGGTGACCATCAGTTCCTGGCGATTTTCGAAGTCGACAAGGTTCAGCGAGCAAACATGCGGCATTTCGGGATCATGGTTCGCGATGAAACGCAGCTCGAGGAAGTCAGAAAGAAACTTACCGAGAAATACAAACTCAAATTGGAGCCTCCGTTCCGCTGCGACTTTCGTGATCCATGGGGAATCGCATTCAAGTGGTCGATCTTCACGATGAATCACTCGTATGGCTGTTGCCTTACCGCGAGGTGCAGAAAACGGGGATTAAGTTCAATAGCGAGTAATCGATGCAGCTCGTGCTCGAACGATGCACGATTCGCCCGTGGCGACTGGACGATGCTGAATCGCTGGCAAGGCACGCGAACAATCGCAAAGTCTGGCTCTCGATTGCGCGATCAGTTTCCGCATCCGTACACGACCGAGGACGCACGCAAATTTTTGAAGCAACGGTAGGCAGTTCGAGCCGATCACAATTTTTGTATTGAGGTTAACGGCGCCGCTGTTGGCGGGATTGGAATTCACTTAGGAATTGATGTGCATCGGCACACTGCCGAACTGGGCTACTGGCTCGGCGAGGAGTTCTGGGGACGCGGCATCATGACTGAAGCGGTCGGCAGCGTTCACTGATTTCTGTTTCGATAGATTTCGCTGCGGCGAATTTATGCAGAGCCGTTTGCGAACAATCCCGCATCCGCACGCGTGCTGGAAAAAGCCGGCTTCAGCTTCGAAGGACGCCTCAAGAACAATGTCGTGAAGGACGGACAAGCTTCTCGATTCATTGCTCTACGCCCGGACAAAGTAGCGCCGTGCGAGCCGGCGACTTGCGTGTCTGTTGATCACGGGCGATATGGCTCGCCTCAGCAAAGCAATGATTTCATTTATCGTTCCCGCGTACAACGAAGAGCACGAACTTTCGGATACCCTGGCTGCGATTCGGGAGGCGGCTTCTGGCGCGAGCACAGCCGTACGAGATCATCGTCGTTGATGATGCGTCAACGGACGCGACGCCGGAGATCGCGTCGCGGGCGCGGGCGCGAAGGTGATCCCAATCAATCGACGCCAAATCGCGGCTTCCCGGAATGCAGGCGCACGTCGCTGCGCAGGGCAGTATTTGTTCTTCGTTGACGCCGACACGCGGATCAATCGAGCGCATGTGAGTGGGGATCGCCGCTCTTGAAGGTGGTTACGCCGGAGGCAGCGCGCGAGTGGCGATGGACGGATTTGTTCCCATTTGGGGACGCATGCTGTTGCGCGGGTTTTCGTCGGTTTATTTCGGCCTGAATCTTGGGGCCGGCGCATTTCTTTTCACTACACGACGCAATTTCGAGGCTATCGGCGGTTTCGATGAGCAGTACTTTGCTGGTGAAGAAGTTTATTTTTCCTCGAGCTAAAAAACTGGGCGCTTTCAAAGTGCTGCGAGAACCGGTTGTCACGTCAGCTCGGAAATTGCGCATGTATCCTGCGAAACATTTTCTGCGCAACTTCTTTGGCGTAATCGTCCGCGGTCCGCGCGGAGTCCGTTCGCGTGCAAAGCTCAGCCTTTGGTGCGACGGCAAACGGGAAAGGCATCCAGCTTAAGGAACACGCCGACTGCTGCAGGCGCGGCCGGTTTGTGCGGTTGCGAAGATGGGTTCTTCGGCTACAATAGGCGCTTCGTTATGGCTGAGAGCAACCAAACGTCGGATCTCAAGGAGTTCCAATTGCATGACAAAGATACCGGCAGCGCGGATGTGCAAGTCGCACTTCTCACGCACCGGATCGAGCATTTGACTGAGCACCTTAAGATTAACCGGAAAGATCACTCGTCGCGCCGCGGCTTACTCAAGATGGTCGCGCAACGACGGAGCCTGCTCGATTATTTGAGCAAAACGGAAGCTGATCGTTACAAGAAATGTGATCGAGAAGCTGAACCTGCGGAAATAATCGGAGCGATCATTCGACAGGGTTCGCTCGAAAGCCACAACCAAACTAAAGAGACAATCAGCAGTCCAGGCGTAGTAATCACCTTGGATTTTAGGTTTTAGTTTCGCGTCCGGCTGCGGCGGACAACGGGTTTAAAACCTACAGTCGGGGTGACCGCCTGGATCCGCTAATCCAGGAAAATAACCATGCAACAAAAGGTCACCGCCAAAATCGGCGGCAATGAAATATCTATCGAAACCGGCAAAATCGCCAAGCTCGCCGATGGCGCAGTTATCGTTACGTGCGGCGACACCACCGTGCTTGTTAGCGCGGTTTCGGCGCATAGCAATCAAAGAAGGTCAGGATTACTTCCCACTGACAGTTGATTACCGCGAGAAAGCCGCAGCCGCCGGAAAATTCCCGGGCGGCTATTTCAAACGCGAAGGCCGTCCTGCGGAAAAGGAAACGCTCACTTCGCGAATGATCGATCGGCCTCTGCGGCCGCTTTTTCCGAAGGGATATTTTTACGACACCCAGATCATCTCGATCCTGCTCAGCGCCGATGGCCAGAACGATCCCGACATTCTCGCGATGAACGGTGCATCCGCCGCGCTCTCTATTTCGGACATTCCTTTTGCAGGCCCGATTGGAGCGGTGCGCGTTGGTCGCGTTAATGGGCAGTTAGTTGCCAACCCGACACATGACGAGCGCGCCCAGAGCGATCTCGACCTTGTTTACGTCGGCACGGAAAACGACGTGATCATGATCGAAGGCTCGGCAAAGGAAATGCCGGAAGCTGAATTTATAAAAGCGCTCGAGTTCGCGCACGGGCATGCGCGTGAGATGATTCAGGCCCAGAAAGACCTGGCCTCGAGAGTGGGTAAACCAAAGCGTGACGTTCAGTTGCTCCACGTGAATCAGGAGATGGTGGATATCGCCCGCCAGGTTGCCGGCGATCGACTCGAACAAGCGCTGCGCACTGAAGGCAAAAGTGCGCGCGCAAAAGCGATCGACGCTCTGCGAGAGGAGGTAAAGACGGCGATTCTCCAAAAATTTCCCGAGGCAGATTCGTTTGCGATCTCTCAGGCATTCGAGTTTGTCGAAAAGAAGATGTTTCGCGCCAACATTCTGGAAAAACAGCAACGCGTGGACGGGCGCGGCTATCAGCGATTTGCGCCCGATCACCTGCGAAGTAGGCGTGCTGCCGCGAGCACATGGTTCGGCGATTTTTCAGCGTGGCGAAACTCAGGCACTCGCGCTTGCGACGCTGGCTCCCATTGAAGAAGCACAGATGATTGATGCGTACGGCGGAGGCGAACAATCAAAGCGCTTTATTCTGCATTACAATTTTCCGCCGTTTAGCGTCGGCGAAACCGGGCGGACAGGCGGGCCTGGACGACGTGAGATTGGCCATGGCGCGTTGGCCGAGCGTTCGCTCGAACCGGTCGTGCCGAGCGAAAACGAATTTCGTTATGCCATCCGCATTTCCAGCGAGATCATGGAATCCAACGGCTCGACCTCCATGGCCAGCGTGTGCGGCGGAATGCTCGCACTGATGGACGCAGGTGTGCCGGTGAAGGGCATGGTTGCCGGAATCTCAATCGGCCTCGTCAGCGAGGCCGGTGATGACGGGCAATTGAAGCGCTACGAATTGCTAACGGACATCATTGGATCCGAAGATCATTATGGCGATATGGATTTCAAGCTTTGCGGAACGGACGCAGGCGTGACGGGTTTTCAGCTTGACCTGAAACTCCCCGGTATCGGTCACAACATCATGGCGGAAGCAATCCAACGCGCGAAAGAAACGCGCACGAAGATTCTCGAGATCATGCGTAGCACGCTGGATCAACCGCGGACCGAGTTGTCGAAATACGCGCCGCGAATCGAGACAATTAAAATCAATCCGGAGAAGATCGGCGCGCTCATCGGGCCCGGCGGCAAAACCATCAAGGGCATCGTCGCGGAAACCGGCGCCGAAATTAACATCGAGGACGACGGCTCAGTGCACATCTACGCAACGACTGGCGAGAGCATGGCGCGCGCGAAGGAAATTATCGGCGGGATGACCCGCGAAATCGAGAATCGGACAAACCTATCAGGGACGCGTCGTCACGACGAAGGAGTTCGGGGCGTTTGTCGAAGTTTTTCCCAGGCAGAGACGGCTTGGTGCACATTTCCGAGCTTGCCGATTTTCGAGTGAACCGCACCGAGGACGTGGTCAAGATTGGCGACATGATTTGGGTCAAATGCATCGGCATCGACGACAAAGGCCGCGTAAAACTTTCGCGCAAGGCGGCGCTGAAAGAACGCGCTGAAAAGAAACAGGCCAAGCTTTGTAACAGCCAGATCTTGCTAGCGGAGCGAGACGTCCCGAAACGGTCCTCTGTGATCGCCCGGCGGCGATTTTCGACTTTGTGTATGCGTAAACCCCGGTGCGCTGAGGACAGCGCACTCTACAGCACGGTACGGCCTAGTTGACAATGTCCGGCACGGATGGAGTAAAAGGGGTGAGTGAGTCATGATTACCCCGGTGCGAGTTTCTTACGCAGTGCTCGCCGCAACAATCATTCTGGCGGGGATTCTTCATCTTGGCGCGCCGCTGCTGGTAGTCTTGTTTTCGTATTTTGCATTGCGCCAACTATATTCTCTCACCCGAAGAAAATGGCTGGCGCTGGCGTTGTTCATCATCGCTGTCGTTGGGATTGGCGCCGCTGGGGTTTATTTTACTCGAGCGGCCATTTTGGCGTTGCCGGATGTGGCGGATACCTCGATTCCTCTCGGCCAGCGCATGGGCTCAGAAGAGGCAGATCGACTTGCCCTTTACTGATTTTGAAAGTCTGAGGCAGGTCGTGGTCGGCGCGCTCGGGGAGGAAGCGAATTACCTGCGCAACGTTGCAAACGTTGCCAAAGCCACGACCACGAACCTGGTTTTCAGCATCCTTGGAATCGTCGCTGCCGCGAGCCTCTTTTTCAAAACCGGGCTCGACCCGTACCGGGGCACGCATCGGGTGAAGAATAATCTTTACTCCATTTGCTGCGATCAAGTCTCGAGGCGGTTCCGCGATTTTTACCGAAGCTTTGAGACGGTAATGGGCGCGCAGATCACCATTTCTCTCATCAATACCGCGTTGACCGCGATCTTTCTCATGGCGGTTCACATGCCGCACGCGCCGCTGCTCATTGCGGTCACCTTTCTTTGCGGGCTCGTGCCGATCGTCGGCAACCTTCTGAGCAACACAATCATCGTCTTTTTCGCGTTGACGATGTCCCTGAAGCTGGCGATTTCCGCGCTGGTCTTTCTCATCGTGATTCACAAGCTCGAGTATTTGCTGAACAGCAAGATCATCGGCGACCGGATCCGCAATCCGGTTTGGCTCACGTTAATCGCTCTGATCCTCGGCGAACGACTCATGGGGATCCCCGGCTTAATCCTCGCGCCGGTGGTACTGAATTATTTGCGCGTGGAAATGCTGACGGTGGAGGTGCCGGCTCGACACGAAGAAGTTGAAGTGTTGAGTCGTTGAACAGTTAAAGCGGCGCAGCGCATCGGTTGCAACGCTTCAACGATTCGCGCATTCAACCATGACCTAAGCTTATGAAAGCGGGTTTTCTTGAAAAACTCATCGAGCGCCTCGGCCGCATCGGGCCGGAAGACGTGCAGAATTATTTTCTGCGCCTGGCGCAGGAGAAAGGTTTCCTGGAAACCGTGTTCAATGCCATCCAGGAAGGCATCATCGTGACCGGACTCGAAAGGCCGGATCACTTACCTGAATGATGCGGCTTGCGGCTTATTTGGACTCGAGGCGGGCGAAGCAATCGGCAAGCGGCTCGATGAACGCATTCGAGGTCTCGATTGGGAATCGCTGACTCGGAGCGGCGGCCCGGTCAGCCACGACATGGAAATCTTCTATCCGCAAAATCGGTTCATCAATTTCTACGTTGTCCCGCTGGTGATGGAACAGCGCGAACCGACTGTAGCCGGAGGCGGCTTGTCCGCCGGTAGCATTGGCGAAGGCGGATGATTCCGGCCAGGCACGATCACGGCTACAGCGGAAGAGGTTGGGCATGTGATCATCCTGCGCGACATCACTGAAAGCCGCCGCAACGGCGCAGCAAACGATTGAGTCGGAACGTTTGAATGCGCTGAGGTTGTTGGCCGCAGGTGTCGCGCACGAAATCGGTAATCCGCTCAACTCACTGCACATTCATTTGCAATTGATGGAGCGCAGCGTGCAAAAGCTCCACGACGGTGAAAAAGCGGAGCTTGAACAATCGATCGATGTCGCCCGTTCCGGAAGTCAACAGGCTGGATTCCATCGTCACGCAATTCTTGAAAGCCATCCGGCCGTCACGTCCGCAACTGCGGCCGGAAAATGTAAACACAATTGTCGAAGAAGCGGTTCGCTTTTTCGCGCCTGAGCTTCAGGACCGCGAGATAGTCGTTGAACAAGAGCTGCGCTCGGATCTGCCATTGCTTCAGCTCGATCGCGATCAGATGAAGCAAGCGTTTTACAACGTGATCAAAAACAGTGTCGAAGCCATGCACCGCCACGGCACGTTGCGCATTCGGACCGATCTGGCCGATACGCATGTGATCGTCCGATTTGTCGATACCGGCGGCGGCATGTCGGCGGAAAACTTGAGTCGCGTATTTGAACCTTATTTCACAACCAAAGCATCCGGCAGTGGGCTTGGATTATTGATTGTACGCCGCATCGTGCGCGAGCACGGCGGCGAGCTCTCCATCGAGAGCAGCCAGGGCAGAGGTCTTACCCTGACGATCCGTTTGCCATTCATCGACAAACGCATTCGCATGTTGGAAGCAGGAGAAGCCAGAGATCAGAGGCCGGAAGATCAGAAATCAGCGATTGGTTGACCGGCGGCAAAGTCAGTTCGACGCACTCGCCGTTAGTCGCCTCAAATGTTTTCTTCAGCCAATCGCCGAACTGGCGAAACATGAGGCCGAGATAAGCGCCGGGCGATTCTTTGAAGAGTTCGATGATGCGCTGGCTGAGGTCCTGCCTGGGTTCATCAATCGTGCCGGATAGATGCACATCGGTCCATAGGTAGCCGCTGGAGCGTCGACTAAATACTTCTTCAGGGTTTGGCAGCCAATCCAGATATTCGCGGGTAAGCCCAAGTCTGATCGTGCCTCGCAACAGCCGGCGCTTGATAGAAATCTCTCCCTCAATCCGGAATTTGCCTTTCTCCTCTATAGTGATGTCCTTGATCTCGATCTCCGGATAGCGCCACGCAAAACTGAGCGAACATTCGTTTAGGTCCAGACGTTCAAACGACTTCTTTTGGGCAAGCTCCGCGAGCTTGTTCAGAAGCGGAACATCGTCGACTCGCCCGTTATGAATGCGCAACGAACCTTCGCCGGATGAACTTTCCAGCTTTGGATCTTTTCCGGTCCAGTGAATATCGCCGAAAGCGCTGCCCTTGAGACGGCCTTTCCATTCCGCTGGCAACCACTGGCGAATGGGCACCGAGTTGAGTTCGCTTTTACATCGATGCTTTTGTCCTGGCCGAGGCCTGCGTGTCCCTGAGCCCGAATGCTTTCGTCGCTGCGTGAATCGGATGCGAGATCGAGATCATAAAGGGTCAAAAGCGTTTTCGTGATCAGGATGTGTGTGCGGCGAAGTTCGAGATCGGGAACCGGCGCCATTTTCAGTCGGCCGCCTGTCGCAACGTATTCGAAGTCCCGGCCGTTCGGGGTGATGAGCAGTTGGGTTCCGAAAGAAGCCCGCTCGCTCGCCGCGAAAGCGCCAGGTGATGTTGGCCTGTTCCGATTGAATCTTCTCAAGGTAAACTCTGTTCGGCAAAAAAATTGCGAACCACGGCTTGCTGGTTTCACTGCTTCAGGATTCGCTTCGTAGATTTGGATCTCGACGTCGCCAGATTGCACATGCACATCGGTGAAGCGCCATTGCCGCAAAAACACGCCCCACGGATCGAATTTGGCGGTGATACCATGAGCGTCGAGTGATCTTCATCGCCTTCTGTCCATTGTCCGCTTTGAAACTGTCGCTTTGCGCGGTGAACGCGCCGGTCCGTCGAATCGGTGCGTAACGCGCCTGAGGAAAATGCAAACCCTTCGCCGTTTCCTCCTCCATCTGCGACACGGAAGGCGTCACCTTCCACGTAACGAGTGAGCAGCGGACTGAAGAAGACCGCCACGCCAGCTGCAATTGCGAGCAGAAAGAAAATTCGCAATCGCGGCGGCAAGGATCAGCGGTTTCCTTCGCGAAGGGCACCAGGTTTACGTCGTTGCAACAGTTACAAGATCGCTTGTAACGCTTGTAACCGTTGTAACTAATCACCGCGCTTGCCTGTCATCCCGAGTTGCCCAAAGAGAAACGCGTAAATGTCGGCTGACTGTTTGATGCGCTCGCTCAACGCAGTGCCAATGCCGTGGCCCGCGCTCGAGCTGGTTCGCAAAAGAATCGGGTTCTCGGATTTGTTCGCGGCAAGCAGGCGCGCCGTCATCTTGCGCGAGTGATACGGCGCCACGCGTCCATCGTTCGCGCCGGTCATCATTAGAACGGCAGGATATTTCGTTCCGTCCACTACGTGATGATAGGGCGAGTAAGCGTAAAGCGCCTTGAATTGCTCGGGATCTTTAACCGTGCCGAACTCGGTGACGTTGAATGCGCCGTTCGGCGCCAGTTCCACGCGCAGCATGTCGTAAATGCCCACGGAGGAAACGACTGCACGGAACAGATCAGGATGCTGCGTGATCATCGCGCCCATCAATAGGCCACCGTTGCTTCCACCTTGAAACGCGAGCTTTCCTGGGCGCGTGTAATTCTCTTTGATCAAGTACTCCGCGGCCGCCGCAAAATCGTCGAATACATTTTGCTTTTTCGTGAGATTGCCTGCCTTGTGCCATTCTTCGCCGAACTCGCCACCGCCGCGAATGTTTGCCACCACGTACACGCCGCCGCGATCGAACCAGAGCCGCCGCGTAAAATCAAAGTTGGGCGACATGCTGATTCCGTAGCCGCCGTACGCGTAGAGCAGCGTCGGGTTGTTTCCGTCGCGCTTCATTCCTTTTCGAGAAAGGACGTTCACTGGAATTTTCGTGCCGTCCTTTGAGGTGGCGAACTCGCGCCGCACTTCAATGTCGGCGAACGAGACAGGGGACGTGCTCTGCAGAGCCGTCTTCACCGGCTCGGTTTTCCCATTGAGACAATGGAACCACGCCGCCGGGTCGGTATAGCTCACGTCGCGGAACAGGAGCGACCCGTCTTCGAGCGCGAGCAATTCCTGCACAGCAGAGATTTGTGGGGTCGAGATCGTGGTTTCATTCTTGCCATTCAGATCGAAGCGCCGGATTTGCGATGGTCCTCCAAGCAGATCGCCAACATAGAGCGCATCTGTGCTCGGCACGATCTGCTCGATCACCGCTTCCCCGGAAGCAATAATCTCCGCGGCATTTTTTAATTCCGGCACATCGAGCGGCAGACGAAGAACCTTTCCGCGCGGCGCATCCGCGCGCGAAAGCAGATAAAGCGCATTGTCTCGCCCGAGGCGCGCGAGTTTTATCTGATCGCTAAACTGCGTGATCTGCTTCCACGTTCCATCTGGCCCAAGCAGATAATGCGCGAAGTCCCCGCCATCGCCGTTGGCTACAGTCGCGAGAATGTATTTGCCGTCGCGGGAAGCTGCGAGGGCGATCTCTGCGATTCGTGGGAAGTCTTTGCCGATCGAATATTTGTCCTCTGTATCGGGCGTGCCGAGCTTATGAAAGTAAATCTGCTGATAAAAATTGAGATCAGCATCCGGCCGCTCGCCTTTCCTGGGAAAACGCGTGTAATAAACGCCGGTGCCATCCGCGTTCCAAGCCGCGCTGCCGCCCGCCGTGGGATATTGGACATGCGCAATCGTGTCCGGTAACGCTTTGCCCGTCGCAGTTTCGTAAAAGTGAAGTGTTCCGTCTTCGCTGCCACCTTTGGAAAGTGACATGGCGACGTATTTGCCGTCCAACGACGGTACAAACCAGTCGATCGCAGTCGTGCCTTTCGTGTCGAGGACGTTCGGATCGAGCACTACTTTTCCGACTTAAGATCGTCCGCCGACGCGAGCGTCACCAACAGCGGCTGTTGTTTCGGCGGCTGGAATTTCATGGCGAACAAAATTCCGGGCCGCGAGACGAGCGAGAATAGCTCGGCGAAGTTTTCGCGTGCCCATTCTTGTAATTGTTTTTCAATCGCCGCCCGGTCGGGGAAGCTGTCGAGATTTTTACGTGTCTGCTGGTTCTGCGCGTCCGACCACGCTTTCACCTGCGAGTCGTCGTCCGCTTCGAGCCACTGATACGGATCTTCGACGGTTACTCCATGGTATTCGGTGGCAACAGGTTTCTTGGGAGTGTCAGGCGCGCTCTCGGCCAAAGTGGCGTCGTTGAGCGTAAACGCACCGGCGATCACGACTAGAGACAGGAAGAAATTCGCTCTCATGCGGAGGGACAATACTCGCGCACGTTACTCGCGAAAAGATTTTGCTAGGGCCTGGCGGGCGCTGGTGACGCCTGCGAAGCCGCCGCGTATGCTGGCTCCTTTACCTGTTTGCGAACGGCCGCGAACAATCTTCGAATTCCAGTCAGGCTTACGCGGTTGTCAATGAAGGCTGGCAAAGGGGCACCACTATCCGTGTAGATGGAATAGGTGGCCAGTGTTTTGGCGGGTCCTTCAGGGTCAAGCCGCCAGCTGCCCTCGCAAATTTTTACGCGCACTACACCTTTCTTTTCGGGCGGCCCCAGTTCATTCGCAGGCGACCACCGGCTCGTATAGACCACACCATCCCGTACGGGCAATGACTTCTTCGAAACGCGCAGTGTGTAATCACGATCCGCGCAAATCTTCGGCGACAGCCGCTGATACCCAATCATCGTGTCGCCATCCTGTTTAATCAGCCGGCATTCCGTCGTGAAAGGCATGAACTTTGGATAATTTTCGAAATCGTCGATCACAGCGCCTACAGCACGAGTGGGCGCGTCAATCGGGCCAACTGCTTTGAATTCCTTGTGCGGCGAACCTGGGCGCAGCCGGCCGTAGATTTCAAGATCTTTGTCATGAGCCACGATTTTCCAGGTCGTGTCTGCGCTGCCCGCGTCCTCGCCAGTAACCAGGGCGGGACAGCTTACAAGAACAATTGACATCAGACCCCGAAAGACTCGCTGACGCACGCGCGATGATACACGTTTCCGGGAGCAAGCGCCACAGAGTCGCAAGGTTTTGTCATAGCGTGGACCTCGCGCGAGCCACAGAAATGTTTTGAATCTCCATGAACTCTGCGTTCTCTGCGGTTAGTTGTTGGTTCCTTTATGGATCTTCAGCCCACGGTTCTGATTGTTGACGACGAGAAGCATACGCGCGACGGCCTGCGGCGTTTGATCGAAAACGATTACGACGTGTATGTCGCGGCCGATATTGCGGGTGCGATGGACGTGCTGGAGCGCGAGCAGGTCGATGTGCTTCTAACTGATCTCCGCCTGGGCAGCGAAGATGGAATGACGCTAATCGATCGCGCACTGAAAATGTCGCGTCCGCCGATCTGCATCATGATGACCGCTTACGGATCGGTCGATGTCGCAGTCGAGGCGATGAAACGTGGCGCTTACGATTTCGTCACCAAGCCGCTGAACCTCGACAAAGTCGAATTGCTGATCGCGCGCGCGGTGCAGAGCCGCAAACTTGAGCAGGAAAATCGCGCGCTCCGCGAGCAGGTCGACGAGCGTTACGGGCTCGAAAATATCTGGGGCGATTCGCCGGCGTTGCATGATGTGCTCGAGACAATCAAACAAGTCGCCCCTTCATCGGCCAATGTGTTGATCGAAGGCGAGAGCGGCACGGGAAAGAACTAGCCGCGCATGCGATTCACAATTTGAGTCGGCGGAACAAAGCGAAATTTGTGGTGGTGCATTGCGCCGCGCTTTCGCCGCAGCTTCTCGAAGCGAATTGTTCGGGCATGAGAAAGGCGCATTCACAGGCGCCCACGAACGGCGCATCGGCAGGTTTGAGCAGGCCAATGGCGGCACGCTTGTCCTCGATGAAGTGGCGGAGATCGACTCGAGCACGCAGGTGAAATTGCTGCGCGTCATGAGCGAGGAACGCGCGTTCGAACGCGTCGGCGGCAACCAAACATTGCGTGCCGATGTGCGCCTGATCGCAGCCACAAACAAAAATCTCGAACAACTCGTGCGCGAGGGAAAATTCCGCGACGACCTTTATTTTCGCCTCAACGTCGTGCGTATCGTTATGCCACCGCTGCGCGACCGAAAGAAGACATCCCGATTCTGGTCCGCGGATTTCTGCGCCATTTTTGCAAGGAAAACCGGCAAACCGCTTCTCGACCTCGCGCCGGACGCCATGGACGCGCTGCTTGACTTACGACTGGCCCGGCAACATCCGCGAGCTGCGCACCGCAATCGAGCACGGCGTCGTCATGGCGACAGGCAAACAAATCACGTTACGCGATCTGCCAGCGGCTGTGCGTCAGGTGGCAACAGCAAAGTTGCCCGGCGGCGTTTCACCAACCGAAGCGTTCGGCGAAAAAACCGAGCCCGCTCGATCTGCACGAGACGGAAAGAAGATTGATTGCCCAAGCGCTTGCCGCCACGAATGGCAACGTCACCGCCGCTGCCAAAAACTCGGCATCAGCCGCCGCACGCTTCATCGCAAAATTAACGAAATGAATCTTGCGAAAAAATCTACCGAAGCCGTGGACGCAACGTAGAGGGCCACTGCCAACATTACCGGTGACTAATTCAACACTCAGTAACGGCCTCGCCAGCCGTGGGCTTTGGCATTGCGAAAATTCGCGTTTACGAATCGCGCTTTGAGCGTTTCAATTAGCCCGTGACCGAGCGAGAAGAAAATCTTTGGCACGGACGGAGTGCGCGGCGTTGCGAACGTGGAGCCGGTTACGGCGGAGACGGCGCTGAAACTTGGACGCGCTGCGGCGTATGTGTTCGCGCAAATGAATCCGCGCAGGACGCCTGACGGCGCGCGGCCCAAAATCGTGCTCGGGAAAGACACGCGTCTTTCGGGTTACATGCTGGAAAACGCGCTCGTGGCCGGAATCACTTCGCTTGGCGTGGATGTTCTGGTGATCGGGCCGTTGCCGACGCCGGGCGTTGCGTACATCACCCGATCGCTGCGGGCTGACGCTGGCATCGTCCTGTCCGCGTCGCATAATGCTTATCAGGACAACGGCATCAAGTTTTTCCGGCACGACGGTTACAAGCTGGATGATCAGATCGAGGAAAAAATCGAAAACCTCGTTTTCACTGGCGAGATCGATTCGATTCGGCCGACCGCGAACAACATTGGTCGAGCCACACGAATCGATGACGCGCTCGGCCGTTACGTGGAATTCGCGAAAGCGAGTTTTCCCAAGGGAATGTCGCTCGAGGAAATGCGCGTCGCAGTGGATGTCGCAAATGGCGCCGCTTACAAATCGACGCCGTGCGTTTTGCGCGAGTTAGGCGCGGAGGTTGCCGTGGCGCACAACGAGCCGAACGGGATCAACATTAACGACGGCTGCGGCAGCATGCATCCAGAGGAAATCCAGCGCATTGTCGAAATCAGCGGCGCGGACGTCGGCATTAGTCACGACGGCGATGCTGACCGCGTTCTGCTTTGCGACGAGGACGGCGAGATTGTTGATGGCGATGAAATCCTCGCGATCGCGGCGTTGGATCTTTTGGAATCCGGCCGGCTGGAGCAAAACACTGTCGTGGCAACGGTCATGAGCAATTTCGGTCTGGATGAAGCGCTGGCGGCGCGCGGCGGCAAAGTCGTGCGAACGAAAGTCGGCGATCGTTATGTCATTGAAGAAATGGTGCGGCAAAAACTGAATCTCGGTGGCGAACAAAGCGGTCACGTCATTTTTCGTGACTTCACCACGACAGGCGACGGCATCATCACCGCGCTCCAGATTTTGCGAATCATGCACAAAACCGGCCAGCCACTGGGCAAGCTCAAGGCGTGTTTGCAAAAATATCCGCAGGCCCAGCGCAATCTGGCGGTGAAAGAAAAGCGTCCGCTGGCGGAGCTGGATTCTGTGATGAAGTTGGTAACAGAGGCCGAGAAAGAGTTGTCCGGCAAAGGCCGTGTGCTCCTGCGTTATTCCGGCACCGAGCCAAAAATTCGTCTACTCATCGAAGGGCGCGAGTTTGAAATGATCGACAAACAAGCAGACCGGATCGCGGATGCGATTCAAACCGCGATCGGAGCGTAATGAACACCGTCATTCCGAGCGAAGTCGAGGCTGCAACGCCAGTGGACGAAGTCCGCGTGCCAAGCTATCAATCCCGATGCGAAAACGAAGACTGGCTCCGCGAGTCCCTCGACGTCGCTTCGCTGCGCTCGGGATGACAACTAGTATGAGCTTGGAAAAGGTTATCGAAGCGCTCCTGTTCAGCGCGCAAAAGCCGCTCTCGATTCATGAAATCACCGCGGCGATCAAGGCGGCCGAAGGCGATCAGGCGAGTGAGACGCCTAACGAGTTTGCGCGCGTAAAAATGCCGAAGTTGCCGCCGCACTCGAACAACTGAAAGTGGAATACATTCAGCAGAGCCGCGCGTTTCAACTGGTCGAAAAAGCAGAAGGCTGGCAGCTGGCTACCGATCCCGGCTTTGCGAAATGGGTCCGGCAGCTTTTCCCGGCGCCGAAGCCGGCGCGTTTGAGTGCGCCTGCGCTGGAGACGTTGGCGATCATTGCGTATCGCCAGCCGATTACCGCGTGCGGACGTAGAAGCGGTGCGCGGCGTGAATATCGATGGCGTGCTGCAAACGCTGATGGAGCGCGGTTTGGTGAAAATCGCCGGACGCGCCGAAATCCCGGGGCGGCCGCTCCTTTACGAAACGACCCAATTTTTCCTCGATCACTTCGGTCTGCGCAATCTCGACGAATTGCCAAACGCTGAAGAGTTGCGGAGACGTTATTTGCCGGTGGCGCAACCTGTAACGCCAGCGCGACGCAGTTCGGTGATAGCGCACGCGTCCCGCGGCTGGTCATCGGCGCCGCGCTGACAACGAATCTTTGTAGCCAGTCGCCATGTGGGCGACGCCGCACCTACGTATGAAGTTCGCGCTCGTCGATGGTCACGCTTCGCCAGCACGCGAGACGCGTGCGCTACCAGTCGGATTCGTCACTTGCGCTTATTGCATCGTCTCGCAGGCCGCATTTGCGGAAATCAATGCGTCGGATTGCGAGCGTGCTGCAAAATACTCCGAGAGCAGGCGTGGCAGTGCGGTGCTGGTAATGCAAAATGGCCGGACAATTTTCGAGCATTACGCAAACGGTGGATCTGCAAACAGACGATGGCCGATCTTTAGCGGGACAAAAAGTTTTGGGGAATTGCAGCGCTCGCGGCTGTGCAAGAGGGCCTGTTTAGACTCGACGATCCGGTGTCGGACACGATCACCGAGTGGAAAAGTGATCCGCGGAAATCACAGATCACGATTCGGCAATTGCTTAGCCAAACCGACGGCATTGAGGGCGCGTCGCATCTTCAGCGGGCTTCGATTCGCGATCGAAACGCGATGGCGATCGGATTGCCCAGTGTGGCTGAACCTGGTTCGGCTTTTATTTACGGCCCAAGTCACCTCCAGATTTTTTCGGAACTGCTGCGTCGAAAACTCAGAGGGCGCAGCGTTATCAGCTACTTCGAAGCGCACGTGGCGAGCCGGCTTGGACTGCGCGATCTCAAATACAAAAAGACGCGCGCGGCAATCCGCTGCCTGCGACCGGCTTTGAATTAACGGCGCGCGAATGGGCGCGACTGGGCGAGCTTGTAATTGGGAACGGCAATTACCATCGTCGCCAAATTGTCCCGTCTAGTCTATTGCGAGAAGCGTTTGTTGGTTCGCAGGTAAATCCGGCGTACGGACTCACGTTCTGGTTGAACCAGCAGGCTCCGAACGGACGCGAGGCCGATATGGAACGAATGCTCGATTTGCCCTGGCAAAATGCGCAATGGTCCGGCGTTTGCATCTGCAAGGATGCGCCTGCGGACATGGTGGTGGCGCTTGGGTCGCATTACCAGCGGCTATTCATTATTCCGTCGTTGAAAGCAGTCATTGTCCGCCAAGGGATCGGGCGGAAACTTTTCGGACGCGCAGTTTCTGCGGCTAGTTCTTGGGCGCGCAGGTTGACTCAGCGCCGTATTTCCTGAACCATTCACAACTCTATGAACAAATTCGCGCTCGGTTGCGGCGTCCTCATCGCCATTCTTCTTGTCGTGGTCGTAGTTGCTGCCATTGCACTTGCCGGCAGCTACAATCGCCTCGTCCCCTTGCAACAAGCTGTCGATCAAAGCTGGGCGCAGGTGCAAAATGTCTATCAGCGTCGCGCCGATTTAATCCCGAATCTCGTGAACACGGTGTCGGGTGCGGCCAATTTCGAGAAATCAACGCTCGTCGAAGTGACGAATGCCCGCGCCAGTGTCGGTCGCGTCAAATGCAACTCGATCCGAACAAAGCGCCGGCCGACGCCGCACAACTGGAGCAGTTTCAAGCCGCACAGGGGCAGTTGAGCACGGCCCTGTCGCGTTTGCTTCTGGTCTCGGAGCGCTATCCGGAATTAAAAGCGAACCAGAACTTTCTGAGTCTACAGGCGCAATTGGAAGGAACCGAGAACCGAATTTCCGTCGAGCGCGGCAACTTCAACAAGACGGTGCAGGACTACAACGTGGCGGTGCGCAGTTTCCCGACAAATTTGATCGCGGGCATGCTCGGTTTTCCGCCGAAACCGTTCTTCGCTGCGCAACCGGGCGCGGAAAAGCCGCCGCCGGTGCAGTTCAATTTTAGCTCGCCCGCTCCAGGCGCCCGCGACCACGCCGTAGTGCGACGAATGGTCGCGCACCAACAGCGCAGTGCGAATCTTTGGGGCGCATGCGGCTTGCTGCGCGAAAGCGGCTCGCTCGTGAACTTTGAGCCAAGTCGTTTCGGCGAAGCCGCTAAAACGCACGCAGCCGCGTGCGTTCCCGAGAACGCTGTGTTCCATCGTTGCTGGCAGACTTTGACGTCCTGCTTGTCGATCGCGCTCTAATGCCGCGGAAGTAATTCCACCAACGCCTGGCGCGTAAATTCAATGATTACGCCAACGTTGTTTCGAAAGAAGCCGCATCTCGCTTCAACGAGCAGCTTGCTCAATTCGAGCGAGAAACTTCCGACCAGGTGGTGGTCGCGGTTTTCCCAAAATGCAGAGCGACTCGGATATCGCTGATTACACACAGCGCGTGGCACAGGCGTGGGGCGTGGGGCAAAAGGAGTCGGCGCAACGGCGTGGTCCTCTTTGTGTTCATCCAGGACCGCAAGATGTTTATCCAAGTCGGCTACGGCTTGGAAGGCGCGCTGCCGGACGCCGACGGCATTCGACATCACTGAGCGTCACATCAAGCCACTATTTCGGGCTGGCAATTATGAGGCTGGGCTGGCGACAGGAATCGATCTGATCTGCAAAGCGATCCGGGGCGGATACAAAGGATCAGGAAAAACAGTAGCGGAAGGCAAGGGCGGCGGCGCGCTTTACCGGTCTTTTGCCCTTCATCATCTTTTGTCATTGTGCTGATCATCATTTCGCGGCTATTCCGAAAACTGGGCGGTTACGGCTATTCATCGCGAGGAGGTGGCCCTGTGTTCATCCCGAGCGGCGGAGGCTGGTCGTCCGGTGGCGGCGGCAGTGGAGGAGGATTCAGTGGGTTCGGCGGTGGCGGCGGCAGTTTCGGCGGAGGCGGCGCGGGATCGAGCTGGTGATCAAATGCGAACGCGAGAATTCCTTAGCAAACTCGAGCACGATCGGATTATTCAAGCGATTCACGAAGCTGAATCGAAAACGTCGGGTGAGATTCGCGTTTTGATCGAGCGCGGCAAATTAAAGAGTGATCCCCTCGAGGCCGCACAGAGGAAATTTCATCGGCTCGGTATGCACAAGACGCGCGAGCGCAATGCGGTGCTCATTTTGTCGCGCCGCGTGTTCATAAGCTTGCGGTTGTTGGGGACAACGCGATTCATGAAAAATGCGGCGATGAATTCTGGCAACGCATTGTGGAAAGAATGCGGACGCATTTTCAAAATGAGAAGTTCAGTGATGCATTGGTAGAAGCGATCAAGGAAGTCGGGACGCGTGCTGGCCAGGCACTTTCCGAAGACGGTGAGAGACACAAATGAACTGCCGGATGACGTCATCGAGAGCCTGAGAATGATCCGCGTTTGCAAAATTGCGGATTTAGACTTTATTCCAAGCTCCGCAGCGAGTTTTTGAAATTACGCCGTTGGTCCCTGGGTCTCCGTCGCTGGATGTGAGATCGCGCTCGCCAGGGGAACCCGGCGATAGAAGGAATTTCGATTTAAGATTTCCGAATTTCGATTGTCCGGTCTTTGCCGGTGTTCAATCGCAAATCGCAAATCGACATTCGAAAATTAAAAGATGCCTATCCGTTACGGTCGTTTTGAAATGCCGAAGACTCTCACTAAAGACGAGAGCACGGCCACAGATACCTATGCAAAGTTCATCGCCGAGCCGTTTGAAGCCGGCTACGGTCACACTGTTGGGAACTCCCTCCGGCGCGTCCTGCTTTCCTCGCTCGAAGGCGCGGCCATAACCGCGGTAAAAATCGCCGGCGCGCAGCACGAGTTCGCCACGTTGCCCGGCGTGGTTGAGGACCTGACCGACATCGTCCTGAATCTCAAGAAAGTGAAATTCAAACTGGATGGTCAGGACCACGAGCTCAAGAAATTGTCGCTTCTCGTAAACAAGGAAGGCGAGGTCACTGCCGGCGACATTCAAACGATTCAAGGTTTTGAAGTGCTGAATCCCAAGCAACTGATCTGCACCCTTGATCGAAAACACAAATTCGACGCGGAACTCGAGGTGCGCGTCGGCCGCGGATTTGCCACCGGCGAGGAAAACAAGCGCGCCGATCAGCCGATCGGCCTCATTCCCATCGACTCCATCTTTTCACCGGTCACGCGGGTGAAGTATGCAGTGGAAAACACTCGGGTCGGTCAGCGCACCGATTACGACAAACTCATTCTCGAAATGTGGACCGACGGCCGACTAACTCCAGATGACGCGCTGCTCCAGGCTTCCGCGATTCTCCGGCATCACCTCGATGTCTTCGTCCACTACAACGAGGAAGTGATCGAATTCGATCAGACGCCGGCTGGCGTGAGCGAAGAGAATATCAAGCTGAAGAAGCTCCTCAACATGAGTGTGAACGAGATCGAGCTGAGCGTGCGCGCGGCCAATTGCTTGAACAATGCGAACATCACCACGGTCGGGCAGCTTGCCCAGAAGACCGAGGCCGAAATGCTGAAGTATCGGAACTTCGGCAAGAAATCGCTCAATGAGATCAAGGATAAATTGCAACACCTTGGGTTGGGTCTGGGCATGAAGTTCGAGCCGGGCCTGATCGATTTGCCGATAAGTGCCGATGGCGCTGCGCCGGTGGCCGCACCTGCTGCTGGCCAAGAGTAAACGTCTGTGCGAAGATCGCGTTTCGTCGCGTATGAGACATCAAAAGAAGACGGTCAAGCTGGGGCGCACCGCGGATCACCGCCGGGCGTTACTCGCCAATCAGGTCTGCGCTTTAATCGAACATCAGCGAATCAAGACGACTTTGGCAAAGGCCAAAGCGGTTCGTCCTCTCGCTGAACGGATGGTGACGCTCGGTAAGAACGGCTCGATTCACGCGCGTCGCAGGGCACTGGCCGTGTTACGGCAGAAAGGCATCGTGAAAAAGTTATTCGACGACATCGCGCAACGTTCCGCCGAACGGAACGGCGGTTACACCCGAATCGTCAAACTCGGCGCGCGGAAGAGCGATTCTGCGCGCCATGGCGTTTATCGAGTGGGTGGACGCAGAGTATATCGCCGAGGAAAAACCGAAGAAGGAAAAGAAGGCGAAACGCAAAGACGCAGAGGCAGAACCGGAGCAGATAACGCCTGAGGCGGAGCAGCCCACGCAAGAAGAGCCAGCGGCCGAAGCTCCCACTCCGGGACAAGAGGAACCCACCGCGCCACCGGCCGAAGAACCGAAGCCGAAAAAGCGGCGTTGGTTCGGACGAAAGTCAGACGACAGCTAAAACTAGCTGTTGCGGCGTTCGCGAGTTCTACCCGGTGCGACTGTTGTCCTCCGCGAGATCCTGAGCCCGCGTCGGCATCGAAATATTAAGCCTCGAGTGCGGCGAGGTCTGCGAGATCTTGTGGCCGACCTACCGCTCGCTTGTTCCGTATCAATGCGTCTCTGCCAAGGACGAAAACAGGAAGGCCGTCGATGATAGCCGACACTTTCGCGTCGAATGCTTCGTCGATAGTCACACCTGTGAGACTGGTCAGCAGATCGATTCGGCTCGGGACTCGTCCGAGTTGAATGATTTTGCTCGGGCTGGAGGAAATCAGTTTCCTTGAAGCTGGATTGCTCGAATCCGAACTGATTCAGAAGCGCGAGAAGTAGCAGCGCGTTGTCTGGAGTGGGCCGGACGAGAATGTCCAAGTCGCCGGTGTGGCGTGGGCGCCCGTGAAATGCCAGGCTCTGCGCGCCGACGATGACGTAATCAACGCCGCGGGAATTTAATAATTCGAGAAACTCTCTCCAGTCTTTGCTCAGGGCCATGATTGAGGAGCTCCACCAGGATTTGCAAACGTTCGTTGCCGGTCAGTTTTTGTAAAAATCGCGGTCCGCTTTCTCAGCCTCAGAAAAGCTGCGAAATTTTCTCGCTGTTTTCTTCACGCCGTAACTATAAGCTTGGCACTGGCCACTTCCGAGCGAATTTGATCGCAGACAGGAATGAATCCGGATCCGTATTTTTCATCGTCATTTTCATTGGCGTAGCGCTGGTGTTTCCGCTGTTTCCATTGGCGCTGGCCTGGCTGTGGCGGCGATTTTCCAACCGCCAAAGCCCGGTCCTGATAAGACTTCTGACCTACGAATGCGGCGTCGAATCGATCGGCGACGCGCGAAATTCAGTTCCACGCGCAGTATTATCTCTATGCCATAATCTTTTTGATCTTCGACGTTGAGGCTGTGTTTCTCGTGCCGTTTGCGGTCGCGTTCACCGGTCTGCCGGTCGGAGCGTTTATCGCGATCCTTAATTTTTCTTCTGCTCCTCATCGAAGGACTTGTCTGGGCGTGGGGCAAGGGATGTTTGCAATGGCAGCGCTAGCGCGCTCACACGCTGGTTAAAAAGCTAAAAGAGTTACATTGTTGCAAGCTGCGAGCTTCCTGGCCGCAATGCCACCTTTGTAACTCTTGCAGCAGAATCCATGAGCCAAATCGACGAACAACTGCGCACCGAACTACAACGACAGGGAGTGTGGGTGACTTCGATGCGGGACCTTTACAACCTGGGGACGCGAAAACTCGATCTGGCCGCTGCAGTTCCGGACTGGCCTGTTGCGCCATTGAAATGATCGCCACTGCGGCATCCGCTATGACATCGCGCGCTTCGGCGGCGAAGTGTTCCGGCCATCGCCGCGGCAGGCGGATCTGATGATCGTTGCCGGAACAGGTCACGAAGAAAATGGCTCCGCAAATCGTGCGGCTTTACAACCAGATGGCTGATCCAAAATACGTCATCGCCATGGGCGCGTGCGCGATTTCAGGTGGACCATTCAAGCAAGGTTACAACGTTCTCAAAGGCATCGACCGTTATATTCCGGTCGATGTTTACATCCCCGGTTGCCCGCCGCGCCCGGAAGCGTTGCTTCATGCATTCATGGAATTGCAACGCAAGATCGACGATCAAAAGTTGACCGGCGCAGATAAGGCCGAAGTTTCTGAAGCCAGACCAACCAAGCGAGTTCCCCGTGCCGAAGTTTGGCGAACATGATCTGGAGCCATCAGCGAATGCCGACGTGTTTCAGCCGCCGGTGATCGAGCGATGATTCTCGCTTTGTCATTCCGAGCGGAGCAGAGCGGAGTCGAGGAATCCCGTGGCGGAACCTTGAGGCAATACTTCGGGATCCCTCGACTTCGCTCGGGATGACAGCTTTTTCGTCATGGAATCGTTGGACCAAATCAAATCGCGGATCGAGGCCGCGGTGCCCGGAGCGAAGATCGAAATTGTGCCGAACGGCAGTCCATCGCAGCAGCATTCATTGCTGATGGACAACGAGCACGCGGTCGCGGTTGCGAGATTTTTGCGCGTCGATCCCGCGCTTTGCTTCGATTTTGCTCCAACGTCACCGGCGTCGATTGGCTGGATCGCGTGGTGAAGAAAACAACCAAGGTAAAGAAGGTCGTCGATGGCCAGGAAAAGAGATAGTCGAGACCACTGAGGAGAAAATTCCGGGATATCTCGAAGCGGTTTATCACCTTTACTCGATGACGCATAAACATGGCCCAGTCATCATTCGCATGCGCACCCGTGATCGTGCGGAGGGCGCTCGTTTACCATCACTCACGCCGATCTGGCGGAGCGCCGAATTCCAGGAGCGTGAAATTTTCGATCTGTACGGCATTCGCCTCGACGGATCATCCCGATCTGCGCCGGATTTTAATGTGGGACGAGTTTCGAAGATCATCCGATGCGGAAAGATTACTCTGAGCCGGACGATTACGAATGGGAACCGACGCCGCACGACGAGGTGATGGAGAAGGCGAAGCAGCATTACCCGCCAAGGCCAGCCGAGGAGGAATTAAGACCGTCCTGACCTGTCATGTTGAGCAAAGCGAAACATCTCAAGCGATTTTGTGACGCGGGTTCAGGCACAAATCAGAGATCCTTCGTCGTCTTCGCGACTCAGGATGACAATCTGAAATGAGCGCTGCCGTTGAAACAATCGAAGTAACAGAGAGACCGCCTGTCAGCATGGGTTCGCGGTTCGACGGCGAATTGCTCGAAGTGTCGATGGGACCGCAGCATCCATCCACGCACGGCGTGTTTCGGATGAATGTGGCGCTCGAAGGCGAGGTCGTTCGCAAGCTCAAACCGGTCTTCGGTTATCTGCATCGAAATCACGAGAAAATCGGCGAGAACACCAGTTACCTCGGCTCGATGCCGTACACTGACCGGCTCGATTATTTGTGCTCGATGACCAACAACTGGGCGTATGCGCTTAGCGTTGAGAAACTCGCCGGAATCGAAGTTCCCGAACGCGCCGAGTATCTGCGCGTCATTCTCGCCGAGCTGACGCGGCTGCAGAATCACGCCTCGCTTCTGGGTTTTTTGCTCAGCGACATGGGCGCGTGGGGCACGCCACTGATGTACGCGTTCCGCGAGCGCGAAAAATTCTCGATCTCTTTGAGTCGTTATCCGGTTCGCGAATGATGTGCGATTACATGCGTTTCGGCGGCTGCCGCGTAGACGCGAACGACGAAGTGGCTGGCTCGCGCCAAACAGATTGTCGATCGTTTTCCGAAGTTTCTCGATGAATTCGAGGAACTGATTCTCGGCAACGAGATTGTCATCGGCCGCACCCAAAATGTCGGAAAACTATCCGCCGAACTGGCGATCAACGCCGGCATCACAGGTCCGATGTTGCGCGCGTGCGGTGTGAATTACGACATTCGCAAAGTAGACGGCTACGGGTTTTATCCGCGATTCAAATTCCGGATCCCGCTTGGGGAGCACGGCGACACGTACGATCGCCTGATGATGCGGGCGTTGGAGATGCGCGAGAGCGTGGAGATCCTGAAGCAGGCGTTCGCGCAAATTGCACCCGGCCCCATTGTGAATCCAAAAGTAAAAGTGCGCGCATTTCGCCCACCGGTTGGCGAAGCGTACGGTCGAATCGAAGGACCGAAGGGTGAGCTCGGATTTTATTTGATCAGCGACGGCAGCCCTAATCCGTATCGTTACCGCGTCCGCCCACCAAGCTTCATTAATCTCACTGTGCTTGAGGACCTGTGCCTCGGTCACACTGTGGCTGATATAATGGTAATCCTCGGCAGCATCGATATCGTAATGGGAGAAGTGGATCGATGATTGGCACAGGCATACTCAAGGGAATGGCCGTCACGGCCCGGAACTTTGTCGGAAGTTATTTCGAGAAGGAACGTCTAACCACGGTGCAGTACCCGGAGGAGCGCAGTTCCACTTCCGGAAAATTATCGGAATTTTCCGTTTCTGATTTATGACGATAACGATCCGCACGCGGGGTTGCGCTGCGTGGCGTGCAAGATTTGCGAGAAGGAATGTCCGCCGCAGTGCATTTACATCGTTAAGAGTGAGGACAGAAAGCCCGATTACATGGGCAAACCGCAGTTTTACCCAAAGATATTCGACATCGACATCTCGGTCTGCATGAGCTGTCAGATTTGCGTCGAGGTGTGTCCATTCGAGGCGATCAAGATGGACAAGGAATTTGAGCTGAGTCAGCGCGAGCGGTTCGATCATTTGCTTTGGCGCAAAGAGCAACTTTCCAAATCGAACGGGTATTATCACAAGATCCATCCCGTCGAAGCAGAGGCGGTTGACAAGAGGTCTCGCGGACGCCGCAGCCGCCGCTGAGGCGAAGAAGAAAGCTGCAGCTGAAGCAGCGGCGAAAGCTGCGGCAGCGAAGGCAGCGGCCGCTGCAACCGCTGAGGCGAAAGCTTCGGCAGACGCGCCGTCGCCATCACCTGCTTCTTCGTAAACATCTCGCGATGCGCGACAGCAGTTACGGCGCTGGGATGTTCTCGCGCGCGTACCGGAGAGCGCGCGACATCCAGACAAGCTCATCCAGAAATTTTTCACGCGACGGGTGTAAGCTGAATCGGTGATGCTTGCCGGTCGCTGGATCGAAGAGCTTTCCTGCCGTGCCTGAAATAGACATCCCAGAAAATCGTGACGAGGCCGAGCTCACGCAGCACCGGAAGCAAACTCTGGATCATCCGCACACCGCCGAACGGACCAGCTGATACGCCACAGACGCCAACCGCTTTGTGAATGTATTCCTTGCAGATTTGTATCCAGCACATGCTTCAGCAGTCCTGGGAAACTGTGATTGTATTCCGGGGCTACGATGATCAGGCCGTCGGCGCGCTGGACCGTGGCGCAGAACTGGCTGTCCTTTAGCGCTTCGCCGGCGTCGTCCATGCGAATGGGAATTTTCCGGATGTCGATCAATTCCGTTTTGATATCGCTGCGCTTCGATGCTTCACCGAAAACGAAATTTGCCGCGGGTTCGGTTAGGCGGCCTTGGCGCGGCGTGCCGATAATGACCGGGAGGAAAACGGGTCGGGTGAGCTCTTGCGCAGGCATCGTTCGATTTGTCGCAGGAACCAGAGGAAGCTTACAAGCGCAATTTGCCCGAAGCGGCCAACAAAGCGAGCTTCGTGAGCATCGCAATTTGCCGGGGTGGCGGAATTGGCAGACGCGCCAGACTTAGGATCTGGTGGAGAAATCCGTAGGGGTTCGAGTCCCCTCCCTGGCATTTCAACAAGATGACCAACGGCAGCGACATCAAAAATAACGCTTCTCCCAAGGATGCGGCCATGTAATAATGCAGGGTGCCGTGGAAAGAAGTTGCCAGCTAAGGGCAGGCATTCGTGTGGTTGTAGGCACCGCAATCGCGACAGTCACATCGGGACTCTTTCTGCATTCGATGCATTTTTCGCCGTTACCCGACAAAGCGTTCCCCTCAAAGCCAAGGCTAAATTGAGGTTCGCTGAAGATGAAGGGTATATCCGTATCTCTTGAAGCTGCGAGCATTCAATCAGCAGCGCGGAACGGGAACACTCGCAGCGCGGTTTTCGACCCGCATCTTTTGATCATCGGGTTGTGGGTGTTCGCTGGATATTATCTTGGTTGCAAAATCGGTTTTGCACTCACGTTTCAACCTCATCCTATCTCTGTTCTTTGGCCTCCGAATTCTGTTCTTGTCGCGGCGCTTTTGTTGACGCCGCCGCGCAGCTGGTGGGTCGTGCTATTGGCTGCGCTTCCAGCGCATCTGGCGGCGCAATTGCAGAGTCACGTTCCACCGCTGATGATTTTCTGCTGGTTCCTCAGCAACTCCTGCGAAGCACTGATCGGCGCCGGGTTGATGCGGTACTGGTGGGCGGGCCTATTCGTTTCTTAACACTTCGCAACGTGGGCCTGTTTTGCCTTTGCGTGGTGTTCATCGCCCCGTTCTTGTCGTCGTTTTTAGACGCCGCGCTTGTCGTATGGAACCATTGGGGCGAGGACACCTACTGGGAGCTGATCCGAGTACGCCTTTTTTCAAACGCCCTCGCGGCATTGATAATTGTGCCGTTAGTCGTGACGTGGGCGACGACTGGAATCCAGCCCCTGCGGACAGCCCGACTATCGCGTTACTTGGAAGCATGCGCGCTATTTGTTGGTCTGTTGCTCGTAAGTTACGCTGTCCTTTATAAATTCGGATCGGGAACGGACTCGGCTCTTCTCTTTCTCCCGCTCCCATTCCTTCTTTGGGCGGCGGTACGATTCGGCTCTCTGGGAGCAAGCACTGCTGTTTCGATTGTCAGCTTCCTGGCGATCTGGAGCGCTGCCCACGGGCATGGACCATTCTCCGGCGGACCAGCTGAACAAGACGCTCTTTCAATCCAAATATTTCTAATCGTCTTAGCGATTCCGCTATTGTTTCTGGCCACCGTCATCGAGGAACGCGTAACTGGAGCAACCGAACTCGGCGAAAGCGAGTCACGTTTCCGGAACGTCGCGGATGCTGCGCCCGTCCTTATCTGGATGGCCGGCGTGGATAAGCTCTGCACTTTCTTTAACAAGCCGTGGTTAGAGTTTACTGGCCGCAGCATCGAACAGGAGCTTGGAAACGGCTGGGCTGAAGGCGTGCACCCGGACGATCTGCAAAAGTGCCTCGAGGTTTACATCGAGGCATTCGATGCCCGGCAGCCATTTGTTATGCAATACCGGTTGAGACGAAATGATGGCGAGTATCGCTGGATTTCGGATCAGGGCGTGGCACGCCATGATGCGCAGGGAGGGTTCGCCGGCTACATCGGCTCATGCGTGGACATCACAGAATTAATGAAAAAGGAAGAGGCTTTGCACGAATTCGAGGAACGAGTCGTTCTCGCAGCCGAAGCAGCTCATCTCGGGGTGTGGGAGATGGACCCCGCCACCAAGGAGCTTTGGATGTCTGACAGCGCGCGCACTTTGTTTCAATTTGATTCCGAGACTCCCCTCGACCACGCGGCCTTTCAAGATCGCGTTCACCCAGAGGATCGTGCGCTTCGCGATTCCGCCGTCAAACACGCATTAGAAACACGCAGTGGATACGAAATCGAATATCGTGTTTTGTTACCGGATGGAACTCAGCGCTGGATCGGCGCGCGCGCACGCTGCGTAGCCGGGGACAATCGCAAAGGCGCTCGGCTCATTGGTGTTTCCATAGACATAACGCCGCGCAAGCTCGCTGAAGCAGAAGCACTGCGGCAACGTGACGAGCTCAGTCACCTCAGTCGTGTGGCGTTAATGGGTGAAATGTCTGCCTCCATTGCTCATGAGTTGAATCAACCGTTGGCTGGAATTCTCAGTAACGCCGCAGCTGGACAGCGTTTCATCGATCGCGGGAATGTTGATCAGGACGAAATTCGCGAACTGCTCGGTGACATCATCGCAGATGGGCGCCGCGCCAGTGACGTAGTTCGCGGCATTCGGGGCATGGTAAAGAAAGAGCAGGTGGAGCGTCGCTCGGTGAATCTCAACGAGGTTGTGATGGACGCAGTGCGCATGGTATCTGCCGATGCCCTGCTGCGTTCGTGCCAGGTGGAAACATCGCTCGATTCGAATTTGCGGACCGTCGAAGCCGACCCGGTTCAACTTCAACAGGTGTTGCTGAATCTTGTGATCAACGCATTTGACGCGATGCGAGACACACCGATCTCCAGGCGCAAGGTCGTGATCGCAACGCAATCAAATGGCGATGGTACAGTTTGCGTGAGCGTGCGCGATTACGGTGTCGGAATTTCGGCGGAGATGCAGGATCGTCTGTTCGATCCTTTCTTCACTACTAAAAACGAAGGACTGGGAATGGGCCTGGCAATTGCACGTTCGATTCTTGAATCGCACGGCGGCACCATCGCGGGGAAAAACGCGGATGGTGGTGGGGCTCGATTTGAATTTGTCCTTCCGGTGAACGGACCTTCTACATGATGCGTGCCGGTCGCTGATTTGGTGTGTTTGGTCAAACAAGCACAGGTCGCATTCCCTAGGTGGTGTGAGACTAAGGTCTAATATGGCTGCGTCGAACGCGAGGCGTAGTATTCACTTGTTTTGCATGCTCCACGCCCAGATCGGATCTGTCTTCTCGACGATGATCCGTCGGTGTTGAGAGGCCTCAATCGGCTTCTCATGTCGGCAGGTTGGCACCCCGAACAGTTCAGCGAGCCGGACCCGTTTTTGAGTTACGTGAAGGTTCATCGGCCTACGGTTGCCATCATTGATGTTTGGATGCCGCTCATGAACGGCCTCGAAGTTCAATCGCGGCTGCGGAGCTTTCGCCGTCGACGCGCGTCATCATGTTTACCGGAAAAGACGATCCGCTCGTTCGTTCCACCTCTCTGAAAGCCGGCGCGTCAGCTTTTTCACCAAGCCATTCGACGACGAGGAATTTCTCACCGCCGTTCGGCTGGCCCTTTCCGCAATGTGATCTCCCTCGAACCGGCTGTAAATCGGAACGAGAATTTCCGACTGGATTTATCCGTGAAAATTGTGTATTCCAACACGGGTTCCTGAACACAATGCCAACTTCTTCGAGTGAATTGGTCGCGATCGAGCGTCCGAAGACAAATTCCAGGATCTTTGCGCACACACGCTGGGACATCATCCCTGTCGCGGCAGGCGTTCTGCACTGCGTTTACTTCTTCGGCATGTTTTACCTTTTCCCGCGCGTCCCGCTCTGGGTCATGCTGATTCTCGGTTTTATTTATTCGGTCAGCATTTCGTGGAACATCAACGGCATTTCGCACAACTTCATTCACAACCCGTATTTTCGTTCGCCGCTGTTGAATCGGTTATTCAGCATCATGGAATCGATTACGGTTGGCTTCGGCCAGGTTTTTTACGAGTGCATTCACATGCAGCATCACAAGGGCAACGCCGACCGGCCCGACGATCATGGTGACACGATCGATTGGATTTCGATTTACAAGCACGGCCATGACGGTGAAGCGGAACATCCGTTGAAATACACGTTCGTAAGCTTCTTTCGCGAGGATCCCAAGACCGTTTTGAAGGAACTAAAACGAAAAAATCCGCGCTAGGCGTTTTGGGGAGTGTTCGAGCTGGTGTGCTTCGTCACGACTTTTGTGATCCTCGGTATTCTGAACTGGCATTACATCTGTTTCCTTTGCCGTTTTGGTATTTTGGCCACTGCCTCTCTTATCTGAACGGCTACTATCGGCATTACGGAGGCAATCCCGACGAGCCGATTGCATGGGGCGTGAGCACCTATGGCAAGCTCTATAACTGGACGTGGTTCTACAATGGCTACCATGCCGAACATCATTTCCGGCCGAAGGTGCATTGGACTCGAATGCAGGCGTTCCGCGATCAAATTGTCGAGCAACAGCGCAGGGCTGGAGTGCGTGTTATCAAGGTGCCGCACGCGCTCGGTTTTCTTGACTCCGATTTGCCGGCTGCTGATCTACGACAAAAGCATCGAGAACTACATTCCGAGCCGGCTGCCTAGCACGGCAAGCCCGACTTGCGTCAGAGCAAAAGGATTAACAGCCGAGAGCGACCTGAAGCATCACGCGTGTACTCGTCAACTGCCCATTAATGCCATGAAATCTTTGTTCTCGTCATCGATCGCCATCCTTACCGGGTTGTTAGTTCTTGCGTGGTCATTCATGTTGGCTGAAACCTTTACCGAAGGCATCCGCGTCTCCCCGGAAACGGTTAGCCTGAAGCCGGGCCAATATGTTTGGGAACCTGAGCGCGCGCCGGAAGGACCACTTTTGATCGTCGCCAGCATTCCCGAGCAGGTGGCGTATGTCTATCGGAACGGTGTCTGCATCGCGCGGTCAAGCGTTAGCACTGGGCGTCCGGGTCACCCTACTCCCACCGGCGTTTTCACGATTCTGGAAAAAGAGGTGCATCATACCTCGAGTATCTACAAGGGGGCAGAGATGCCTTACATGGAGCGCGTCACCTGGGGCGGGATCGCGTTACATGCAGGAGACCTGCCAGGTTACCCCGATTCCCATGGATGTGTCCGGCTTCCGCTTGAATTTTCCAAGCTGCTGTTCGGAGTCACGATGAAAGGCGCGACCGTAATCCTGGCGAACCAACATTCCGCGCCTGCCACGACAGTGCATCCAGGGCTTTTCTTTTCCAAGAGCGGCGAAGAGAGTGAGCCGATTGCAGCCGGCCAGTTTGATTGGGACCCGGATAAGTCTCCCACCGGTCCAGTCTCTGTGATTATCAGCAGCGCGGACAAAACAGTTTACGTCTACCGAAACGGCGTGGAAATCGGGCGGGCGGGAATACCAAATCCGCAGGTCGTTGCGCCTTTGAAGGACCTTGTGTTTAGCGCCCTTCAGGGAACGGATCCGCAAGGGCATCTGCGCTGGGCGGAAGTGACAGCCACCGGCGAGAGCAAATCGAACGAGAGTATTTTTGTGGCGGCGCAGAAAAGCGGGCTGCCAACCGCGTTCCTGGATAAGGCAAAGTCCGTTATCACACCGGGCGCGACACTTGTCTTCACAGACAGGACGGTGGATCCGACCACGCAGAGCCCTCCCAACTTCCAAATTCTCGTCGCACAAAAAGACAAGCCCACAGGAAGAACCGAATAGCGCCCGGCTGCTGGGCCGCAGTTAAACGAAAGCCTCAATGAAACACCGCACGCATCGAACGCTGGTCCTTTGCGCGATCATCGTGTTAACCGAAGCGTCGGCGTTTTGCGGCACGGCGGAATTTCAGCCGACCGCCGCGAACAAGAATCCGGCCGTCAGGCAAAGCGCCTGAAGGGATGGTGTGGATTCCCGGCGGCGAATTTTCCATGGGCGCGGCGGTGGGCGGCGAAGGAAGTCATGCAATGCCGATGCCTTCGAATGACTCAGAGCCCGTCCATCGCGTTTATGTTGACGGCTTCTGGATGGATGCGACGCCGGTGACCAATGCGCAGTTTGAGAAGTTCGTTAGGGCGACGAATTACGTCACAATTGCTGAACGCACGCCCTCAAAAGAAGAATTCCCGACTGCACCCGAGGAGAATCTCGTGGCTGGGGCAGTCGTTTTTGCGCCGACCGATCACGAAGTTCCCCTCAACGATCATTATCAATGGTGGACCTACATCAAAGGCGCGAGCTGGCGTCACCCGTTCGGTCCGCAAAGCGACATCAAAGGCAAGGAGAACTATCCCGTGGTGGAGATTGCGCACTCTGACGCGGAAGCTTACGCGAAATGGGCGGGTAAACGTTTGCCGACCGAAGCGGAGGTTGAATTTGCAGGCGCGCGGCGGTTTGTCAGGAAAACATACGTCTGGGGCGATGAATTTCGTCCCGGCGGAAAATGGATGGCCAACACGTGGCAGGGAGCATTTCCAGTGAAAGATGCGGGCGAAGACGGTTTCGCCGGCATCGCGCCGGTGAAATCGTTTCCGCCGAATGGCTACGGCCTTTACGACATGGCCGGAAACGTTTGGGAATGGTGCAGCGACTGGTATCGGCCTGATTACTATAAAACGCTCGCAGACAAAGGCGGAGTGGCGCGCAACCCGCAAGGGCCGGACTCACCATTGGATCCTGCTGAGCCTAACGAGAAGAAGCGCGTCCATCGCGGCGGCTCGTTTCTTTGCAATGAGCAATATTGTTCTCGCTACATCGTCGGCACGCGCGGCAAAGGCGAAGTGAACACTGGGACGAACCATCTCGGTTTCCGTTGCGTGAGCGAATCAGCTTCCGATCTGGCAACAAAATAAAGCTCACCCTTCCCGGTTGAGACTGTGCGGGTTTCCGTTTTCCTTCCATCAGGGCCGCAACTATCTTGCATCGGTTGGCTTTCTGCCGGACGTTCTTACACTTCCTTAGTAGGACTTTTGGTCTAATGGAATCATGCTGTCGCGTATCACAGAATTAACCTCACCGAGCATATGAGCAGAGACCGGAAAACTTAGAGCAACTGCGCGTGGCCAAAGTCGCGGCGGAACAACGCGCTCAGGAAATCACGCAGGCATACGATACTCTGCGCACGACGCAGGAAGCGCTGAATGCGGAGCTCGCGGGCGCGGTGGATTATGTGATGTCGCTTTGCCTCGCCCCATCACTGAGGAACGGATCTCAGCAGACTGGTTCATGACCACTTCCGCGCAACTTGGCGGAGATGGGCTTGGTTATCATTGGATCGATTCGGAGCGGTTCGCCTTTTATCTCCTCGACGTTTCTGGTCACGGGGTGAAGTCCGCATTGCTGGCAGTTTCCATCATCGACACGCTGCGCACGTGCGGCCTCGCAGACACTGATTGAACGATCCCGGTGCGGTGCTGCGCGCGTTGAATCGAGTACTTCTCGCAATCGCATGATCACCTCTATTTCACGATCTGGGTACGGGATCGCGGATCTGGCACACGGAACATTGCGCTATGCCGGTGGTGGCCATCCTCCCGCAGTTCTCCGCGCAGCGGAATGCAAGAATCCGAGGTTGGCCGCGAGCGGTCCGCCAGTCGGTTGCTTCGGTCATGCTAATTACCCGACGTTAGAAGTTCCGCTGCTCTTTCCGACGGAATTGTATCTCTTTTCGGATGGCGTTTTTGAAACCCGGCGGCAACAGGAGACCGCCTCTCTCGATCGGCTTGTCGACTTTCTTGTCGGGCCGGGTAATCGCCATGGCCCCGACTATCGCCGAGATTCGCAATCGCACGCTCGAGCACCTCAATGGCACACCGCCCCCGACGATTGCTCAGTATTGAAAGTGTCGCTTTGCTAGAACGACGTATTCCCACATATTTGAATCGTTGGTTCTCGGCGCACCAGGATATTTGACGACCACGAATCTTCCCGGCCATTTTGAGTGGCACTCGTAGTCAACGGCTGAACCCCATCCGCCTTTGACTTGTGGGCATAGGCCTAAAGTCCAATACTCGCCCTAAGGAGGTTGAGGAAAATTACCCAAGGTTCCATCCGATCGTCCGGAATCCAACATTGCCTACGATTATGAGCAGCGACGCTAAGAAAGCTGATCGGTCTCCAAGCGCAGAACAGAAGCGCCACGAAAGTGAAGAGCAGCTTAGTTTGCTCCAAACGATCACAACGGAATTGACCACAGCCGAGGATCTATCATCGGCCTTGGAAGTTGTGCTTCGCGACGTTTGCGAGAAAACGGGCTGGGTGCTGGGACACGCATGGGTGCCGAATCCACCAGGAACTGCCCTTGATTTGGTTTCGGCGTGGTATTGCGGTGATGGTGAACTGAAACCTTTCAGGACCGCCTCTGAAGCATTTCACTTTCAAACGGGCGTTGGGCTTCCCGGACGCGTGTGGGAATCGAAACGGCCTGCCTGGGTTGAGAACGTCACCGACGATCCTAATTTTCCGCGATCAGCGGCCGCCCGGATCGCAGGTTTGAAGACCGGTGTTGGAATTCCGATTCTCTCAGGCAAAAAGGTTATCGCGGTCCTCGAATTTTTATGCGCGAGTCACGCGCCGAAAATGAGCGCTTGCTAAACGTGATCGCATCAGTCGCCGGCCAATTAGATTTGCTTCATCGCGCTACGCACGCGGAGGCGGCGGCCAGAGAGCGGCAGTTCCGGACTCTGGCAAACTCCATATCGCAGCTCGCCTGGATGGCTGACAGCGAAGGTTACATTTTTGGGTACAACGACCGCTGGGCATGAGTACACCGGAACCACGCTCGAGGAGATGAAAGGATGGGGTTGGCAGAAGGTCCATCACCCGGATGAGGTCGACCGAGTGGTTGAACGTATCAAGGTTGCGTTCGCAACCGGCCAGCCGTGGGAGGACACCTTTCCACTCAAGAGTAAAACGGGTGAATACAGATGGTTCCTTTCGCGTGCGCTTCCCATCTTCGATGCTGAGGGCAAAGTTGCGCGCTGGTTTGGAACTAACACCGACGTTACCGAGCAACGGGAATTGGAGCGGGCATTGCGCGAGAGTCGGGACCAGTTGGAGCAAAAAGTAACGCGCCGCACTGCCGAGCTCTCCCGCACCAACGAAATCCTGCGCTCCATCTTGTCGAACATGGGCGATGCCGTCGTTGTCGCCGACAAGGACAATAACTTTCTCGTCTTCAATCCGGCGGCGGAGCGCATGTTTGGAAAAGGTGCAATGCAAATGCCGCCAGCCGAGTGGCCGCAACATTACGGACTATATCTGCCGGACAAGGTCACCCCGTTTCCGCACGATCAGTTGCCCATCACACGCTCGATTCGCGGTGAGGAAGTCGACAACATTGAGATGTTCGCACGACATGAAAAAGGCGCCCCACGGCATCTGGACGCGAATCACTGGTCGCCCGTTGCGTGGCGCCGACGGTGATCTGTTAGGCGGCGTCGTCGTTTGCCGGGACATCACTCAAATCAAAGAGGAAGAATTTTTTCGTGCCGGCCAAAGTCGAGTTTTGGAAATGATCGCGGCCGACGCACCGCTCTCCGAGGTCCTTACCAGCCTTGTTCTTCTCATGGAAGGTCAGGCAGAAGGACTACGCTGTTCCATTCTTCTATTGAACCGCGATGGGAAACATGTGCGCCATGGTGCAGCACCGAATTTGCCCGAAGCTTATGTGAAAGCGGTGGACGGGTCGGCAATCGGGCCATGCAACGGTTCCTGCGGCACTGCGATGTTCACACGCAAGCCAGTCATTGTGACTGACGTCATGACCGATCCGCTCTGGAGGGATTATCGCGATCTCGCGAAGATTTGCGGACTACGGGCCTGCTGGTCGACTCCGATCCTTTCTCCTCAGGGCGAGGTGTTGGGTTCGTTTGCGATGTATCGCCAGGAAACACGGGGACCGCAGCCTGAAGAAACGCGGCTCACGCAAATCGCCACACATATTGCCGGGATCGCGATTGATCGTCAGCGGCAGCAGGAGGTTCTGCGGGAGCGCGATGCCCGTATCAGCGTGGCTGCTGAGTCGGCCGATCTTGCTTTCTGGGTTTTGTATCCGGAAGGCGACGCTTGATGAGCGATAAGGGACGCAGGATTTATGGCTTCGACTCCAACCTGCCTTTGACCTGTGAGTTGATTCTTTCACGGGTTCACCCCGATGAACGAGCCGCAGTGAAAGCCGAGCACGATCGTGCCTGTGCTTTGCGTGGAGCGTTTGAGACCGAGCATCGCCTTCTTTTGCCATACGGCAAAACGCGTTGGGTGATTATGCGTGGACGCTGTTTGCGAGATGAACACGGCAACATTCTGGAAACCATTGGAGTAACGCTTGACGTGAGTGCGCAAAAGCAGGCCGCGCTTCAGCTTCAGGTTCAACGCGAAGAAATGGCGCATCGCAATCGTGTGGCGTTAATGGGCGAAATGACTGCGTCCTTTGCGCATGAAATCAATCAGCCTCTGACCGCAATCTCGAACAAAGCCTCTGCGGCGCGTCGTTTTCTCGACCGTGGAAATATCGATCCTGTATTGCTCCGGGAATTATTGGAGGAGATCGCTGCGGACAGCCAGCGTGCCGGAGAAGTAATGCGCGGGATTCGAAGTTTGGTGCGCAAAGAAACCAGCGAGCAGACGCTGTTGAATCTCAATGCAATTATTTCAGATACCGTGCGGCTCGTCAGCTCCGACGTATTGAATCGCGAAAGTGTTGTCACGACTGAGCTCGACCCCAGCGTGCCCGGAGTGCAGGGAACTCTTGTTCAAATTCAACAGGTGTTGCTGAACCTGATCATTAACGCGCTCGACGCCATGGAAACACTTCCGCCGGCAGAACGACGTGTCATTGTCAGCTACGCGCTCCGATAAAGGCGACGTCGCTGAAGTTACAGTGCGCGATTTCGGAACGGGACTGCCAAAGGATCGTCCGGACAAAGTTTTCGATCACTTCTTTTCCACGAAACAAAAAGGAATGGGCATGGGTCTCGCCATTGTTCGATCAATTATTGAGGCGCACGGCGGCACGATTAGCGGCGAGAATGCCCCTGATCGCGGCGCGCGCATGGTTGTTCGCCTTCCTGCGCGCGCGCGGAGAAATGCAAAAAGCAAGGCGGCGGCATGAGCGAATCGGCTGACGCGCAAGCGAATGAGGTCTGCATCGTGGATGACGATCCTTCCGTCCTCAAATCGATGCATTACCTGCTCGCGTCCGAAGGGTTCAAGGTCCGCCCGTTCAATAAAGCGGAAGATTTTCTGGCACACGCCGGCGCTCATCATGTGCCGGTGGTCGTAACTGATATCTGGATGGATCAGGTGACCGGTTTGGAACTCCTTGCGCGACTCTGTGCCATCTCACCGCGCACAAAGGTGATCGTCATCACTGCGCGTGAAGATCTGGCCGCGCGCGCCACGGCCATGGCCATTGGCCCAGTCGCATTTTTCATGAAGCCGTTCAATGACGAAAAGTTCCTTGCCGCGGTCCGTGATGCGCTCGGCTAGGCGCTGGAAGTTCTTCTTTCTCGACAACATCTGCTCAATTCACTTAAAACAGCTACGCATTATGAAAACACAACAATCGCAATTAAACGTCATTCTCATCTTTGCCGCAGCTGTTACCGCGCTCTTTGTGGCTGGTTGTGCCGGGGTGGGATCAGGAAACACAACATCCCTGCTTACTGCGGCGGGATTCCGCGCGCGCACCCCGCAGACGCCGACAGCAACAGCAAAATCTATGCCGCCCTGCCGCCCTACCACAGTCCAATTCGGGCCACCGTAGAAAGGACACGTTTTTACGTCTACAAAGACGAGAAAGCGGGAGTTGCCTACGTCGGTCGGGAACAGGAATACCCAGCGTTACCACCAGTTGGCGGTTCAGCAGCAGATTGCCCAAAACTATTACATGGCAGCGGAAATGGACCGTGCAGCCGCATTTGGCTGGTGCATGGAGCATGGGGCCCGCGGGGCGTTATGGTGGTG
>ERZ1370068.2970-contig-2094_pt1 | contig 72168 bp, 79 predicted proteins | sample MGYA00561227_ERZ1370068 | MGnify/ENA primary metagenome ERZ1370068 (study PRJEB38410, sample SAMEA6850437) | metagenome | study: Metagenomic assessment of the ecological functions of the soil: analysis of the soil microbiota associated with the... | reverse complement strand
TGCCACTTCGTTCGGTTACGTATTGCTACGGGATCGAGTGGGAGCCGATCGTCGTCAACAACAACTCGGACCGACGATACCGAGTCGGTGCTTTCACGACCTTCCGGCATGGACGCGCCCGCCCCTGCGGCGCGCCTTCGAGCCGACGCCCGGCAAGTCTCGCTGCCGCCAATCTCGCGATCGCGCTCCGCCCGCGGCGACCCGCTGCTCTGGACCGACGATGACGTGCGAGCCGCGCCCGCGTGGCTGCGCGCCTATGCCGACGCGGCCGCCACGCGCACCCGAGGCCGACTGGTTCGGCAGGCCCGCTCGAGACCGTGGTTCGCGAACCGAGCCTCCGAGCTGGATCGCGAGAAACATCGCGTCGCTTGCAGGAGCCGTTCGGGCCCTGAACGACTACGGCGTGCCGACGACCAGCGCCGCTTCGGCGACAGAGGCGTCGTCGGTGCGAACATGGGCCTCCGCGCGGAGGTCGCGCGGGCATTTCCGTTCAACGAGCGGATTGGTCCCACCGGGCCACGCGGCTCTGCGGGGCGAAGAGACGGAACTGCTCGGCCCGGCTGCGCCGCAGCGGCCATGCGGGCTGGTGGGCGTCAGGCGCCCGTGTCCGACACTACATCAGCGCCGAGCGCATGACGTATCGCCAGCGTGGCTCACCGGGCACACCGGCCTCGGAGTCAGGAGTCAGCACGCAGCGAGCGGCACGTTCCACGGCCGCGCCGTGCTCGGCTACCCGCGGTGGGCCCCAGGCGCAATGCGCTGCGAGACAGGCGTGTCGCCGCCGGAACAATCCCGCGGCGCAACGAGGCCTGGGTCAGGAACGTGCGGCAGGCGGAATCCCTGCGCAGGTATCTCGAAGAAGCGCGGCGGCACACGTCTTCCATCCGCCAATCCACGGCCACAAGCGATCGCACGCCGGTGCACCTCGATCGCCTCCCGGCGCCGGCCGAGCGCCTCGAGGCCCAGGTAGCCTTCCAGAACGTCCGGTGCGCTGCCGCGCGACGGGTGAGCGATCGCGTATCGATCGGACGCAAGCTGCTGCAACGAAACTGTCACCCCTTCTGATACTCGCGGGCCTGGGCAATCAGGGCATCGGGACGTCCCATGCCGCCCGCCTTCCGACACACCACCTTCGTGCATCCGGTAGTGAGCGAGCGCTCGATCGGCGTAGGCCAGCCGCCACGCGCCACCGCTCAGAAAACGCGGTGAGCGTGTCTCGCCGACCCGCACGGGCACGACCGGCGGCCACCGCCACATCACTGCCGTCGAATCATCGAGTTCTGAAACCCGGCATAGAGCCCCGACGTCAGCGCGGTCTTCATCGTCGCGCGATCAGCGAACATAGCGGCCTCGCCGCGTTGCGCGGACGGCAGCGACATGAACTCCCTCGGCCGGCCGTCCACTCGGAACGTGCTCGCGACACTTCTCGGCCGGTATGCAATTCGACCACGCGGCAGGAGGAATTACCAGTCCACGTCGGGGTGCCCGGTCAGCACCCTGGCGCAGACGCGAGCAACAGCGGCGCCCAAAGTCATCGCTGTCGAAGAACGCCACGTAGTCACCGCTCGCGTGGTCGAGGCCGGTGTTTCGTGCGGCGTACCGCCGATGCGGCGATACACGTAGCGCACCACAAATTACCGACGCGATGTTGGGACGCGTTCGCGTGTCGTCGTGCTCCCGTCATCGACGACGATCGCTCCAGTGCGGCCAGGACTGCGCGGTTATCGACGCGAACGCCTCTGGGAGGAATCGTGCGCGGTTGAACGTCGGCAGAATCACGCTCACGGAAGGCGTCACGACAGATTCCCTCGCGCCGGGTGGCAACGGGCCGCGTGCAAGAAGCGCATTGAACTGGCTTCCGTCGCCGCGGGGGACTTCCGTCAGCCGTCGAATCGCTCCGTGTTCAATGCTGTATCTCGAACCAGCGGCCACCAGGGTGTCGGGCCAACGCGGCTCGCTGACTTCGGCGATCACGAACAGTGGCGCCTCGCTCGCCATCAGGCAATCCGCCCGGCGATGACCTCCCCGCTCCCAGAGGCCGGCAGCGTGAAGAAGCCCACGTTGGCGCCGACGTCCGCGACGACACCGTGTCACCGGGCATCGCTGCAACATAAGGGCCGCCGTCGGCTCCTCGTAGTCGCCGGTTCACGAACACATACTAGCCAATCAGCCAGGTTGCACGTGAAGGAAGCCCGGAACCCGTGAGCCCGTGCGGACGGTCGTCTGCTTCATCGTCCCGCCGACGCGGCGCACGCTCTGGCCCAGCGAACCGTTCGCCAGCATCCAGGGAAGGCCCGCACGTTGCCGCGGCGGGAGAACCGCAAAGGCGCAGAGCTGGCCTGCGTCATCATGCAGTTGATCCCTGAATGCCTGCGGCGATTCGCCGGTGCAGCTCGGCAGCCCGCTCGGCGCCACGCTCTACGAGGAACTCTCGAACCCGGCTGCGCCCTTGCGCGCCCATCCGGCGACGTTCGTCCGTTGATCCGGCCAGGCGCCGAGGTTACTCATGTAAGAGCTCCTCTGGATCGAGACCGCTCACGAGCAGCGGTTTTTTGCCCCGTTCTCAATCGCTTCCGGTGCGCCGCCGCTGTTGCCCGCGATGCAGGGAAGTCCAGAGGCGGCGGCTTCCAGGAACCGTGCCGAAGCCCTCGAAGTGGAAGCTCCTTCCACGCGATTGGGCATCACAGACACGTCGGACGCTGCATACAGGCCAGGAGCTCCGGAGTCGGGGACCACGCCGAGAAACACCACGCGGTCTATGGACGTCAAGACTTCGAGCCTGCGCCTCGAGCGCCGCACGCTGATCTCCGTCGCCGGCGATCAGATACCGCACCGGCGGGTCGTTCGATGCCCCGCGTTCGCAAAACGGCGAGCACCAGGTCGTGGCCTTTCCTCCGCTGGAGCCGCCCCACCGACAGCAGCAGGTTCGCCGCGCCGCGCAAGGCGCCGCGCGCCAGGCACCTGATCGGCGTCCGGCCGGAACCGCGCGGCATCGACGCCAGGGTGGATCACGGTGATCGGTCGCCTCGACTCCCACCCCGCAAGCGAGGACGCGCATGAAGGTTCCTGGGAGTTCGCGGCGACGGCCGCGGCCCGCCCGTAGGCACGGCGAAGCAGCCACGACAGCTCTCGCGACGTCGACGCGTACCCCAGCTCACTCGCCGTGCGTCCAGCAAAGCGAAATCCGACGAACCGACAGGGCGGCGCTCAGCCCCATATCCGGAAGTCCGCGGCCGCAGTGCACGACCGCGTCGCCCGAGGTGAAGGCGACGCACCTCGCGCGCGATCCGGACGTGCCGTGCAGGGCCAGCCCCGGCCCAGCACGCCCCGGTCTCGCGCCGACATCCTGGCGCCGGTCACCGGGACCCCGCGCTGCACCCGCGAGCCGGTGCCATCCGTGACGACATGGGATCACCGATGATTCGGCAGCCGGCGCAAGCGTACAGCGACTCCAGCAGCCACGCCGCTGCCGCCGATGGTCGGGGGTATTACAGCTCCGTGACTTGGCAGCAATACTCATGGCGGCGCCATGCCGACGTACCGCGATCTTACTATCCGCGCGTCTCCGGGCGCGCGGGCGGTGAAGTCCGCTGCCAGCGGCAGACAGAGGCCCCCGGGAGTAACGAGGGTTTCGATGACGATCATCTTCCGAGGGACTGCCCCGGCCGGAGACCAACCAGCCGGATCGCGGGCAGGTCCGACGTCACCGGCGCCCGCACGCCATCTGGCTGGGGTCTTGCTCCGTTTCCACTCCATGATCACTGCGCGCTGACCAGGGTCTCACGGCATCGACTCGTCCTCGTGGCCGGCGCCGATCAGGCGCGCCGGTCGTCGGTGCTGGCTGGGCAAGCGCTCCTCCTGCGCCTGCTGCTGCCTCGACCGGCGAAACTTTGGCCGCGCTGGGTCCCGCGATCGCCGACGAGCGCGATTACGTCACTGAGCTGGCCACCAGCCCTGGTCGAGGGCGCGGAACCTTCTCGTTTGCGGCGGGGCCAGAGCGTCCGCTGCAGGCCGCCGCTCTGCCCCGGCCTCGTCGCCGGCCTCTGGCTCGTCAGCGGCACCGGTGAGCCTGCAACTCAGTTGCCTGCATTGACGCAGGCGCTCGCCATCGCGACGGCACGTGGCTGGTGTTCATGCTCCGGCAGCACCGTCTACGATCGCCGCGCCGGACTCGTGGCGGGCGCCCTCACGGCAGCATACATGCCCCGGCGCTGCGGTGTTCGCCCAGTTCATGATTACTCTCGGAGACCCTGTTCACGCTGCTCCTCGATCGCCGCGGTGCATCGCGCTGGTCCGGCTGATCGCCGCGCACCGGGGTGGTGTGAGGCCCCTCGTGCGCGGGCGTCCTCACCGGGCTCGCAGCGCTCACCAGGGCGTGCTCTGGCCGTTCCCGCTCGTCGTCGCCCCGCTGGTCGCGTGGTGGGCGCCGGGACCGCCTGGCCATATCGCCTGCCAGCGATCGCGGCGCATGCTGCTGAGCGGGGAGCCGGTGACCGCCATCGGCCCGTGGGCCGTCCGCAATTCCCGCCTGCGAGGTCCGGTCCGTCGTGGACGGCGATGGTGCGGCCTCAACCTGCGGATGGGGAACTACAGTACGCGCGCCCCACCGCATCACGGGACGCCGTCGCGATGAGCGGGGAGCAGAGCTGGATCGTGGGAACACCGGCCGGAGCCTCCCGGCGGGGTGCCTGGACCGAGGGACAGAAGGAGCGCTGGGCGCGGAGCGAGGCGGTGCGCTTCGTGGTCGCGCATCCCGGTCCTCACGCTCTGGCGCACGCGCATCAGGATTCGGCGACTTCTGGGGGGCTGGACCGCGACTTCCTCGCGGGCGTCATGCAAGGCCTGCTGTTTCACCCACCCGGCTGGTTCACCGTCGATCGCCGGTGCCGCACTGCTCCTGGCCTACCCGGTCGGTCCTTGCCGGCGCAGTTGGCAGGGATCTGGCTCGCTGCCGCCCGCCGACCGCCGCGTGTCCACATCGATGCTGCTGCTCGTTGTCGCTGTCTGCGCCCTCCACTGTGTGGTGTTCCGCGCATCCACGCTACCGCCTCCCGGTGATGCCTGTGCTGACGGTGCTACGCCGGCGCGCCTTTACGCGACTCGATGGCGCACGCCTCGCGAGATGCAACGCGGCTGGCCGGTTCCTTGCCTGCCTCGGCTGCGTCGTCGGGGATCTGGACGGCGCAGTTCTTCGTGCCGGATGCCGCGTTCGCTCTGTCACGGCTGCTGGGCGCAGCCGCATCATGATCCAGGGCCGTGCTGTTCGACGTCGACGGGACGCTGTACGCCTGCAGTCGAGGCTCCCGCGCTGATGGCCAGAGAGCTGGCGACGGATATACTGGACACAACGCAGCGCCGTGGCGGGTGGGACGGCTGTGGAAGCTGCGCTGAAGGTGTTCCGGCATGTGCGGGAAGAGCTGCGAGCGCTCGGACGGCGCGCGCTCAGCCAGCTCCCACCGCCGCCAGCTACCGGAGGCCGCCGCGCGGCCGGGGCATGTTCGGTCGCTGGGATGGATGGACGCACTGGTGAGCCGAAGTGGATCGTCAGAGCGGCCGCTCAGTATCTTCCGCGCGTCGTGCGGCCCGGCGCGCGCGTGAGGACACTCCGAGGCGCTCGTCGACCAGCGGACTGAAAGTTGGCGTCTTCTCAGTCTATCCGGCGGAGGAGAAGCTGAAGGCCCTGCGGCTCGATCACGTTGGTGTCGCTCGTCCATCGACGCCACGGAACCGGACGTCAACGCGTTCAAGCCCGCATCCGCGCGGGTTCCTGAAGGCGGCGGGGCTGGGGACTCGGTGCGGACGCCATCCTGTAGTCGTCGGCGACCGGCCGGATGTGGATGCGGTTGGCGCCGCCGCAGCCGGAATGTGCTGCCGTCGTCATTGGGCGACGCGCCTGGACCTGCTGCGCCGGCGCCAGCCGATATCACGCGGCGTCGCAGATGGCGGACCTTGTCCAGCTCGTCGAGCAGGAACTGGAGAGCGCGTGATGCGACTGGTGGCCGCCATTCGACCCGTCGTCAAGATCGCGCGGGTCGATCACTGGTTCAGAACGCGTTCATACTGCTGAGGTCGTGCTCGCCATCTTCTACGCGCCGCACGCTGGCGTCGTGGAGCAGCGCGTCCGGCCGCTCGCGCTGGCGCTTCGCCGCCACGTGCCTCACGGCGTCGAGCAACTACGTGCTGAACGAGCTGCTCGACGGGCCGATCGATCAAGCTGCACCCGAAGAAGCGGTTTCGGCCGGTGCCGTCAGGCCAGGTGCGTGCCTGGCGATCGCGCTACGCGGAGTGGCTGGCGCTCGGCGCCGCGGGCATCGGCGCTGGCGTTCACGATCAACCGGTGAGCTTCTGGGCTGTCGGCGCTGGCGCTGTGGCTCCTCGGCGTGTCATCTACAACGTGCCGCCGGTCCGGACCGAAGGAGTGGCCGCATCTCGACGTGCATCAGCGAGTCGGTCAACAACGCCGATCCGCCTGCTGCTCGGCTGGTTTCGCGCTGCTCACGATCGCGTTTCCTCCGCTGTCGCTCGCTGCTGTCATACTGGATGGTCGGGCGCGTTCTTCATGGCGACGAAGCGCTACGCCGAGTACCGGCACATCGCGAACCCGGTGGTCGCCGCGGCGTACCGGCGAGTCGTTTCGTACTACACCGAGGAGCGTCTGCTGCGTGAGCATGCGTCTTCTACGCAACCGACGTCGCGCGCTCTTTGCGGGCATCTTCATCGTCCGCTACCACCTCGAGCTGATCCTGTTCGTGCCGCTGGCGGCGGGCATGTTCGCGTACTCTACCTGCACATCGGCATGCAGCCCGAACAGCCCGGTGCAGAGCCGAGAAGCTGTACCGAGCGCGGGTTCTTCGCGTACATGGTGGTCGTGCTTCACGATCGTTCGTGCTGCTGATGTTCGCGAGATTCCGGTGCTCTACCTGGTTCAACGTCGAGCAGTCCCAGACCAGCCCGCTCTGGATCCTCGGCGCGAGCGACGGCCGCCGATGAAGGCCTGATTCTCGCCTACCTGCTCGCGCATGGAGGCGCGGTCGTCGCGCTCTTCCTGCCCGTCGTCGGGTTGTGCGTCTACCGCCGGCGTTTTCGATCGCCAGGCCGCAGGTGCTGCTACTGGCTGGGCGGGCGACATGCGGCGGCCTCAGCCGCGTCATCGGCCTGGCCGTGCTGGTCGAGGTGGGCGACTCAAGGCAGTTCGGCAGCTGGACAGCTGAAGGGGACGCGGACTCCCGTGTGGCGCCTCGTGCGTGCTACTTCGGGTGTCTCCTGATCTCGGCCACTACGGCACAGCCATCAGGGCGTGGCCTGGGATTCGGTGATCGAGCAATTCAACGTTTCTTCCTTCCGTTTCTCGCCGGCATCACGCTCATTCGGTCGCGTCGCGCGTGACCGCGCTGGCGCTCCGGACGATCGTGCTGGCGCAGGGACTGGTCGGGTTCGAGATGAACCTGAGCCTACCTGCCGCGGCTGCAACCAGGGCCCGCGGAGTCGGGCTGCTCGGCGACAACAACACGTTCGCCGTCAGCCTCGAGACGTTGGTCGGGCCGGCGATCTGTCCTGGGCCTCTTCTCCGAGAAGGCCACGGCGAGAGCTCGCCGCACACTGTGCTCGGCCATGATTCTGCACACCCGTGCTGCTGACGTTTTCGCGTGGCGGCGTTCTGTCGCTCATTGTCGGCCAGCGTAGCGATCTTCATGATCATGCCCAAGCGGCCCGGCTATCTGCTCGCGATAGGCGCTGGTCGCTGCGCTGGCCATCCCGCCTGACCGGACCGCAGATCCTGGCGCGGTTCAGAAACCACCCGCGACGGCGGAGTCGCGCCGACGCCTCGGCGCAGTCACGTCTGGACCTGCCGAGAGACTGCTACAGCGTCATGATGTCCAACCCGATCACCGGCATCGGCCCCGGCACTGGCCGCTGGTCGCCGAGAGCTACGGCTGGCCGCCCCGGCAGGCGGCGCACGTTCTGGCTCGAAGTGGGCGCTGAGATCGGCATCCCCAGGGCCTTGGCGATGGTGGTGTTCTTCGTCGTCGTTGTGGATCGCCTGGCGGCTCACCCGGCTGCGCGGCGACCCGTGGTTCGCCTGCATGGGAGGAGCTTCGCATTCACCGGGCTGGTCGGTTTCATGGTCGGCGCGCAGTTCGTCACGTCCGAGGTAACGGAGATCCCCTTCTTCGTGGCGCTCGTGGGCCTGAGCGCAAGCCAGTTGGCCGGCAGCACCGCGGCATCCACCGGAGCCGAAGCCGAGCGCGACGGTCGGGAGTTCCACGCTCCTCGCGAGGCAGGCGCTGCAGGCCCGGGGATCCCGCCGTGCCGTGCGCTGAGCCGCGCGTCACGGTGGTCGTCCCGTTCGGAAACGGGGCTCGCTTCGTGGCCGCCTGTCTCGCGTCCATCGCGTCCGATCCGTATCTCGCGCGCGAGTGCCGGGAGATCGTCGTCGCCGACAACGGCTCGACGGACGACACGCTGGCGCTCGCCAGGTCTGGTGGGGCGCCGGATCATCGTGTCGAAGCACGGCGGGCCGGTGTCGGCGCCTTCGCAATGACGCCGTTCGGCAGTCCTCGGGCGATCTGCTGGCGTTCATCGATGTGGATCATGAAATCGCTGGCTGGCTCGCCGCCGCCATCGACACGTTGCGCGATCCGACGGTGGTGGCGGCAGGCGCGCCGTGCCATCCTGTCGACGCCACGTGGGTCGAGATGATGCGACGCGTGCGCGATCACGTCAGCGAGCCGAGCCGAGACACGGTGGCTGGGTGCCGGCAACATGGTCATGCCAGGCGGGATTTCGAGCGTCTGGGCGGGTTCCGACAGCACCCTGGAAGCCTGTGAAGACGTGGATCTCTGTGTGCGTCTTCAGGAGTACGGGCGGCGCTGCTGGTGAACGCGCCGGAGGATGTTCAACCGCCATCTCGGCGACCCGTCGACGCTCCGCGCTCTGTTCAGGGGCGGGTGTGGCGTGGGCGCGACAACCTCCGTGTCAGCCTGCGCGGCCCGCTCGTCTGGCGGGATCTGCCGAGCGTCGATCGTGCCGTTGCTGTGGCTCCTGACCGCGGCGCTCGTGCCGGCGGCTCGTTCTGGTTGCGATCGCCAGGCGTGACGGCGATCGCGGCGTGCGCGCTGTGCTCGGCCGGGGCAGCGGCAGTGGGGCGGGCCATGAGCATGGTCCGGCGGCGCCATTTTGCGCCCGGGCGGCGGTGGGTGCAAGCGCTGGCGGTGGCCTGGTGTATGACGTGGCGCGCGCGCTGTCGCTCGTCGCTCGAGGCCAGCCATCGTACCCGGGCAGGCCTCGTGAGCGTCGCGCCGGTCCACGTGCTCGAGTTCAGAATGGTCAGGGCACCGGCGGCGGGCCGGAGAAGACGATCCTGCTCGGCGCGCGGCTGGCCGACCCCGCACGGACACGAGTCACGGTCTGCTATCTGCGCGATGCGAGAGACGACGTTTTCTCCATAGACGAACGTGCCGGGAGCACGGCGTCGAGCCGTCGAGATCGTCGAGCGCGGCTCCTGGGATCCCACCACGATCGGCGCGCTGACCCGGCTGGTCGCGATCGCCGGGTCGACTATCGTTCACTCGCACGACTACAAGACCAACCTGCTGACCTGGCTGGCCGCACGCCGGCGACGAGTCAGGCGCTGGCGACGGCGCACGGATGGACAGGGCACAGTGCCAGGGAGCGTTGCATTAATGCACCCCGTGGACAAGCGCGTTGCTGTCAGGTTTCCGGCTCGTCATCGCCGTCTCCGGAGGAAGTGGCAGGCGCGAGGCTGGTATGAGCACGGCGCCGAGCCCCGGCACGATGCGGACGCTGTTGAACGGGATTCAGGCCCGGGCGCGTTCCAGGGGACAAGCCCGCGCAGTGAAGCGGCGGCCGATCAATCAATTCCGGGGTGTCAGCCGATGCGAACCGTCATCAGAGATGCGGTTGGGCGGCTCCGGACCTCAGAAACAGTTCCGACCTGCTCATCGGCATTCGCCGGCCTCGAATTCGCGGTCCCCCGCACGCGCGGCTGCTCATCGCCGCCGGCGAAGGAAGCGCCCGCGCCGCCGCCTGGAACGCCAGATTGCCGCGTTGGAGAACTCGGGGATCGATGCCGGCTTGCCGGTCACAAGCAGAGCGACATCCTCCGATTCCATCACGCGCTCGATCTGTTCGTGCCACGTCGTCCGGTCGCGAGCACGCCCAATGTTGTCCTCGGGAGCGATGGCGCTCGGGACGCCCGTGGTGGCCCAGCCGACGTCGGCGGTACGCGGGTTGATGCCGAGGATGGCGTCCACTGGCACGATTGTGCCGGCCGGCGATGCGCGCCGCCACTGTCGGCCGCCATCGTGGCACTCATCGCCGATCCCGCCGGGCGGCGCGCGCTGGCCCGCGCAGCTCAAGCGTGTGGCAGCCACGTGGAACCGGGATCTCGTTCGCGCACTGCCAGCTGTCAAGAAGCCACTCGACGATCTCCTATCGGTCGATGATCGGGAGTGTCAGCGTGAGCGCGCACTCAGAGAAGGATGGCCTCTCGTTGCTGCCGCACGGTGTGCGTCGTGCCGGCGCTCGTCTCCCTGGCATCGCCATCCGGGCGGCGCTCCTCGGCCGCGACCGGGCGCTACGAAGTCGAGCCAGGCGCTGTCGCTCGTGCCGGGTATCGCAGGCCGAGTATCTGCGTCGCGCCTTCTTCTGCCGGGTGCTCGACGAATGCACCGCACGCCTCGGTGACGATCGAAGAGTTCGGCACGCGCTGTTTTCCCGGGCGGGGCGCGGCTGACGGCGGGCAGCCGCGTCGGCCCGCATTGTCATCTGGGCCTGAGTACCGCCTCGAGCGCGATGTCCTGATCGCCGCCGGCGTCCGACGTGCCCGGCGGGCCCGGACACGCACGGCATCTCAGCTCGCTGGATCGGCCAGATGCCGTGAGCAGCCGGGCAGCCTGCGGGTAGTACGTCGGCGCCGGCAGCTGGATTGAGGAGCAGCGCGCGGTCGTGATGGCCGACGTCGGACGCGACAGCGTCGTGGCGGCCGGCGCCGTCGTGACGGAGCGCTGCCCGACCGGATCATCGCGGCTGGCGTGCCCGCGCGGAGTCATCGCCAGCGCGGCACCGGCGCGCGATCCGGGCCGGCGCGTGAAGCTGCTGTTCTCTCACGCACCGGTTGCCGTGCGCCCCCAACCGCGGGGATTATCCGCATCCGCGCGTATCATCTGCCCCTGAAGCGCTCGTGCCGGTTTGCACGGGAGTCGCGCTCGTCCACCCGCTCGTCCGCGACGCCGAGGAAGCGGGCCGCGTCGTGGACCTCGCGCGGGTCGTGCACGGGAAGTCCACGCCGTGCCGGTGACGCCGAAGGCGCGACAAGCTCCGCGCGCTGTCAGCGATGGCGACCGGCCGGCCGCTGACGCGCGTGCTGCTCGACGGAGGCCACGACGTTGAACGAGACCGTCAGGGGCGGCGGCTCCGCGCGCGGCCCGCACCTCGTCTTATACTGCCTGCTTTCCCGAGGCGCCGGCGGCGCCTCGCACGCCTGCCTGCGCTGCGCGAACATCCCGCTCGTCCACGACTTTATGGTGGACGTGGATTCGGCCAAGTGGGCGACGCTCGCCAGCGGGCGCGTGGCCGTTGTCGGCCATCTGCGCGCGCGATCGCGGACCCTGCGATCGCGCCAGGCGGCCCGGCTTTGCTCGTCGTCAACAGCCCAGCGATCTGCTGCTGGGCATTGCGCCCGGCCCCGTAAGCGCGCTCCACAACGGCGTGGATGTGGAGTCGTTTTGTGAGGGCGCGCCGTCAGGCACGCGCCAACCCGTCGTGTTCACCGGCGTCTTCGACTACGGACCCGACGAGGAGGCCGCGTCGGTGGCTGGTCTCTGAGGCGCGGCCGCGCGTCTGAACGGCACGTTCATTGGCCAGCCTGCTGATCATGTCGGCGCGCGCCCCTCCGCAAACGCTGTCCGCCGGCTCGCCAGTGCCCCGGGCGTAGAAGTTCACAGGCGCACTTTGGGTGCCCGACGTTCGGCCGTATCTGTGGCGGCTGCTTCGGCGGTGGCCGTGGCGCCCATCTTCATGTCGCTATTCGCCCGTGCAGAATAATGAAAGACGCTCGAGGCAGTAGCGGCCGGCCTCCCCGTCGTGATCCACCACACCCGTGCTCGGTGGGCCTGCCCGTCTGTCGGGCTCGTCCCGGCGTGCCGCGTGTCCGCTGCCGCTGCCGAGACGTTTGCCGGAGAGATCCTGCGCCTGCCGGATCACGTGACTCCGGAGCAAAGCGCCGCGCGACCGCCGCGCGTGCCGACGTTCACGCCTTCGATCTGGCGTGCGACTCTGTCGGGACCGGAGGCCATCATCATCAGGGGCCGCAGCGCAGGGCCCACGGAAGGCGGCGGACGCCGGGACGGCTAGTGAGCCTGCGGGGGCCGGTTCGAACAACTCCTGGTGTGCCAGCTCGCGACGATCCAGCACTCGCCATCAGCAGGAACGTGTGGTTCGCGCTCGACGTCACCTCGTTGCCGCGGCGACGGCCGGCCTGACGCGATCGGCATCGAAGAGCCCGCGGTCCGTAGCGCTCGGAGAGGATCGCTTGGTGCACGAACGGTTTCAGCTCCGGTCCGGCCACAACCCGGAGCCGCTCGTAGGGCTGGTAACCCTGCACACCCAGCTTCGCGAAAACCTTCATGCGCAGGTGGCTCCATCTTCTCGATCGCCACGGACCGGCCAGCTTCAAAGTGGCGCGCGCCCAGTGCACCGCATTGGTGACGCGCGGGCTGGGCCGCACCTTCTCGAGGATGTGCGACTGCAGCGTGTCGTCGCGTCGAGCTTCATCTCCGGCGGCAGGCCGAGCGAGCAGGTCCAAATTCAGCTGCGACGCATCCGGAAGATTGCGGCACCCCGACCTCGACGAAGCTCCCGGGAACGCTTGCGCAGCGAGGGGCAACCGTTTCGCGTCGCAGCTGCGCTCCCGGACGAACAGATGCCAGATGCGCCGCAGCGGCGGCTGGACCGACAGCAGGGCGCCGGGGCCGCATCGACGGGCCCGGGAGCGGCGACCTCTCAGCTGACATCGTGCGCCCATCCGCGGCGAGAGCGCGGGCAGATCAGCCGATCCGATCGCATGTAGTCGGTGAGGGTGACCGAGCAGCCACGTCCTGAGCGCGGCATCGCTGCCAATCTGCTCGCCCTCGGCGTCGAGTGGTACGTGCGCCTTGCGCATGTGGCACAGCTCACCCTGCGTGCCCGCGGCAGTGCCGTCTATGGCGATCTCCCAGCTCGCGGCACAGCGGGGGCCAGTCGTCATGACGATGCCCTGATCGAGGTAGTGGCCATCGGTGAGGCGCACCATCTGGCCGAGGTTCTCCTCGGGCGACGTCAGTGAACGCCTGGTCGAGCATGTGCTGGTGGTGGCGCCGACGGGCGATCGCCGAGCAGCACGGGCCGCCGCATCGTGGTCCATGCTGCCGGGCATGCCCAGCGCCGACCGTCGCGAGCGACACGTGGCTCGGAACGGCCGCAAGAAGAATGGTCCGGCAAGCCGAGGTAGCCGCCCGACAGCGGTGAGAGTCCCATAGGGGCGCGTGCTGCTGTCGTCGGTGCTTTGCGCCACGGCGATGCGCGAAGGCGGTCCGCCACCCGGTCGAGCATCTCCTGGTGCGACGCGTCGGTGGCACTCGCCGGGCACCGGCGCGTCACTGCGTGATATCGAGAGTCGATCCTCGGCAGTCGGCGCTGCTCGAGGAGCTGGAGCCCGCCAGGGCAGCAGCCGCACGGCGAGCGAACAACGTCGCGTCGCCGAAGAAGCGGCCGAAGCGCAGGCCATGAACTGGCCCAGTGACCGGTTGGCGAGATCGCGCGGTCGATGGTGGCGTCCTGCAAAGCAGGGCGCCGATCTCGGACGCGAGCACGTCAGACGGCCGTGCGCGTGAAATGCAGGTAGACGGCCGCGGTCCGGAACCGGTCGCTTGACTGGGTGTCCAGCCGCTTTTTCTCTTCGCTACCAGACGGCGAGCGCAAAACTGCCGCATGCATGCGTTCGAAGAACCGCCGGCCCTTCGAGCCACACGCCGCGCACGAGCAGCGGCCATGCGATCGTCCTCAGGCGCGAATGCCCTGGCGGACGAGCGCGCCGCGCGTCAGCCGCGTCGTAGACCTCGCCTTCAGGCAGCACGCACAGCGTGCGCGGCGTGGTCGGACGACAGGCCGGCCTTGCCGACCGCCTGAGTCGAGCAGCACGGCGCCGAGGCCGACGGTACCCGTCGGAGGAGACCTGTTCCGACGCGCGCTGCCACGGGCGAGTGCGTGTGAGCGACGATGGCACATCGCGCGCTTGAGCAGCGGCTGAATCGGAGACCAGGGGCGTGACGCGGCAATTCCGCAGATTCCAGGCATGCAGAGATTCCTGCGCCTTCAGGACGGCGACAGCTGCCCCGGCGTGAGGCCCGTGACACCCCACATCTTGCCCGCAGAAGACCGGTCGGCGGCCTCGCCCACGACGCAGCCATCACCGCGACACCGCGCGGGCATCCAGCGCGAGAGAGTCGTAGCGGGGACGCGTGGTGGTCGGGCGCGGAGGTCAGCGGGGATGTTCCTGGACGAGCCGCGGCCCGACGCGATTGGTCACCCATAGCGGCAAGCGCCGCCACACGGCGACCCGGCGGCCTGGAACCCGGGTATGGCGGGACTCTGATCGGGCGCCGGCGCCCGAAGCCCAGCCGATACTCCACGTGCATCGGACCCGGCTGGTGCGCACCCCTCCCACCGCGCCTCTTGAACTGATACGCGCCTTCGTCGGGCGTCGAACGGCTCGTAGTCGAAGACTGCCGCTGCGATGGTCCGGTAACCGCCTGCTGCGACATCGACCAGCGACCAGAGCAGGTTGTTCGGAGACTTGTCCCGATGCCCGCGGATGCGAGCTGGCGCCCACACGGGACTTCGACGCTGTTGCGCCAGGCGATGGTCGGGCTCGAGGCCACTACCTCGTCGCCCAGCCGGACGACGTGGATGCGGGTGCGATCCGGGAACAAGCGCGTCATGATCGCCTCGAAGAAGCGCGCGCGGATAGACCGGCGTCCTCCTAGAGTCGCGGCACAGCGATGTCCTCGGAGAACACTGCGATAGAGAAGAGCCGCCGCCCAGCTCCACGCCCCGGGTCTCCGCGGCGAGGCCGCTCTTCTCTGAACCGGACCCGGCTGCGTGCCTTGCGATCCTGAGGCCGTTCCACAGCCGTCCGCCGCTCCCGACCGGCAAGGGCAGCCGCACATCGGACGCTACCAATGCGCAGCTGGTCCGCCAGGATCTGGGAAGCCGGCGCTGCGCTCGTGCCGACAGCTCCAGGTGCGCGCAAGCCCGCGGCTCCAGCGCCACCTCGATGGCCCGGTCCGCCAGCGCTCGCGCCACGCCCTCCGTTCCGGCGCGACGACGCCGCCCTGATTGACGAACGCTGGTGGCGACACGCCGAACCGCCCGAACAGGCGGCTCCGTGAACTCGACGAATGGCAGACCGCCGGCGACGTACGATCGCAAGCCGCGGCGGGCCGACAGGTAGTGCGTGCGGCGGCCGAAGACCTCTTCGAAGATCGACAGCGCCAGGCGGACGGATGGGTGCCCCGGAGGCGCCGGGATGCTGCCTCGACGAAGCCGATCCCACGACGCGTCCGTCGAGACGACTCGGTCATCGCCGTCGGCGCGGCGAGCGCGATCGCCGCCATCATCAGGCCACCGCCGCCGGCGCGCTCCGGCACCGCCGACGGCGGCTGCGCGGGCGGGACCTCAACAGAGCGGCGCGCAGCTGCAGCAGTCGCGCAGGAGCCGCCGCCAGCCGTCCACTCGGTCCCGGTGCGGGTTGCGGTAGTGGCGGAACCGGCCCAGGGCATCGGCGGCAAGGGCGCGGCTTCGTCCTGGGATCCGATCGATCTCCCACGGACGGAGATAGAACACTGCGGGCTGCAGCTCGACGCGATTCAGCCGATTGATCCCCCACCGCGTCCAGGCGTAGGGCAGCAGCCTGAAGTAGCCGCCGCCGGCCACCGGCAACTTCATGCCCGCGACGCGTGCACGGTCGATCGCGCACCTCCGCCAGGTTGCCGTGGTCGAACACCGCACGCGGAAGATGTGGGACTGAGGCGCCGTCGGCATGCCATGCCGATCGTGACGGATCGGGAAGATGCTGGCGTCGTAGCGTCGGTAGCCTTCCTCGGCCAGTCGACGTCGAGCGCCCAGAGTCGACTGGGCGGTAACTGGGCGGCGTCATCGGCTACGCTCGCGAACGCATGCGCCCGACGGGCTGATCACGTCGCGCGGCGCGCATGCAGTCCGCTCGAACTCCTTCGGCGTCTGGCCGTAGACCAGGCGATGCCAGTAGCCATGCGACGCCACTTCATGTCCGGCGGCGGCAGTCACGGCCCTCACCAGTTCGGGCCACCGCTCCGCCACCCAGCCGAGGACGAAGCACGTCGCGCGCACGTCGTGAATCGGCCAGCAGGTACGCGGAGCCGTCGCGTGTTGGCTGACGACGCGGCTCCTCGCGCCGGCCGATCGTCGCGCGCGTGAGCACGCGATTCGATCGAACGCGCTGACGGAGAGTAGTCCTCTACGTCGACGCTCACGGCGTTCAGCCGCACCGCGTGCACGCTGTCATGCTCCGCGTCACACGAGCACCGACCGTCTTTGATGGTGGAGAGGATGATGAAGAGATCGAGCGCGAGCGACAGGTTCTTGATGTAGTAAGAGGTCGATCTGCAGCTTCTATCAGCGCGTCCTCGACGCTGCGCGCCGTAGGTGTAGCGCACCTGCGCCCACCCGGTGAGGCCGGGCCGCACGACGTGGCGCTGGCCGTAGAAGGGGATCTGCTGCGTGAGCTCGTGCGACGAACTCCGGCCGCTCGGGCCGCGGGCCCGACAAGCTACATGTCGCCCGTTCAGCACGTTCCAGAGCTGCGGCAGCTCGTCGAGGCGCGTGCGGCGCGTGAAGCCGCCGAGCGGCGTGATCCGCGGGTCGTCGCTCGGCGCCCACACGGCGCCGGTCGTCGGCTTCGGCATCCATCGCATCGAGCGGAACTTGTGGACCGTGAAGACACTGGCCGTGCAGGCCGACGCGCTCCTGGTGATAGAGCGACGGCGCCGCGCGACGTCAGCCTGATCGCGAGCGGCGACCAGCGAGCCATGATCAGGGCGCCGCCACGATCAGGCCGAGCGCTGGCGGCACGCGATGTCGACGCGCGCGCTTGACGCGCGCCAGCCAGGCGCGACTCTTGCGGAAGCCGGTCGCAGAAGATCAGCCAGCTCGGGCGCAGGTTCTCGACCGCGATCTTGCCCGTGTATTCCTCGTAGACCGAGGCCAGGTGATCGAAGGTCACGCCGCTCGAGCTGCATCTCGAGCAGCTGGTCCATCGGTGGAGCGTCCCGCGCGCGTCGGACAGGCTGACTGACTCACGCGGACCACCCGAGTGCTCCCTTCTGCGATCCTCGGGATGGCGGCGTCGATCGTGTCAGCGATGACGCCCGGGGTCGAAGACGGGGCTGCCGACGCGGGCCGGATCGGGATCCACAGAAGCCCACGGATCTCGACTTCTTCTCCGGCTGCCGGCGCATCTCGTGCAGCTCCTTCGCCAGGTCCACCGCGCACCCGCGCTGCTAAGCCAACCGGCGGCAGCCGCGCTCGCTCCAGGCCGCACGCGGTCGGCAGCCAGTCGAACACATAACGCGCCATCCGACATCATGACCGCGATCGCGAGGAAGGCACGGCGTAGAGGAAACGCGCCAGGCCGGGGATGACCGAGCGCCGTGGAACCAGAAAGAGCGTGGCCGCGGCGCAGGAACGAGGTCGCGCCGAATAGCGCCTGCACGACGGACGCTACGAACAGCCGGCGGCGGTCGTTTCATGCAGTCCCGCGTGCTATGCACAGGTCCGCGTGAGTATTGCGCGGACCTCGGCACGAACGCGCCGCCACGTAGGGGGCTTTCTCGTGAAGCCACCCTCCACCTGGCGAGCACACGAGCCACCAGAATCGGCGCCAGGCACGCGGCCACGCCGCCGGGGAGATCGCGCAGAGGATCAGCACGCCTCGAGCGCGATCAGGGCGTTAACAGCCGGCTGCCCAGGCGGGTGCGCCATGCAGCTTGGCCATGCCGTCTACGAGCGCCGGGAAGAACGGAAAACGCTTCTGTGTCGACCCGTAGTAGCGCGTAGTAATAATTGCCGGGCATCGCATTGGCTGCGTCGACGCGGTTCAGCACCACGCCGAGAATCCGGTCCCCGCCCCAGCGCCTCGACGGCCTTCTGCACGACGCGCACGGCGTCCGTCCCGCGGCCACGACGAACACCGCGCCGTCCAGCATGGCCGCCAGCAGGTTGGCGTCCGGCAGCAGTTGGCCGACCGGCGGCGTGTCGATGATGATCCAGTCGAACACGCCTGGCGGCCTCGTCGAGGATCTTCAGCATCAGCTCGACGTCAGCGCCTCCATCGGGTCCGCGCTCGGGCGACCGGCCGGCACCGACGGACAGCCGGGGCGAAATCTCCACCACGGGCAGGCGCCGCTCCTCCCTCGCCGCCAGCGCATCCGCGAGCCCCACGATGTTGTCGAAGCCGAAAGGCGTGGTGGACGGTGGGCCGCCGCGAGATCGTTGCCGTCGATGAGCAGCACGCGGCGCCGGAAGTGATTCGCTGAGCGTCAGCGATGTTGACTGCGGTGAGGGTCTTGCCCTCCTCGGCCAGGGGCGCTGCCCACCAGGATCGCCTTCAGCCCGCGTTCCGCTCTGCATCGCGATGCAGGGTGGCCGAACGCCAGATGCATAGCTCTGCGCGCCACCGGGTTCACGCTGGCGTGAACCACCGTCAATCGTCGACATCGTCGGCGAAGGCCTGGCTAGGCTCGGCTGGAACCTCGGCGCGATCTCCCGCGATTCTGGTGCGCGACCTACGCGGGTGCGCGCGGTGGCCGGGCGGACGAGTCGGTCGTCGGCTCGGGGCCAGATCCTGACGCGGCCGCCGTGCCGGCGGAGAGGTTGGCGAACCCGTCGCCCTCTTCGAGAGCGCGCCCACGCGTCAGCACTCAATACGGCTCAGCTAGCCTCCCGTTCCAATCAGTAGAGAGAAAGACCGGCGCAACCGGCGCGCTGTAATGATTTCGTGCGCCGAACATCGGCCTTTTCGTTTCGTGGAGCTTGACCTGCCTTCGCGGCGGCTGATGCGACCGGCAACTGCTGACCCCGTTTGTTGCCCTGGCAGCCGCCGCTGGTCGGCGCGGATGCCAGATCGAACTCCTCGCAGATCGCGGCGTTAACGCCGACGCATCCTCGACGTCCGCTGGCAGCGCCAGCCGCGATGGCTACCGACTGAGCGCGCTGTCTGCAGATCACGTTCACCGCGCGAGCGCGCCGCCCGAACGCTTCGGCCACGTCTCGACGGCCTCGCGCGTAAAGATCTGCCCCGCGTCGCCGCCGGCGACACGCAATCGCCCGGCAATGGTATCCCCGCGGTCTCCGTGGGGCTGAGCAGGCCAGGGGTGGCAGCGCAGCGCCACGCGCTGTTTCAACTGGCGCAGCGACGTCTCGCTGAGCCGGTCGGCCAGCTTCAGGCCGCCCGGCGAGGACGACGGGCAGCAGCTTCTCGGTGGATGTCTCGATGTTCGCGTAGGAGCCGGATTTCCTCGAGCAGCTCGTGCGACAGGCTCTGCGCCCGTCGATCACGAGCGCGATCGTCTCCTCGCCGAACGCCGCTCGCTGTAGCACCCGCTCGAGCTCGCGCAGCATCGTCGTCTTCGAGGTCATCGCGCTTCGGCGCCGAGAGCGAAGCCGCGCGGCGAGAAACTCGATGAACTCGTTGCGCTTGAGCGCGGGATTGTTGAGGTGCAGAATCCGCGCGCTTCGGCACGCGTCCGACTCCGAGCGCCGCGCGGACGAGCGTGGTCTTGCCGGTGCCCGCCTCGCCGAGCAGCAGCGTGATGCTCTTGCGGGACGGATCCCGTACTGCAGATTCGCCAGCGCCTCGCGGTGGCGCGGCGTCATCAGCGAGTATTCTCGGTGCTGGGGCTGAGATCGAACGGGCAGCTCTCAGCCCGTAGAAGGCGGTAGCATGTCAGGCTTTCCAGACGAGTAACCACCGTCGCGGCCGCGACGGCGGCCACGACCAGCAGTGTGGCCGCTATTCCTCCGGCAGTCGCATCCGATGACGCCGCCGGACGTCCGACTTCGTCATCGCGATCGGCACCATCGCGAGCACCGGAATCGTCAGTGCGGTCAAGACGTCGTCATCGGTCTTGAGGCTCGTGTCGCGGTACTCGGAGCAGGACGGCGAGACCCAGGCCGATGGCGAACCTCGATAAGCGCGCCCATGCCGAACAGGCGCGGCCGGTTGGGACTGAACGGACGCTGCGGGACCCGGGCCGGATCGAGCACGCGGAACTGTTCGCCGATCTGGCGCGACTCGAGCGACGACGACATCCTCGACTTCGCTCTTCGCCAGCAGGCTGGCGTAGAGCTCTGGAGCGGTGTCGTAGTCGCGTGACAGCTCGGTCAGCTCGGACTCGCGCGTGGGAGCCGCGTCGGCGCGCGCCGTGGCACATCCGCATCTGGTCCCGGAGACGCTGTTCTTCGGTTTCCTTCGCGAGCACTCTGCTTGTTGAGCGCTTCGAGCTCGGCCCGCATGTCCTCAGCTTGTTCTGCCTCGACCGCTTCGGCCGGCGATGCGGGACGCACGCCTGGCGCTCCCGGTGAAAGCGGCGCCTCCATCGCTTCGGTCTCGGCCTTCTTCTGCAGGTCGCGGATCAACCGCTTCATCCGCAGGATGTCGGGATGCTTCCGGCTTCAGCCGCAGCTCCATGTTCCGGGCAGGGCGAGCTGGGCCGCGGCGAGCTGCTGTTGCGCCGTACCTGACGCCAGGGTGCGCCTCGCCGCCGGCAATAGCCGTCGAGACCTCGGGGTTCGCGTCGGGCGAGGCCAGGTCGGCGATCGACCGCTCGATCAGCGCGGCGCGGTCCTTGTCGCGCGATTGATCGACTCGACCAGTTGCTGGATCTGGAGCTGCGCGCTGTTGATCGAGGTCAGGTTGGTTTCGAGCTGTGAGGGGAGCTCGCCGGAATGTGCCTCGCCGGTAGTCCTCGAGCTTCTTCCTCGTGCTCGACCAGCCGCCGCCGGGCGTCTTCGAGCTGCGTGTTGAGGAACAGGTTGGTGCCCTGCGCCTGGACCTCGCGATCCTTCGCGGTTCTGCTCGATGAACGCCGTCGCGAGCATGCTCGGTGACCTTCATCGCCATGATCGGGGTTGCCTCGACATCTACGCCACGCGGAATGAGTCGTCGCGTGCGACCGTGATGGCGATGTTGTCCCGCATCTGCTCGATCAGGCTCCTCCATCAGGTAGTGACGCCGGAGATCCGCGCACAGATCTGAGGTCGGTGATGATCTTCTCGAGCCGCGTGCGGCTGAGTATCTGCTCGCGGATGGTGCCCAGCCGGTCCTCGATGCTCTCGGTCGTCGCGGGTTTGATTTACCGTTCGCGGGCACGCGCTGCGGCACCACCATGATCATGGTTTCCGAGCGGTAGCTGTCGGGCAGCGACTTCGCCCAGAAATACGTGCCGGCGCCGATGACCAGGAACGGAAGCAGGACTAATCCACTTCCGCCGCCAGACCATGGCGACGATTTCTCTCAGGGTACTTCCGCCAGGGATCATGTGGCACCTCGCCCGTGCCAGAGGGGAAACCACGCGGTGATCCCTGCACGGACGCCATTACGATCAATGAAACGGGGATAACCCAACGGCAGCGACGTCAGCGGCCACGTCCTGCCGGATGTAGTAGTAGGTCGCGTAGGCCGCGAGGTTGAGCGCGATGGCCGCACGAATCCGGAAAGGCGGCGTTCCAGGTCTTGAAGTTCTGGGCACTCGAGGCCGATGCTGCCCACCTGGTATTGGGCCGACGTCGAAACGTCCAGGCGACGCGCCAGCATGCCCGCCAGGGTAACCCCCCGCCGAGTCGGCACAGACCCGGCTGGATGAATGCCGGCTCGTAGCTGACCCGGCGGTTGTAGTGCGCGTCCAGCTGCCAGCTGCGGCCCATTTCCTGCATCAACGCGACATTCCCCGACACCGGTGATGTGCGCAGAGGAGAAACCGGTCTGCCCTTCGGACGAATGCGACGACGTGGTCACCGCCGTGCCGACGCTGAAGGCGAACCCCGTCGACCGCGTCAAAGAGAGCGACCGGCCGTAATCGATCCCGGTGTCGATCTCGGTGAACGCCTGGCACCGGTTCTGCTTCGCCGAAGATCACGGTGCTGTCGTATCCGTAGCCGAGGTGGTAGCCGAGGTTCTGCGTGAGCCGGTGCGTAGTAGCGGCCGCCGACGGTCTGCGTCCCGTGCTCGGGGAACTGCGTCGTCGCCCGAAAGCGATCGTGAAGCTGCGAACCCGTAGTGCACGCTGGCATTCGAGCGACTGCTGAAGTCGTGCGTCAGTTGCACCCGCGACGAGGAGGTCATGTTCGGCTGGTGCACGAGCGAGTTGTCGAACTGCCGGTTCGCCGAGCCGATCGATCCGCCCAGCCCCTTCCAGCGCGCTGCCCAAGTGGAAGTCGGTGGACGCCCCGACCATGCCGGTCACGGCGAGGTGAGTCCGCGCCGCCGGATCCACGCGCCAGCCAAAGTCGGCAGACCCGGCATAGCTGTTTACCAAGGGTCGTCCTTGTTGTCAGGGGAGCACTTCGGCGAACGCCGACCCGCTGGCCGAGAAGCTGAAGCTCTGCCCGGGTGCGTGTAATCGACCGATGCCGAGCCGCCGGAAAACGGTCCGGACACCTTCGCATGCTCTGTCCGCGCTCGAGCGGGTTGACGGCCGCCTTCTGTGGCTCGTCCCAGCCGAGGAAGCCTGACATCGAGATCGACCATCTGTCCGCGCGAGCCCATCGGTTGTCGCCCCTCCGAACAGCCCGTGCGGTAGGGCCGCCCCGGCGTCTGCGCCGCCGCGGGCGGATTCCGAGCGCGGTCAGCGCCAGGACAAGGAATGTCACGTGAAGGCCGAGAGTCATGATGCGCATCGCGTTCAGGGAACGAGCACCGTGTCGCTCGGCTGAAGCTCGATGTTCTGCTGGAGCTTCTCACCCTTGCGAACCTCTTCGTAGTTGAACTTGATCGCCTTCGGCGCCCTGTTCTCGGTCCGCATGACGACGATCTTCCTGGCCTCCGGCGAACTCGTTGATCGCCACCGGCCATCGAGATCAGCTGCAGCACGGTCATCGTCGACGTCAGCGGATAGGCGCCCGGCTTGCCAACCATGCCCGGTGATGAACACCTTGCGGCTGTTGATCTGCTTCACGACGACGCTGACGCTGGAGTCCTCGACGAACTTGTCGAACTGCGCCTTCAGCTGGTCGCGGAGCTGATCGGGTGTCAGCCCCTGGGCCACGACGTCGTTGATGAGCGGAAGCGTGATGCGGCCGTCCGGCCGCACCGTCACGTCGCTCGACAGGTCCTTCTCGCGCCAGACGACGATGGTGAGGACATCCTCCGGACCGACAACGTAGCCGTGCTGGAAGCTCCACACCGGCAGGCAACGCAGGAGCTCAGGCGCGACCGCGCGCGGGCGCCGGCGCTGGCGCCGACGGCGTTGCAGGAGGCACGGGCTGCTGTTGCCGCGCGCCGGCCGGGACGGCCATGGCGAGCGCGAGCGCGACAGCGCACCCGATACGGAACTCTCACTGGCGTACTCCTTAAAGGGGGAGCTGACAGTCGTGCTTCCGCAGGAAGTTCAGGAAGCGCTTGTAGTCGTTCGGCTGCCATGTTGAACAGCTTGGCGACGATGCGGTAGTTGCCCCGGGCCTCCTCGAGACCGCGGCGCACGATCTCGCGCACGTTGTCACGGGTGATCTCGCGCTGCATGTAGAGCGGGTAGACCGACGTGTCCAGAACGATTCCTGCTCCTCGACGAGACGCTTGATAGAGATCGTCGGCCACGGTGCGGCGACGCTCGCGCTTCGGGCGCAGCGACACGCTGCGCTGCATCCGGATCTCCAGCGGCAGGTCGTCGACGCTGGCGTCTCGCCGCGCGGCCTTGACGACGCAGCCGCTCGATGGCGTTCTCGAGCTCGCGCACGTTGCCCGGCCAGGGGTACTCGACCATGGCGGCGTCATCGCATCCGGATGCCAGCGACTTTGACGGAGCTGCCGTTGCGCGAGAACCGCGTGGAGGAAGTGCTCGACCAGGCCCGGGATGTCCTCGCGGCGCTCGCGCAGTGGCGGCACGATGAGGTGGATGACGTTGAGCCGGTAGAAGAGGTCCTCGCGGAACTGGCCCTGCGCCGATGCGTCGCGGAGGTCGCGGTTGGTGGCGGCGATGACGCGCACGTTCGACGCGACCGCCGGCGTGGTCGGAGCCGACCTTCTGCAGCTCGCCGGTCTCGAGGAACCGCAGCAGCAGGCCCTGCATGCGCAGCGTCATCTCGCCGATCTCGTCGAGGAAGACCGTGCCGTCGATCGGCCATCTCGAGCTTGCCCGGCTTGTCGCGGTAGGCGCCGGTGAAGCTGCCCTTCACGTGGCCGAACAGCTCCGACTCGAGGAGCGTCTCAGGGAATGCCGGCGCAGTTGATCGGCACGAAGGGCTGGCGTGACCGCTCCGGAGCCATCATGGATGGCACGCGCGACCAGCTCCTTGCCGACACCACTCTCGCCCGTCACAAGGACCTTGGCGTCGGACAGCGAAATCCGGCCCAATCTCCTCCCGGAGTTCCGCCATCTCGGCACTGGTGCCAATGAGATCCGTGTTCAGATGTCGCATGACGCGAAGTCCTCGAAGAGCACCTGAACCAGTGATCCGCGCAGCAGGCCGCTGACGTCCGCCATGACCCGAGGCGGCGAATCGTCGGCTGCAATTGGCCCGCCACTCGGCGGGTTCTCCCGCCGATCGACGGACGCAAGCGCTTCAAGATCAGTCGGTTCCAGTGCTCCCAATGCGGCCGGATGGTCGCCCTCCAGAGCGAAACATCTGGTCCGCGAAAGAAGAAAGTCCTCGATGGGACTTTCACGGCACGTGACCTGTTCTGCCGCTTGCGGGCCTGCCCGGCCTGGGGTGCCGGACCGCAATAAAGCAGAGTTAGTAGCTCGTCGCGGCCGAGAAAAAGGATCGTATCTGAGTACTTTGTCGCGCATAGGAGGCAGACATTCGATTATGTGGCTTGATTGATACAGTTGGAGTCAATCATTGGACACAGACGCGACCGAGGGTCAGTTTGCCCCTGCGCTGCAGATTTCTTTGGTGGCTACGCGTTCGAGATGACCCCGCGAGTCAGGTGGGACGAGGAATGGCGGTCTGCTGGTGCGCCCAGGGCACGCTCCGCCCCTTAGAGCACGATCGGGGACGGTCGGGCGACAGGTCGCCCGTAGTGCGGCATCCTTGGCCGATACCAGTCGGCGCCTTGATCGGCCAGTCCACGCCGACGCCGGGGTCGTTCCAAATCATGCCGGCTTCTCCTTGCGGGTCGTAGACCCCAGTGCACTTGTATTCGACGTCCGCGACATCGCTGGTCACGCAGAAGCCGTGCGCGAAGCCGACCGGCACGCGCTAGCTGCGTAAAGCGGTCGGCCGACATCTCGAATCCGAGCCACCGCCCGAAGGTCGGCGATGCCGCGCCGGACGTCCACCACGCACGTCGAAGATCGATCCGCTCACCACGCGTACCAGCTTTGCCTGCGGCTTCCGCCACTGCCAGTGCAGCCCGCGCAGCGTTGCCGCGCACTCGATCGTGAGTGGTTGTCCTGGACGAAGACGTCGGGATGCCGGCTCGCGGCAAATCGGTCGGCACGCCAGGTTTCGAGGAACAGGCCGCGATCGTCGCGAAACACCGTCGGCCTCGAGGAGCTCGCACGCCCGCGAGCGTGGTCTCGATGACGCGCACTCAGCGGGCTCCGCCGTGACGGTCGTGCGAGACGATCCGCAGCAGTACTGGCCGTAGTGATTGCCCTGCATCTTCGCCGCCCGAGCCGCTCGACGTCGGCGGCGTCGATCCAACCGAGGCGCCACGGCGATCTCCTCAGAGGCACGCGCAATCATCAGGCCCTGGCGATCCTCCGATGCTCTGCACGAAGTTGGCCGCCTGCAGGAGCGCTTCGAACGTGCCGGTATCGAGCCACGCGGCGCCGCGGCCGAGCCAGTTCCACTCGTGAGCGTCTCCTGGGCGAGGTAGGCACGGTTGACGTCGGTGATCTCCGAGCTCCGCGCGTGCGGACGGCTCGAGGCTCGCCGCGATGTCGACCACCTGCGTGTCGTAGAATTTACAGCCCGGTCACCGCGTAGGGCGAGCGAGGATGCGCCGGCTTCTCTTCCAGGCTGACGGGGTGCCCTTCGCGATCGAGCTCGACGACCCCGTAGCGTTCCGGATCCCTCACGGTGTAGCCAAAGACCGTGGCGCCGCGCACCCTGCACAGCCGCCCGCCGCAGCAGATCCGCCAGGCCCGCGCCGTAGAAGATGTTGTCTCCGAGTGCCAAGGCGACGCTGATCCGGCACCGATGAACTCGCGGCCTGATGAGGAAGGCCTGCGCCAGCCCGTCGGGTGAGGGTTGCACGGCGTAGGTGAACGTCACGCCGAAGTCTCGCCTGCTCCCGAGCAGCTGCCGGAAGCTGGCCTGATCGGCGGGCGTCGTGACGATCAGGATCTCCCGGATGCCGGCGCAGCATCAGCGTCGGAGAGCGGGTAGTAAATGAGCGGCTTGCTGTAGACCGGCATCAGCTGCTTCGACACCGATCGCGTCAGCGCGGATACAGCCGGCTGCCGGTGCCACCGGCTAAGCACGATGCCTTTCAGCGCCACGGGCAAGAGCCTAGCACGCCGGGTGAGCGGGAAGCCCTCCGCGCCGACCGTGCGTCATGCAGCTGGTCGTCAGGTCGCGGCCTGTCCGGGCGCCTCGGACAAGTGGCCCCACTCCTCGATCAACTCGGCACGGTCGGCCACCCCGAGCTTCTGGTAGATGGTCGTCACGTAGTTCTTGACCGTCTGCGGACGCAGTCCCTCCGACCGCGAGATCTCGCGGGCAGAGAGCCCACGCAGCAGCAGTTCGAGGATCTTGGCGTTCGCGCGCGGTCAGCAGGAATGCGGATGCACCTGAATGGTCACGTCCACCTCAGCCTTGCTGAGGGAAACGTCCATCGGCCCGGAATCGAACACGCTCCAGAACAGGCCAGTTTCCGCTATTCTTTGTCTTTTGTTCGTCTCAGCGCGTGTCGCCGCGACAGCGGCAGCCGCACGGTGCGCCCCTCGATCGTCCAGCCGCCCGCCAGGACCAGGCCAATCGCTTCGGGGTAGATGCGATGCTCCTGCTCGAGAATCCGCTCCGACAGGCTCCTCCGCCGTGTCGTCGTCCTCGACCGTCACCGCTGCCTGCAGCACGATGGGGCCGGCATCGAGCTCCGGCGTCACGAAGTGCACCGTGGCGCTCGACAGCTTTCACTCCGTGGGCGACGGACCTGCTGCTGCGCATCGAGCCCGGGAAAGGCCGGCAGCAGCGAGGGATGGATGTTGAGCACCGCGTTGGGGAACGCGCGGATGAAGTCGGCGCTCAGCAGGCGCATGAATCCCGCGAGGCAGACCAGCGTGACGCCGCGCTCCTTCAACGTCGACGCGAGCACGCGGTCGTGCGCGACGCGGTCGGGATACGCCTTGTGCGAGATGACCAGCGTCCCGATGCCTCGCGCGGCGGGCCCGCTCCAGGCCCGCGGCCTCCGGACGGTTCGAGATCACGACGGCGATCCGCGCGTCGAGGCGGCCGCCGGCCACGGCGTCGATGATTGCCTGCAGGTTGCTGCCGCGACCCGAGATGAGCACCCCTATCGAGGGCTAGTAGACATACTCGACCGTGCGCGTTCCAGCCACGATGCGCCCGATGGCGAGGCTGCTCCTCGCCGCCGCTGGCGCGCAGCATGGCAAGCACCTCCGGCTCGTGCCGTGCCTCGCAGCCGACGATCATGCCGATGCCCATGTTGAACGCGCGCAGCATCTCGTCGTCGCTCACCCCGCCGCCCTGCTGGAGGAACGTGAAGACAGGCGGCACGCGCCACGAGCCCTCGCGATCGCAGCGCCCGTGCCCTCAGGCAGGATTCGCGGCAGGTTCTCGGTGATCCCGCCGCCCGTGATGTGCGCCATGCCCTTCACGAGCTGCTTGTCGCGATGCAGCGGCCTCATCGTCGCGCAGATAGCTGCGGTGCGGCACCAGCAGCACCTCGCCGACCGAGGCGCCGAGCTCGGGCACGTGGCTGTCGAACGACAGTCCGAGCCGCTCGAACGCGATCCGGGCGAGCCAGCGAGTAGCCGTTGGTGTGCAGGCCGGTCGACGGGATGCCGATGAGCACGTCGCCCGGCACGAGCGTTGATCCGTCGATCACGCGGCCGCGCTCGACGAGGCCGACGATGAAGCCGGCGAGATCGTATTCGCCGTCGGCGTAGAAGCCCGGCATCTCGGCCGTCTCGCCGCCGAGCAGCGCGCAGCCGTTCTCGCGGCACGCCGTCGCCATGCCCCTGACGATCTGCTCGGCGACGCTCGCGGCTGCAGCCGTCCCGTCGCGAGGTAGTCGAGGAAGAACAGCGGCCGCGCGCCCTGCACCAGGATGTCGTTCACGCAGTGGTTCGACGAGATCCCGGCCGACCGTGTCGTGACGGCCCGATCATGAAGGCGAGCTTCAGCTTCGTGCCCGACGCCGTCGGCCGACGGCCACCAGCACCGGCTCGCGCGCATCGCGCGGGCCGAGCCGAAAGAGCCCGCCGAACGATCCGATCTCCGAGAGGACGCCGGGCGTGAAGGTGCCCTTCGCGAGCGCCTTGATGCGGCGGACCGATCTCGTTGCCTGGCGTCGATGTCGACGCCGCGAGCGCAGTCGCAAAGTCAATGCTGCAACGGCTGACTTCGAGGTCGTGACGGGCGTGTGCGGGGCCGCCGGTAGTGATGCTGGGTTTTCACGACCTCACGAACCGCTGATAGTCGCTGCGGGGGTTCTGCGCTCAGCGGTTTCAGGTCAGCCGTCGCTGGCCGCCCTGCCGGAACCCCACCGGATATTGGCCCGTGTAGCACGAGGTGCAATACGACTGCTGCGCTGTCGCCGACGGCCTCGAGCATGCCGTCGAGACTGAGGTAGCTCAGGCGTGTCGGCGTCGAGGTAGCGGCGGATCTCGTCGAGCGTGTGCGTGGCGCGCGATGAGCTCGGCTGCGCCGCGGCGTGTCGACGCCGTAGAAACACGGCGAGATCGTCGGCGGACAGCCGATCCGCATGTGCACTTCCTTCGCGCCGGCGGCCCGCACCATCTGCACGATCTTCCGGCTGGTCGTCCCGCGCACGATCGAGTCGTCCACGAGGACGACGCGCTTGCCCTCGAGGATGCTGCGCACCGGATTCAGCTTCACGCGCACGCCGAAGTGCCGGATCGACTGCTGCGGCTGGATGAACGTGCGGCCCGACGTAGTGATTGCGGATCAGGCCCATCCGCATCGGGATGCCGCGCTCCTCGGCGTAACCCGACGGCCGCGCAGACGCCCGGAGTCGGGAATCGGCACGACGACGTCGGCGTCCACGGGCGCTTCACGCGCGAGGATGCGTCCGAGCTTGGTCCGCACCTCGTTGACGCTCTTGCCGAAGACGTAGCTGTCGGGCCGCGAGAAGTAGACGTGCTCGAAGACGCAGTGCGCACAGCCGCTCTGGCAGGAACGGCCGGATCGAGCTGCATGCCGCCGGGGCCGATGACCACCACCTCGCCCGGCTCGACGTCGCGGACGTAGGTGGCGCCGATCAGGTCCATGCGCGCAGGTCTTCGGAGCACGCCACCCAGGCGTCGCCGAGCTTGCCGAGCGCCAGCGGACGGAAGCCGTGCGGATCGCGCACGCGCGATCAGCCGGTCTGGCGTCAGCAGCACGAGCGAGAAGGCGCCGCGACACCTGCGTGGATCGACTCGACGATCGCGTCTTCGACCGTGGCTGCGCGCGACCGCGCGTAGAGATGCAGGACGACCTCGGTGTCGCTGCGAGGTCTGGAAGATCGATCCGAGGCGGACCGAGCTGATCCTGCAGCTCCTGCGGCGTTCACGAGGTTGCCGTTGTGCGCGATGGCGATCTGGCCGTGCGCGCAGTCGATCAGGATCGGCTGCGCGTTGGTCAGGCCGCTCTCACCGCGCGGTGGAATACCGCGTGTGGCCGATGGCCGACGTGCCCGGCGAGCGAGGCGAGGCGCGCGGAGTCGAAGATGTCGGCGACGTAGCCCATGTCCTCGACACCATCACGCGCGTGCCCGTCGGCCGACGCGATGCCAGCGCTTCTCCCGTCCGCGATGCTGCATCGCGTAGAGGCCGAGGTAGGTCAGGTTCGCCGCCTCGGGATGGCCGGAGATGCCGAAGATGGCGCACTCGTCGTTGAACTTGTCAAACATCGGGTTCGTCCTAGCTCCTCACAAAGTATCGCTCAAGTCCGGGTGCTCCAGGCGCGCTCGGCGTCCGAGCAACACCAAGGTCGACGCGGCCGCCGCACCCACGCGGATGGTCAGCCGGTCGGGCACCGTCGTGCCGATGCACCGTCGCGGGCACGCCGCTCGCCAGGGCCGCCTTCAACAGCACATCCTTCTTCTCCGGCGCCATCGCTGACGACGACGCGCGTGACCGATTCGGAGAACAGCGCGAAGTCGGTGCCCCATTCCGGCGCGCCCGTCGGCCGTTGCCGTCACGGCCGGCAGATCGATCGTCGCGCCCAGGCCCGTTCGGTGTCGAAGCAGCACTCAGCCAGCGTCACGGCAATACCGCCCTCGGCGGTGTCGTGCGCGGACTGCAGCGATCGCCGTCGGCCGCCAGCGCGACGAGCAGGCGCTGCAATCGCTTCTCGGCGTCCAGGTCCAGCGCGGGCGGCGTCCCGCGCAGCAGGCCAGCGCAACCGGTGCAGGTATTCGGATCCGCCAAGCTCCGGCCGCGGTCTGGCCAAGCAGGACGACAACGTCGCCCGAACGCTTGAAAGCTGCCGCGTCACCACGCGATCCGCGTCGCTCGATGACGCCGACGACGCCGAGCACCGGCGTCGGCAGGATCGCCTTGCCGTCGGTCTCGTTGTAGAGGCTGACGTTGCCGCCGGTGATCGGGAATGTCCAGCGCGCGGCAGGCGCTCGCCGATGCCCGTCGACGGCCTCGGCGAACTGCCACATGATCTCCGGCCGTTCGGGGTTCCCGAAGTTGAGGCAGTTGGTGCGCGCCGATCGGCAGGCCGCCGGCGCACGCGACGTTGCGCGCCGCCTCGGCCACGCGCCAGCCTCGCGCCCGCGCCGCGGGATCGAGGTAACCTGTAGCGCCCGTTGCCGTCCACCGACATCGCCAGCGCGCGGTCGGTCCCCTTCACCTCGAACGACGCCGCACGCCATGACCCGGCAGCGTCGATGGTGTTGGTGCGCGACCATGTGGTCGTACTGCCGGTAGACCCACCGCTTGCTCGCGATGGTCGGCGACGCCAGCAGCGTGAGCAGCGTTGTCGTCGCGATCGGCCGCACCTGGCTTCGAGCGCGCCCAGATCGAGCCGCTGCACGTCGCCGAGACATGTGGGGCGGCTCGGCATCGGGCCGGTGGTAGACAGGGCGCCTCGTCGGTGAGCGCGCGGTTGAGAATTCTGGCCGCGACGACGCCGCTGGTCCTTCACGCGCAGGCGGCTGTCGGTGGTCACCGTCGCCGACGCGCACGGCGTGCAGGTCCCACTTGTCGAAGACCTGCTTCGACTTCGCGCTCGCGGCCGCGCTTGCCACGACCATGCAGCATGCGCTCCTGCGATTCGACAGCATGATTTCGTACGGCGTCATGCCGGTCTCGCGCTGCGGCACGCAGCGACACGTCGATCTCGATGCCGACGCCGCCGCGCGATCCCATCTCGCGAGGTCGAACAGGTCAGGCCCGGCGGCGCCCATGTCCTGGATGCCGACGAGCGCGTCCGGTCTTCATCACCTCGAGGCACGCCTCGAGCGAGCAGCTTCTCCATGAACGGGATCGCCGACCTGCACCGCCGGCCGCTTCTCCGTCGGACTTCTCGTCGAACTCCGCCGACGCCATCGTCGCGCCGTGGATGCCGTCGCGGCCCGTCTTGGCGCCGACGTAATAGACCGGGTTGCCGACGCCGCTCGGCGGCGCCCTTGATGATGTCCGTCGGCCTCGCGATGCCGAGGCAGAAGCACGTTGACCAGCGGGTTGCCGGCGTAGGACTCCGTCGAAGCGCGATCTCGCCGCCGACGGTCGGGATGCCGATGCTGTTCCCGTAGCCGCGCGATGCCGGCGACGACGCCTGCGAGGATGCGCCGCGTGCTGCGGCGTCGTCGAGCGGGCCGAAGCGGAGCGAGTTGAGCAGCGCGATCGGCCGCGCGCCCATCGTGAAGATGTCGCGGATGATGCCGCCGACGCCGGTGGCCGCGCCCTGGTAGGGCTCGATGAACGACGGGTGGTTGTGCGATTCGATCTTGAAGACCGCCGCCAGGCCGTCGCCGATGTCCACCGCGCCGGCGTTCTCACCGGGCCCTGCAGCACGCGCGTGCCGTCGGTCGGCAGCGTCCTGAGATGGACCCGCGAGCTCTTGTAGCTGCAGTGCTCGGACCACATCACCGAGAAGACGCCGAGCTCGGTGAGGCTGGGCTCGCGCCCCATGAGCGTCTTGATGCGCTCGTATTCTTCGGCGGTCACGCCGTGGCGGTTCGAGCGTCGCCTGATCGAAAGCACTCATGAAGGATTCGACACCAGGAAATACACGGCCATCACCAGATCGAAGGACCGCCACGACACCAAGGATGCTCGCGACGATGCGCTGCGCGTCGCCGGAGACTTCGAAACACGCCCGCGTAGATCAGGACCGACGACCGGCCATCATGACGGAGACCGACCCGATCAGGACCAGCCCGACGATCCGCCGGTTCGCCCGCCTGCTGTCGTCGGTCACTGCCTGCAACCTACACGCGCGCGATCAGCGAGTGGACGACGGAATCGAGCACGATCTTCCCGTCGGCGCTTCCGAGCGGCGATTCGCACGCCCGCTCGGGGTGCGGCATCAGGCCGACGACGTTGCGCCCCGGTTGCAGATGCCGGCGATGTCATCCGGAAGCGACCCGTTCGGGTTGGCCTCTTTCGTCACGTCGCCCGTGGGCGAAACGTAGCGGAAGATCACCTGCCGGTTCCCTCTCGAGCTCTTCCACCGTTTCCGGATCGGCGTAGTAGTTGCCCTCGCCAGTGCGCGATCGGGATCTTGAGGACCTGTCCCCGGCGTGCAGAGGCCGGTGAACGGCGTGTCGGTCTGCTCGACGCGCACGTGCACGAACTGGCAGCGATACTGTCGGTGTTGCGCAGCATCGCTCCCGGCAGCAGGCCGGCCTCGAGCAGCACCTGGAAGCCGTTGCAGATCCCGATGACCGGCCCGCCCGCCTTCGGCGAAGGTCTGCACGGCGCCCATCACCGGCGAGAAGCGCGCGATGGCGCCCGTGCGCAGGTAGTCGCCGTAGGCGAACCCGCCCGGCAGGATCACGACGTCCGCCCCGTCGAGATCGGTCTCCTTGTGCCAGACGAAGCACGCGTCCTGCCCGAGCACGTGCTTGGCGGCGTGGTAGGCGTCGTGGTCGCAGTTCGATCCCGGAAAGCACGACGACGGCGAACTTCATTCGGTGACCTCGATGCGGTAGCTCTCGATCACGGGATTGGCGAGCAGCTTGTGCGCCACTTCGGCTGCCAGCGCTCGCGATTCCTCGGCGCTGCGTCCCGGCAGCGCCAGCTCGAATGACTTGCCCTGCCGCACGTCCTCGACGCCGGCATAGCCCATCTGGTGGAGGGCCTCGGTGATGGTGTGGCCCTGCGGATCGAACACGGAAGGCTTGAGGGTAACGAACACACGAGCCGTCATCAGGCGGCGACCTCCTGGAAGACACGTTCGAAGATCTGATCGACGTGGCGGAGCTGCGCGTCGAGATCGAAGGCGCGCTCGATCTCCGAGCGCGACAGCACCGGCGGTGACGTCCGCATCCGCGAGCAGCAGCGCCTTGAAATCGCGCTGCTCGTTGAACGACTTCATCGCGTTGCGCTGGACCCACTGGTAGGCCTGCTCGCGCGAGATGCCGTGCTGCGGCCAGCTCGAGCAGCAGCTGCCCCGAGAACACCACCCCGCGGCTCCGCCCCAGGTTCTCGAGCATCCGCTCGGGGTAGACGACCATGCCCGCCGACGATCCGGGTGAACCGGCGCAGCATGTGGTCGAGCGCGATGAAGGTGTCGGGCAGGATGACGCGCTCGACCGACGAGTGCGAGATGTCGCGCTCGTGCCACAGCGCGACGTTCTCGAGCGCCGCCATGGCGTTGCCGCGGAGCAGCCGCGCCAGGCCGCAGATCTGCTCGCACCCGATCGGGTTGCGCTTGTGCGGCATCGCGCGACGAGCCCTTCTGCCCCTTCGCGAACGGCTCCTCGACTTCGCCGATCTCCGTCTTCTGCAGGCCGCGAATCTCGAGCGCGAACTTCTCGAGCGACGCCGCCGGTGATTGCAAGCGCGGTCAACAGCTCCGCGTGGCGATCGCGCTGGATGACCTGCGACGACGACGGGCGCCGGCTCGAGCCCGAGCCGACGGCAGACTGCCGCCTCGATCGCCGGCGGCAGGTGCGCGAACGTGCCGACCGCGCCCGAGATCTTGCCGACCGCGACGGCCTCGCGCGCGCGGCGCACGCGCATCGACGTCGCGCTGCGACCTCCGCATACCAGAGCGCGAGCTTCAGGCCGAACGTCATCGGCTCGGCGTGCACGCCGTGCGTGCGGCCGATCATCGGCGTCCGGCGATGCTCTTCGGCCGCGCGTCCGGACGGCGTCGGCGAGCGCATCCAGGTCCTTCAGGATCAGGTCGCACGCCGTCGACGCATCTGCAGCGCCAGCGCCGTGTCCACCACGTCCGACGACGTCAGGCCGAAGTGGAGCCAGCGCGCCGCCGGGCCGACGTGCTCGGCGACCGCCGTCGTGAACGCGATGACGTCGTGCTGCGTGGTCTGCTCGATTTCCTCGATGCGGCGCGATGTCGAACGCCGCCTTCGCCCGGAGCTCGCGCGCGGCGTCGCCGGGATGATGCCCGCCTCCGCCATCGCGTCGGCCGCGGCGAGCTCGACCGCGAGCCACGCCTCGTACCGGCGCTGCTCGGTCCAGATCCGGCCCATTTCAGGGTGTGTGTAACGCGGGATCATCAGCCTTTCGTCGCCGCCACAAAGGTAGAGCCACGGAGCCACGGAGAGCACGGAGACAGGATCCGCCACGGAGACACGAACATGCGGAGCGGCCACCGAGAGGCGACTAGCGAGCGCCGCTACGCGGCGTGTCAGGGCGCCACGGGCGATGCGATCGACCACCATCGACATGTCGACTCGTCGCATCGTCCGTGACCGCGACGCGGCCTGCGCAGCAGGCCGACCGCGCCGAATCCTCCGTGTTCTCCATGCCTCCGTGGCAAAGCTTCTTCTCTGGGCGCGCGGCGATCGCACGCTAGCCAAGATCCAACTGCTCCGTCGACAGCTCTCAGGCCGTCCTGCTGGCCGAGCACCGTGGCGCCGAGCGAACCGTTGGCGAACAGGTCGCGCGCGACGCGGACGACGTCTTCGGCCGTCACGCGCTCGATGCCCTCGATCGTCTCGTCGAGCCCGAACTGGCGATCGAAATACATCTCCTGGCCGCGCCAGGTTCGACATGCCGGCTCGACGTGCTCTCGAGGCTCAGCATCAGGCTGCCCTTGAGATGATCCTTCGCGCGCCGCAGCTCGGCATCGGGCGGCGCTACTTCTTCATGCCGCGCAGCTCGTCGACGACGACCGTCACGAGCTCGCGCACGGCGCCGTTCGGCGCAGCCGGCGTAAATCGTCAGCGACCCGGTGTCGCGATAGGCAGCAGAGGTTGCTGAACACGGCGTACGCCAGCCCCGGCGCTCGCGCACGTTCTGGAACAGGCGCGAGCTCATCGAGCCGCCGAGCATCGTGTTCAGCACGTAAGCCGCGTAGCGATCGATCGTGATTCTGCGGGTAGCTAGCTGGTGCCGAGGCAGACGTGGCTCTGCTCGAGCTCCTTGCACGCGCACCTGGGCGCGCGCGACGACGGCCGGCGGCTCCTCGACGACCTGCTCGTCGCCGAGGCCGCAGGGCGCCGAAGGTCGGCATCACCAGCGTCGCGCATCGCCTCGTGCGTGACGTTGCCGACGCGCGACGATCACGAGGTGGCGCGCGGTGCTGTCCGGTCGAAATAGCGTCCGCAGGACGTCGGCGGTCAGCGCTGTTCGACCGTCTCGGGCGTGCCGAGAATCGGACTGGCCCAGCGGATGGCCGCGTCCCAGAAGCTCTGCGTGAACAGCTCGTGCACCAGGTCGTCGGGCGTGTCCTCGACCATCTTGATCTCTTCGAGGATCACCTTCTTCTCGCGCTCGACGTCCTCGGCGTCGAACGCCGGGTTGCAGCACGAGATCCGACAGCACGTCGAGCGCCGGTCGGCAGGTGCTCGTCGAGGACCTTGATGTAGTAGCCGGCGTATTCCTTGGACGTGAACGCGTCCGAGGTGCCCGCCGAGCGAGTCGACCTGCTGGGCGATGTCCTCGGCGCTGCGCGTCGCCGTGCCCTTGAAGAGCATGTGCTCGACGAAGTGCGCGATGCCGCCATGCTCGATCGGTTCGTGCCGCGAGCCTCGCGTCGAGCCACACGCCGACACGTCACCGACCGCACGTGGTCCATCGTCTCGGTGATAAGACGGACCCCGTTCAGAAGACCTCTCGGACGATCATCGGCAGAATCGGCCCGTTACGCGCTAACTTGTTGAGGGACAGAAGCTTACAGAAGCTGTAAGCATACCATGACGGTGGACGCCTGGGCAATACCCGGATGCCTCCCGGACGCCTGTTCTCACCGAGGGCGTGCGCTACGATCTTCGTCTCCGTATTTCACAGACTGGAAAGAAGATAGTGGCCACGGCGACGGACGCGCGACCCGATCTGGCGAACTGCGATCTCGCCGCCCCTCGAAGCGCTATTCCATCAGGAAGGCCTTCCGAGATTCCGCGCCCGGCAGGTGTTCGCCTGGATCCACCGGCACGGCGTGGCGGACTTTGCCGCCATGACCAACCTTGGCCGCGATCCTGCGCGCGCAGCTGACGGAACGCTTTCGCGTCAGCACGCCACGGCTGGCTCATGAGGACCGGTCAACCGACGGCACGCCCGGAAGTTCCTCTTCGACTCGAGGACGGTCGGCGCATCGAGGCTGTTTACATCCCGACACACCCAGGCAGACCTTCTGCATTTCCAGCCAGGTCGGCTGCGCGATGGACTGCGACTTCTGCCTCACCGGGAAGATGGGGTTCGTGCGTCACTCTGACGCCGGCGCGGAGATCGCCGGCTCAGGTGCGCGTGCTCGCCGCATGCCACTGGGCCTTGCCGGCACGACCCTTCAACATCGTCCTCATGGGCATGGGCGAGCCGCTGCACAACTACGACGCGGTGATGACGGCGATGCGGATCCTGTGCGACGAGCAAGGCCTGGCGGTCGCGCCGCGGCGTATCACGCTGTCGACCGTCGGCCTGGTCCCGCGATGGAGAAGCTGGCGCAGGAAGCCGATCATGCCGAACCTGGCCGTATCGCTGCACGCCACCACCGATGCGCAGCGCGATCGCGCTCGTGCCGATCAACCGGAAGTATCACGCTCGCGGCGCTCATCGACGCCTGCAAGCGGTTTCCGCTGAAGCGCGCGGAACCGCATCACGTTCGAGTAGCATGCGCTGCTCGACGGCGTCAACGACACGCCGGAGGACGCGCGGCGGCTCGTCGCGGCTGCTGAACGAGCGTCAAGGCGAAGGTGAACCTGCTGCCGCTGAATGCCGCGCCTGGCATTCCGCTACGAGCGACCCGTCGGACGCGCGCGTCGATCGCTTCGCGCGCGCCTGCTCGCGGAGCACGGGTTGACGGTGTCGGTGAGAAAGAGCCGCGGCCGCGACATCCGCGCCGCCTGCGGTCAGTTGATCGTCGAAGGACAGAAGAAGGCGACGGGTCGGCGATTGGCTGACGCCGTGAGCACCTATGGCGACTAGAATCGGCCTTGCGCAGCCTGGTCTAGCCTGTCGAGCTGCCGACGCGGGTCTGCTGGTCCTCTGGTCTCCGTCAGCCGCTTCTGCGCTCCAGCGTCGCACTGTAATTCTGCTCCAGGTAGTCCACGCCCTGCGCGGTGATCATCAACGCGACTGCTCGCCGCGCGCGATCAGCTGCTTCCGCAATCAGATACCAGAAGGTGAACTCGAGGTGCTCGCGGGGCCGTCCGATCAGCTCCTCCATGTCGCCGATCGAACACGCCTGGCGCGTTCGGCTCGACGCGCCGCTGCGTGCACTGACGCACCTCGAGGACGGTCAGCCGCGTCATCTGCTCGAGGTGGATGTCGGTCGCGCTCTGCGGCCCGGCTTCAACGAGCTTCCAGCGGTCCTGCCGCTGCTGTTGATGGAAGACGTCGTACTGCGCCCGCTTCTCGGGGTCGCTGAGCACGGCGTATGCGTCGGCGATCGCGCGGAACTTCTTCGCGTCGCCGGTTTCCTGGTTGTCTGGATGGAACCGCTGCGCCTGAGTCCATGCACACGCGATGAATGGTCTCCGGAATCGGCGTTGACGCTGATCTGGAGCAGCTCGTAGCAAGTCGGTCGTGATCTCGGCCATGGCACCTGATCCGGCGTGCCCCGTGCGCGGCTCTCCGGTCTACGGTAAGTATCGGATCTGGGAGCCTGGCCTGCATTGCTGTCGCGCAAACTCGTGGGCGTGCCGGTGGCGTCTCTGGGGATCCGTGAGAATTGACGTGCAGCAACGTGCACCGACCGGGCGGAGTCAGAAGAGCCACGGCAACGGGATTCGCTCGTTCCGCCGGTGGCCCGGCCCGATTGGGACGCGGAGCCCGTTGTCGGTGATGGCGACCGATCCGTCCCTCGATCGTCAGCGCGGGACGGCTCGTGCCAGCCTGCTCGGCGCGGAATCGCGCGGCCAGGCCAGTGGCCGATGTCGCGCACCACTCGCCCGCGCTCCTTGACCACCGGACCGGGCACCTTTCCGAGGAACGCCGACGCCTCGGTGCCAGGACGATCGGATACGGAAACACGTGCAGCGACGTGAGCGGGCTCGACTCGAGATAACGACAAAGCCGATCGAAGTCCGTCATCGGTTTCGCCGGGAAAGCCGACGATGACGTCCGAGCCGATCGCGGCGTGCGGCAATCGATCGCGCAATGGGTCCACGATGCGGCGGTAGTCGTCGAGTGTGTACGGGCGGCGCATCCGCGCCAGCACCGCGTCGCTCGCGTGCTGCAGCGGCAGATGGAACGCAGGCGCCGAGGCGGCCGGTGTCGGTCAGGATCGGCAAGCGTCCCGGGCACGTCCATGGGCTCGAGCGAACTCGAGGCGCAGCAGCACGCTGTCCGTCCCGCCGATCGCGGCCTCGAGCAACGCGCCCAGCGTCGCGCGCGGCGTGAGGTCCTGCCCGTAGGCACCGAGGTGCACGCCCGTCAGCGTGACCTCGAGGAAGCCGCACTGCTCCGCCCGCTTCAGCTCTCTCGCACGATCTCGTCGATCGGCTTGCTCACCGACCGTCCGCGCGTCGTCGGGATGATGCAGTAGCTGCACTGCTCTTCGCAGCCAGTCTGCACGCGGAGCGTGAAGCGCGGTGCGATCCAGCAGGAACTCGACGAGCCGCATGGCCCGTCGCCACTCGTGAAGCTGTCCGCTCGTCAGAACTGGGGACTGTCCCCACCGCTCGGTTGGGGACAGTCCCCGGGTGGGGAGTGTCCAAGAACGGGAACATGGGCGACAATCCCAGGGTTTCCTTCTCCGCGTTCGGCGCGACGGCGACGACGCCGGGAAGCGCCGCGACCTCGTCTGGGCACCGCGTGGCGTAGCAGCCGGTGACGACGATCCGGGCGCGCGGGTTGTCGCGCGCGGCGCGACGGATCGCCTGGCGCGTGCCCTGATCGGCCGTCGCCGTCACCGAGCAGCTGTTGACGACGATCACGTCCGCGTCGGCCGACTGCACGGCGACGCCGCCGCGCGCGCGGAGGTCGCGCTCGATGGCCATCGAATCGGCCTGGTTCACGCGGCAACCGAAGGTCAGGATTGAGTACTTCACTGCTCGTGCCAAGGTGCTGAGTGCCGAAGTGCCACGGTGCCAGGTGCCAGGTGCTGCGGTGCCAAGTGCGCGGGCGCCGATGTCGCGCCTGCGCAGACGCGCCTTCGAACTTGATGCAATCCACTCCCGCGTAGGCGCGCTGCATGGCGAGCTGGAACGTGTCGCCTTCGCCGACGACCGTCAGCACGCGGCCGCCGGCGTTCACCACATGTCCATCGGCCAGCTTCGTGCCCGCGTGAAACACGCGCACGTCGTCCAACGCGGCGGCGGTGTCGAGGCCTGTGATTGGCTTTCCCGTCTGAAACGCGTCCGGGCACCGCCGGAGGCAATGACGACGCCCACGCGGCGACGCAACGGCGATGCGAGCGGGCCGGGATGGCAGCTGGCGCGAGGCGACCGCCTGCAGCAGCGGCAGCAGCGGCTCGTCGAGCGGCAACAGCACCTGCGTCTCCGGATCGCCGAGCCGCGCGTTGAACTCGATCACCATCGGGCCGCGGCCGGTCAGCATCAGCCCGCAGTAGAGGAACCCGCGATACGGATGGCCATCCTCGCGCATGCCGCGCAGCACCGGCTCCACGATCTCCGCGAGGATGCGGCCATGCAGTGGCGCGTCGACCAGCGGGCTCGGCGAGAACGCGCCCATGCCGCCGGTGTTCGGGCCCGTGTCGCCATCGTGCGCGCGCTTGTGATCCTGCGCCGTGCCGAGCGGCATCGCCGCAAGGCCGTCGGTCAGCACGAAGAACGACACTTCCGGGCCGCTCAGGCACTCTTCCAGCACGACGCGCGCGCCGGCCTGACCGAAACGCGCGCCGCTCATCATGTCGCGGATGGCCGATTCGGCCTCGGCCGCGGTGTCGGCCAGCACCACGCCCTTGCCGGCCGCCAGGCCGTCGGCCTTCACGACGAGCGGCCATCCCAGCGTCCCGGCCCGCGCCACCTCCAGCGCGTGCCCCTCCTCGTCTGCGATCACAAATCTGGCTGTCGGCACGCCGTGGCGCGCCATGAACGCCTTCGCCCAGGCCTTGCTCGTTTCGAGCCGCGCTGCGGCCAGCGAGGGCCCGACGATCGGCAGGCCGGCTGCCTCGAAGCGCGATCGACGACGCCGAAGGACGAGGGGAAGCTCGGGACCGACCACGGTCAGGCCGACGCCGTTCGAGCGGGCGAGGGCCAGGCAGCGATTCCGGCTTCGTGAGGTCGGCGGCAGGTTCAGCCCGACTTCGGAGGTGCCGGCGTTGCCCGGCGCGCACGGGACCCCGGAGACGCCGGCGGTCGCGGGCGAGCTGTCCAGGCCGAGGGCATGTTCACGGGCCCCGTTTCCTAAGCACGAGGATTTTCACTGATAAGTTGTTGATTAAATGAAGGTTATGGCTGAAAGGCCGTCAGGGGCTCGTTTGTGATAGGCTAGCATATTCGGCCCGGCCAATCGGGCCGACCATAGCTGATTTCAGCCGTAGAGGGGGTGTATCGAGCGTGGCCGAAGTGAAGGTGCAGGAGGGCGAGTCCATCGAAAGTGCTCTCCGCCGCTTCAAGCGGAAAGTGCAGCAGGAAGACATCATCAAGGACATCAAGAAGCACTCGTTCTACTTGAAGCCGGGCGACAAGCGCCGGGCCAAGCAGGCGCTGGCTCGCAAGCGCAACCGCAAGAAGATGCGGCGCGAGGCCGAGTAACCCCACAGCCCGGGGGCAGCCATTTGCCCGCCGGGCGTGTCTAAAGTGTGACAAGGGCGCCGGGTTCACGAAGTGAGTCCGGCGCCCTTTGTGTTTCAGTGACTTCCGGCGCACCCGCCGTTGACCGGGGTAGCGCGTACGATAGTCTCAAGGCCTTTGCAACACGGCGGAGGACTGCTTCCATGGTGATCGAGGAAAGGGTCATCGGCGACATCACGGTTCTCGACCTGAAGGGGAAGATGACCTTGGGCGAGGGCGACGAGCTGTTGAAGGACAAGATCAACAGCCTGATCCATCAGGGGCAGAAGAAGCTGCTTCTGAATCTGGAGGGCGTGCCCTACATCGACAGCGCCGGGCTGGGCGAGATCGTCCGCACGTACACCACCGTGAGTCGCCAGGGCGGCAATCTGAAGCTGGTCAACCTGACCAAGCGGATCACCGACCTGCTGTCGATCACGAAGCTGCTGACGGTGTTCGAGACGTTCGACAATGAGCCCGAGGCGCTGAAGAGCTTCCAGGCGGCCAAGGTCTAGTTCCCGCCAGCACCCGCGCTGCCGTGGCGCGCACGTCACTGCCCGAACTCGCGGTGTCCAATTCGTCCACTGGCCGACGTCGGCCGACCGCACGATGGCGGCGAGCCTCGTCGTCTCGGTGCGGCCCGGCGAGTGGACCAAGAACCTCTTCGTCTTCGCGGGGCTGCTGTTCGGCCAGCGGCTCGCCGATCCGGTCGCCGTCGGCCGCTGCCACGGCAGCGCTTCGTGATTTTCTGTTCGCTCGCGGGCGTCGTCTACCTGGTGAACGACGTCGCCGATCGCGATCGCGATCGCCAGCATCCCGCAAAGCGCGATCGTCCGATCGCGTCGGGTGCACTCTCCGTGAGCGCCGCGCTCACCGCCGCCAGCCTGCTCGGCATCGGCGCGCTCGCCTGGGCGTGGTGGATGGGGCGCGACTTCGGACTGGTCGCCACCGCCTACGTGCTGCTGCTCGTGCTCTACTCGGGTCCGCTCAAGCACATCGTCATCATCGACGTCCTGACGATCGCGATCGGCTTCGTGCTGCGCGTGGTTGCGGGAGCCGTCGCCATTGGCGTGCCGATCAGCCAGTGGCTGCTGATCTGCACCATTCTGCTCGCCCTGTTCCTCGGGCTGAGCAAGCGCCGCCACGAGATTGTGCTGCTGGCCGACGGGGCCACGGGGCACCGCCGGATTCTGCAGGAATACAGCCCGTATCTGCTCGACCAGATGATTGGCGTGGTGACGGCCTCGACGCTGATGGCCTACATCCTGCACCACGAGCCACGAGACGGCTGAGAAGTTTGGGACGTCCCTGCTGGGGCTCACGATTCCGTTTCCGCTGTATGGCATCTTCCGCTACCTGTACGCTTGTGCATCGCAAGGAAGGCGGCGGAAGTCCCGCGGAACTGCTGCTGAACGATCGACCACTGCTCGCCTGCGTGGCTCTCTGGGCCGTCGCAGTCGTCGTGATCATCTACAGGCCCTTCGGAATCTGAGGCTCCGGCACAACACGAGCGAGGTCGGAACGCGTCCGGCCGTGAAGCGGCGGACGCCCGGGAGGTCTGTGCCGATGGCCGAGTTCAACGTGCGCGCCGACGAGGTCAACGTCGAGCAGATCATGCATCAGATCCGCGCCCGCATCCGCGAGAAGCGCGGCGTGGACTACACCGAGGAGCAGATCCAGGAGCTGGCGAAGATCAAGCTCGAGAAGTTCCTCGATCCCAGGGGTGTGCGATCGGATCTGCTGGAGCAGTTCCAGCGGGCCGCCGCGACGGATCTCCCGCCGACCTATGAGTTCGACGACCAGACGCTGATTCGATCGGGCAACCCGCTGGTCGCCTTCATCCGCCGGCTGCTGCCAGCCCGTGCTGAAGCTGTTCTTCAGCCCGAACCCGCTCGTGCAGGCGCTGCACTACCAGACGCAGATCAACCGCTACCTCCTCGAGCGCGCGGCGCGCGACGTCCTGGTCTACGAGGTGATGCACAACCTCGTGGTCGAGATGACGCGCACCGGCATCGAGGTGAAGAACATGAAGATGCGCGTCGAGTCGATCGCCAGGCCGGCTCGACTTCAACGAGCGGCGCGCCCGCGCGCTCGAGGCGGTCGTGCAGTACAAGCCCAGGGCCACGGGGGCGCAGCCAGCAGGGCCGGCAGGCTCCGCGCGGGGAAGGGCGCGCGGCTGCGCCGCGGAGGAGCGCGGCTCCGCCGCAGGGGACCAGCGGGCGCGCCTTCGGCGCGGAAGGACAGGGGCAGGCGGCTTCGCCGCAGGGGAACAGGCGCCCTCGGCTGTCGATCCAGTGACGGGCGGCGAGAGCCTGCGGTCGCGGCGGCGGCGGCGGCGGCGCGGACGCCGGACCGGGCCTGGCTTCGCGGGAGAGGGACGAGACGAGGGACGAAGGACGAGGGACCGACGAAGGACGAAGGACGGGGGACGAGGACGGGACAGCGAACAGGAGCGCCCAGCCCACGGCGACGATCAGGAGCAGCGGGCGGCGGCTGAGGCCAGCTGGCCCCGGTGAGCCCGCCAGCGAACGGGCATCAGAGGCCGACACTCCGACCCCGGCGCCTGATTCCGATCCCGATCGGTCGTGAAGGTTGCGGTCGTCGTCCAGCGCTACGGCGCGGACATCAACGGCGGCGCCGAACTGCACGCTCGCTACATCGCGGAGCACCTGGCCCGGCACACGGAGGTCGAGGTGCTGACGACCTGCGCCCGCGACTACGTCACGTGGCGCAACGAGTTGCCGGCGGGCGTCGAGCAGATTGGCGGCGTCACGGTGAGACGCTTTCCGGTCGCGCGCGCGCGTGACGTGCACGATTTCGGGCGTCGATCGACGACGGTGTTCACGCGGACGCACTCGCTCTCTGACGAGCTGGCCTGGCTGGAGAGTGAGGGGCCGACGAGCCCGGCGCTCGTGAAGCACGTGGCGTCGGCCGCGGATGTCTACGACTGGTTCGTGTTCTTCAGCTACCGGTATTACCACGCGTTCCACGGCGTGCGCGCGCCGTGGCCTCGCGCACGCGGTGCTGGTCCCGACCGCCGAGCGGGACGCGGCCATCGGGCTGGCGATCTTTCCTCCGATCTTCAGGGGCGTGCGCGCGCTGATGTTCAACTCCTTCGAAGAGCGCGCCATGATCCAGCACGTCGCCGGTTCCGGCGATCTGCCCGGGCGTCGTCGTCGGCGTGGGATCGGACATTCCCGCGCGTCCCGAGCGCCGGGCGATTCCGGCAGCAGTTCGGGATCGCCGGCCCGTTTGCCATCTACGTGGGCCGCATCGACGAGAACAAGGGCTGCAAGGAGCTGTTCGAGTAACTTCCGAGCGCTACACGCGCACGATGCCGGGACGGGCTTCAGCTCGTGCTCATCGGCAACGCCATCCTGCCCGTGCCCGCCGACCCGCGGATCCGCCATCTCGGGTTTCTCTACCGACACCGAGAAGTTCGACGCGATGGCCGCCGCGGACGTGCTGATCATGCCGTCGTACTACGAGAGCCTGTCGATGGTGGCGCTCGAGGCCTGGGCATGGGCAAGCCCGTGCTCGCCAACGGCCGCTGCGACGTGCTCAAGGGCCAGTGCCTGCGCAGCAACGCCGGCCTCTACTACGAAGAGCTACGCCGAGTTCGCCGACGCCCTGTACTCGATCACGTCGAGTGTGTCGTTGAGCCAGGGCTCGGGCGCAGCGGCAGCCGCGTCAGCTCCAGCGGCACTACGCGTGGCCCGTGGTCGAACGCAAAATACCTCGACGTGTTCAGCCAGTTGTCGACGAAGGCGTCCGCCGCGCCGGCGATCGAGGCCGCTGCCCGGCTTCTTCGCTCGCAGGGCTCGCACGGTGCCGGCGGCCGAGGATATCGCTTAGGCGCGTTCCGGCAGGGGCGGTCAGGCCATGAGCGTCGGTGCGGTCCACCAGGTGCTCGCCACGCTCGGCTACGGCGACGCCATCGGCCACGAAGTGCTCGGCATCCAGCGCGTGCTGCGCGCGGCCGGCTACGACTCGGAGATCTTCGTGGAGACGGCGGACCCGCGGCTCGAGGATCTGACCTACGACTACCGCGATCTGCGTCGACGCGAGCCGCCCGACAACCTGCTGCTCCACCACTTCTCGATCGGATCGCGCGCGTCACGAGTCGCCTTCGCGCTGCCCGACCGGATGGCGCTCATCTACCACAACATCACGCCGCCGCAGTATTTCGTGGGCGTGCACGACAAGCTGGTGCGAGCTGTGCTGGAAGGGACGCCGCGAGCTTGGCGCGCTACATCGACCGCTGCGACCTCGGCGCTCGGCGACTCGGAGTTCAACCGGCGTCGAGCTGGAGGCGCATCGGCTTCCCGCGCACGGGCGTGCTTCCTGTCGTCCCGGACTTCTCCCATCTGGACGCCACGCCTGACTTGCACGTTGCCGGCGCGTTCGACGACGAGTGGACGAACCTGCTGTTCGTGGGCCGCGCTGGTCCCGAACAAGCGGATCGAGCAGCGTCGATCCGCATCTTTCACGCCTACCGGACGCGCATCAACCCGCGCTCGCGGCTGCTGCTGGTCGGCTCGTACGGCGGCTTCGAGAAATACCTGGCGATGCTCCAGGGCATGATCGCGCGCGCTCGGCACGCCCGACGTGCACTTCGCCGGTCAGGTGAGCGACGAGGAGCTGGTCGCCTACTACCAGGTCGCCGACTTGTTTCTCTGCGCGAGCGAGCACGAAGGCTTCTGCGTGCCGCTCGTCGAGGCGTTTCACATGCGCGTGCCCGTCCTCGCCTATGCCGCCTCGGCGGTGCCCGCGACGCTCGATGGCGGCGGCGTGCTCTACCAGGATCGCGACCCCGGCCACGTCGCGCTGCTCGCCGATGCCGTGCTCTCGGATCACGCGCTGCAGGAACGGGTGCTCGCCGCGCAGGACGCCGCGCTGGATCGGCTGGTGAAGAAGGACTTCGGCGGGACGCTCCTGTCGTTCGTCGACCAGGTGGCCAGGGCGCCGCGCATCGCGCCGCCGAAGGTGACGTTCGACTTCTGGGATCAGCTGGCGGCGTACGAGCGGCTCGAAGAGCTGCGAATGTTCAGGCCGGGAATCTACAAGGGCTTGCCGAAGTGACAGTGACAACGTCGAGAGGGCCAGGATTCGAGGCCAGGGCTGCAGCTACCAACGATCTGGCCGAGCCCTGACTTCTCGTCCTGGCTGACCATGCTGGCCGCTGGCTCCTGACCCTGGCCCTGCTGCCATGATCATCAACCAGTGGATCCCGGCGGCGCATCGGGGCGATGCCATAGGCGACTCGGCCCGCAAGGTCCGCGATCTGCTCAGCGCAGATGGGCCACGAGTCCGATATCTACGCGATGACGATCGACGAAGACATGCGGCGGTGAAGTCCGCTCGTCTCGACGAGGCCGCCGCCCACGCGCGGGGATGTGACGATCTTCCATTACGCGCTGCCGTCGGCGATGACGACGGCGTTCCGCGAGCTGCCGGGCCGGCGCGTCCTGCAATGCACAACATCACGCCGGCGCACTTCTTCGCGGACTACCGAGCCGGAGATCTTCCGGATCGCGGCCCTCGGGCGCTGCCGACCTCGAGGACGCTCGCCGGCGTCCGCCGACCTGGCGCTCGGCGACTCGGATTACAACCGCCGGGAGCTGGAGACGCTCGGCTTCCGCTCGACGGGCGTCTTCCCCATCGCGCTGAACCTGGAGCGCATCACGAAGGCGCCGCCGCACCCGGCGCTCTCGAAGATCCTGGACGACGGGCTGACGAACTTCCTGTTCGTGGGCCGCATGGTCCCGAACAAGCGGATCGAGGACATCATCTTCCTGGCTGAGCTGTACAAGCGGAACATCGACAGCCACTACCGCTTCATCTTCGTCGGGCGGACGGACGGGATTCCGAACTACTACGCCGCACTCCGCGCGCTCATCGTGCGGCTCGAGATGCTGCCCGAGCGCTTTCTGTTCACCGGCCAGGTCGACGACTGGGAGCTGGCCGCGTATCTACCGCAGCGCCAGCGTCTACATGTCGCTCAGCGAGCACGAGGGCTTCTGCGTGCCCGTGCTCGAAGCGATGGCGCGCGGGCGTGCCGGTGTTCGCCAGCGACAGCACCGCCGTCGGCGAGACGCTCGGCGGCGCCGGCGTCACGTGGTCGCCGAAAGATCTGGAGTTTGCGTCCGAGCTGCTGCGGCCAGCTGGCCTTCGACCGCGCAGCTGCGCGCAGGTCGTCGGCCGCGCCGATGCCGGCGCCTCGAGGACTTCAGCGAGGCCGAGGCTGCATCGCGCGCCTGGCGGAGATTGTTGGGACCCCAGAGAGCGGAATCCGTGACACTCGCGTTCATCGTTCAACGCTACGGCACCGAAATTCCTGGCGGCGGCTCGAATACCTCTGCCGCCTCGATGGCCGAGCGGCTCGCCGCGAAGCACGACGTCGAGGTGCTCACCACGTGCGCACGCGACTACGTCACGTGGAAGAACGAGTATCCCGAGGGGCCGGATCGAATCCGCGGCGTCACGGTCCGCGCGCTTCGCGGTCGCCGAGACGCGCGAGATCAACAGCTTCAACGAGTTCTCCGACTGGATCTTCAACAACCCGCACACGCACGACCAGGAGATGGAGTGGCTCCGGCGGCAGGGGCCGTGGTCGCCGGCGCTGATCGAGATACCTCAAGCGCCACCACCAGCAGTACGACGCGCTGGTCTATCTTCACGTATCCTCTACGCGCCAACGGTGCTCGGCATGCGGATCGCGCCGGGCAAGAGCATCCTGGTGCCGACCGCGCACGACGAGCCAGCCATCCATCTCGAGATCTACAAGGAGCTGTTCTCGCTGCCGGCGGCTGTCGCGTACAACACCGAAGTCGAGCGGCGGTTCCTCTCGACGCACTTCTCGGTTCGCGCGCGTCGCGGAGGAGACCGTGGGTTGCGGTGTCGACCTGCTGCAGGAGCGCCAGGACGATGGGCGCGCCGACGCGGTGATCAGGGCCCGCTCGACGAGCCGGACCTCGCCGACGCCAAAGACGACGACCAGCCGCTGCCGCCGCACATTCGCGGGCCGCGGCGCGATGTTCCGGCGGCGTCACCGCCTGCACGGACCAGTTCGGGCTCTACGGCGGCCGCATCGATCCGGGCAAGGGCTGCGAGGAACTGATCGAGTAAGCTTCAGCAGCTACGTGCAGGGCGGCGGCGACGCCTCGCTCGTCCTCATGGGCGTGAAGCTGATGCAGCTGCCGAGGAGCCGTGGATCCGCTTTGCGGGCCTGCTCTCGGAACGCGAGCGCCTCCACGCGCTCGAGGCGGCCACCATCGTCGTCGTGCCGTCGCCGTACGAGAGTCTGTCGCTGCTGGCGCTCGAAGCGTTCGCCGTCGGCACACCGGTGCTGGCCAATGCCAGGAGCGAGGTCCTCGTGGACCACTGCGTTCGCAGCAACGCCGGCCTGTTCTACGCCGACCGCGAGGAGTTCGTCGAGGCGTTGAACCTGTTGCTCGGCGATGAGCAGTTGCGCGCCGCGATGGGACGCAATGGCAAGGAATACGTCCGGCGGAACTACCGCTGGGACGTCATCATGAGCAAGTACGACCGGCTGCTGGCGAAAGTCACGGAAGGGTCCATAGGTCCATAGGCCATGGGCCATGGGTCTATGAGCGCGACCCGCATGGACCTATGGACTTATGGACCTATGGACTATTCGTCGCCGAGGCCCGGCCGAGGCGACGCGTCGCGAGCCGGCGGGCTGCGGCGCACGGTCGGCCGACCCGGCGCCGTTGCCGCGTTCTCGTCGGCGCTGTCCTGCTCCCCGCCGGCACGGCGGCGGCGAGGCCGGATGTCGTGCGCTTGATCATCTCGTTCAGCGTCGTCGGCTTGATGTGCAGGAGCTCGGCCGCGCGCTTCTGCACGCCGCCGGCCGCCTCGAGCGTCGACTCGATGAGCCGCTTCTCGAAGTCGGTGATGACTTCCTTGAACGAGATCCCTTCCGGTGGCACGTTGACTTCCGGAATCTGGAACTGCGGCGTCTTGCGCACGTGGTCGGGGATGAGGTCCGTGCCGATACGCGGCCCGGTCGTCAGCACGACCGCGCGCTCGATCACGTTCTCCAGCTCGCGCACGTTGCCCGGCCAGTCATACTCCATCATCAGGTCGAGCGCTTCGGGCGCCAGCTCCATGTCCCCCTTGGCGTTCTCCTCGCCGTAAGTTCTGCAGGAAGTGCTGCACCAGCGAGGGGATGTCCGACTTGCGCTCGCGCAGCGGCGGCAGCTCGACGCTGATGACGTTGAGCCGGTAGTACAGGTCCTCGCGGAAGCGGCCGTCGTCCACCATCCGCTTCAGGTCGACGTTGGTGGCCGCGATGATGCGGACGTCCACCTTGATCGTCTCCATGCCGCCGAGGCGCATGAACTCGCGCTCCTGCATCGCGCGCAGCAGCTTGGCCTGCGTCTCGAGCGGGATGTTGCCCATCTCGTCGAAGAAGATGCTGCCCTTGTCGGCCAGGTCGAACAGGCCCTTCTTCGGGTAGACGGCGCCGGTGAAGGCGCCCTTCACGTGCCCGAACAGCGTCGATTCGAGGAGATCGGGCGGCAGATTGCCGGAGTTGACCGTCACAAACGCCCGGTCGGCCCGCGGCGAGTGGGCGTGGATCGCCCGCGCCACCAGTTCCTTGCCGGTGCCGCTCTCACCCTGGATCAGGATCGTCGAGCGGCTCGGCGCGGCCTGGATGATCAGGTCGAACACGTGCCGCATGCGCTGGTTGCGCCCGATGATGTTGGCGAACTTCGCGTACTGCTCCTGCACCGTGCGACGGAGCAGCCGGTTCTCGCGCACCAGCAGGTTCCGCTCGATCGCGTTGCGGACGACGATCAGCACTTCGTCGTTCTTGAACGGCTTGGTGATGTAGTCGAAGGCGCCGCGCTTCATGGCGGCAATCGCCGTCTCGACCGACGCGAAGGCCGTGATCATCAGGACCGGCAGGTCCTCGTTGATCTTCTTCAGCTCCGCGAGCGCCGCAATGCCGTCCATGCCGGGCAGCATCAGGTCGACGATGGCCGCGTCGAAGGGGAGCGAACGCGCCGCCTCGAGGCCCTCTTCGGCGCTGGAGGCGAGGCGCACGCCATGCCCCTCGCGCGTCAGCAGCGCCTCGAGGATCTCGCGCATGATTTCCTCGTCGTCGATGACGAGGATGGAGGCTGTGGTGCTCATGCCCTCTTCTCGCGAGTCTGGCTGAAGGATTTCGACAAAGGCAGCCGCAGCGTGAACCGTGTGCCCTGACCCACGCTGCTCTCCACCTGCATCGTGCCGTCGTGCTCACGGATGATGCCGTATGCAATCGACAGCCCGAGACCGGTGCCCTGCCCGATGGACTTGGTCGTGAAGAACGGATCGTAGATGCGCGCCAGGTGCTCGCTCGGAATGCCGGAGCCGGTGTCGGCCACTTCGATGACCACCGACTGGCTCTCGATCTTCGTCGACACCGCGAGCCAGCCTCCGCGCGGCATCGCGTCGCGCGCGTTCAGGAACAGGTTCAGGAACACCTGCTGCAGCTTGTATTCCACGCCGTCGACGACTGGCGCCTGCGCGGAGAGTTCCCGGCGGACCTTCACCTTGCCGGTCTCGAGCTGGTGCTCGAGCAGGCCGACCACGTCGGCCACGACCGCGTTGATGTCGACCGGCGCACGATCCGCCGTCGGCTGGCCGGTCTGACGCGAGAGGTTCAGCAGGCCGTTCACGATCTTCGCGGCGCGGAAGGTCTGGCGCTCGATCTTCTCGAGCAGGCGCGTCTTCGGATCCTCCGGGTTCGCACCCTCGAGCAGCATCTGCGTGAAGCTGGCGATGCCGGTGAGGGGCGTGTTCACCTCGTGCGCGACGCCGGCCGCGAGCAGACCAATGGACGCCATCTTCTCCGAGACCTGCAGCTGCTCCTCGAGCTGCACGCGCGCTGATGTCTTCGAACAGCAGCACCGACCCCATCGTCTCCACGGCGTCGTCGCGATGCTGGCGCAGCGGCGTACCACCGTGACGTTGAGCAGCAGCCGATCGTCGGCGTTGTGGTGCGACACGAGCGGCACGCGGTAGAGCGTCGCGCCCTCGGGGTGCTCGCGGAGCGCGGCCGTCACGGCGTCGACGAAGCGCGCGTCGAACAGTTCCGGCAGGCGGCGGCCGATCGCCGAGGCCGCCGCGACGCCATACAGCTCTTCAATCGCGCGGTTCCACCAGAGGATGCGGCCGTCCGGATCCGCCACGGCGAGGCCATTGTCGAGCGACTGGAGAACGTTCTCGCTGAACTCGCGCAGCCGCTCGAGCTCCCCGGCCTTCACGTGCAGCTGCCGATACAGGCGGCCGTTTTCGAGCGCGGTGGCCGCCTGCCCGGCGACCGCGCCGATGAGCGCCATGTCTTCGCTGCTCAGCGGCTCGGCCGACTCGTTGCGCCCGAGCGCGAGCACCGCGATCGTGCCCTCCTTCGCAACGCACGGCACGAAGTAAAACAGGCCCCAGTCGCGCCAGAACTCCATCTCGTCCTCGGAGAACCGCCGGGCCGACAGCGGATCGTCGAGCGCGATGACGTGCCCCGCTTCCAGCCGTCCGCCGAAGCCCGAACGGCGCGCGAGCTCGGGTGGCGTCTTGGCGAAGCCGGTGACGTGCAAGGGGGCGAAATCGCCCGTGGCCTCATCGGCCAGGAACAGGACCATCCGGTCGACCAGCAGCGTCTCCATCACGCGCGTGACGAGCCGTTCGCCGAGACGGTCGAGGTCGAGGTCCGCGTTCAGATCACGCGCGAACCCGACCAGCGCTTTCCGATAGTCGTAGCGATCGCGATAAAGGCGCGATCGAGGGCGGCCTGAATCGCGTTCTTCACCGGGCTGGCCGCCAGGATGACGACCAGCGTCGCGAGGATCGCAATCACCCACTGCTGCCCGTTCGCCGACTCGGTGAATCCCTCGGTGGCCACGCGCAGCAGCACCGCGTAGAGGCCGACGATCGCCCCCACGGCCGCCGCCCAGACGAGCAGGCGCTTGACGATGACCTCGACGTCCATCAGGCGGTAGCGGACGATCGCCGAGGCAAACGCGAGCGGCACCAGGCTGAGCGGCACCGCCGACAGCTCCATCGGCAACGACGGCGTCAGGCCCGCGGCCCATGGAATGGCGTATCCGACGGCGAAGGGAAGCGCGCCGAGCGCCGTGCCCCACACGATCCAGCGCAGCTGCCGTCGCGCAGTCACGGAGCGCACGTGCGAGAGCGCGTGCACGAGCACGCGCCAGGCCCGCGGCCATGCAGATCGACAAGTGCAGCGGATCGATCCGGTCGAGGATCCCCAGGACGTGCGTGAAGAACTTCGCGTCAACCGGCGCGCGCGCGATCGCCACCACGCGGAGCAGGCCCAGGCCGAGCGCCGGCAGGTACAGCAGCGGCAGCAGCCGTTGCCCCATCGTGCTGCGGACCCAGCTGCGCGGCCGCTCGGGGAAGACCAGCGTGAAGTGCAGGAACAGCGGCGGCAGCAGCAGGATCGAGACGGCGTCCGCCCAGTAGAAGACCCAGTCGAGCCGATCGAGGCGGCCGTTGAACGAGAAGGTGAACGCGCCGAAGAACGCGAGGCACACCCAGAAGAAGTGCAGTGTCGCTTCATCGCCCGGCCGGCGGAATCGCACGGCGGCGCCGACGATCAGCGTGAAGATGCCGACGGCCGCGAGGACGTAGTAGAGCGGGGTGTTGCCGCGATAGAGCGGCGCGAGCCTCACCTGGCGCACTTCGCGCGCGCCAAGCCGGACGACGGTGTAATTGAGCCGCGTGCCGTTCTGTCCAGCGTGCAGCGTCGCGACCACGTCGGCGGGCCGCTGGATCGGACGGCCGTCGATCGCGAGCAGCACGTCGCCTGCGCGGAGGCCGGACTCGGTCCCGGGCCGTCGGGCGCCACGTCGGCCGCCGTCACGCCGTCGGGACCGGTCACCCACAGGATGCCGTCCTCGACCTCGTTCCAGGTGGCGCGCAGCGCGATGTTCCGACAGGCCCAGACCGAGCAGCGTCGCCACAAACGTCAACGACAGCAGGGACCGGACCCACCCGGTTACCTGGCTCAAAGGGCTCGCTGTCGCACCGTTCGGCTGCATCTCGTTGTCGCTCAGACGATTATCGCCTTCGCCAACCAGCGGTGAGAAGCAAAGCCGCATACCCGTCTCACCATGCTGGCTGCTCTTCGAGCAGCTCGCTTGACATCAACGACTTGCGTAACCGCACTCGACGACCGGCCCACGGCCGATTCAGCCCGTCGAACAATCGCTCCAAGCATCTGGATGCGCCAAGCGAGTGCAAAAAGCCGTCCGGATGTCGGGGGCATCACGGACGGCGGGCGATGGCGAAGCTCAGAAGCGAAGTGTCAATCCGCCAACGATGCGCTTGGGCGGCCGCACGACGAGCAGCTCGTCGTAGACCGACGCCTCGTCGGCGGCGTCCCGGAACAGGTTCCGCACGCCGACCAGCATCTCCCAGTGCGCGTTGGCGAAGTCCATGAACGGCAGCGACTGCGTCACCTGGACGTCGAACCGTGCCGCCAGCGTCGGGCCGATGCGATTCGATCGTGCCGCCCGCGTAGCCCGATGCCGATCCGGTAGAGCGCGACACGTGGGTCTCGGTGACCGGGATGTCGGTGTCGACCGCCGCCGTCACATCCTGGATCCGCTCGGGACCGCGTCGCGCGACGCCGGGCAGACGCAGCGACACGATGTCGCTCTGCGGGCGTTTCCTGCCACTGCGCGGTGGACACCGTGTAGTCGACCGACCCGCGCAGCCGCTGCGCGATGACCTGACGGACGCTGACCGTCCAGCCGCGCGCGCTCACGTCGCCGGCCGAGCCGACGTAGTAGTGCCCGAGGTCCGCGGCGGGCCGCTCCGACGCTGCCGAGGCCGAACAGCGTCACGAGCTGATCTTCGGTGTCCTGGTAGAAGCTGCGGACGGCCACCAGCGTCGTGGGCGTGAGGTCGTCTCCATGCTCACGTCGAAGTGGTTGGTCCGCTCCGGCACGGCTGGTGCACCCGTAATCGGCGCGAACGTGCGCTCCGGCGGCACCCAGTTGCCCGCCACCATCGACGGCACGAACTCCTCGGCGCCCGAGTGCCACCGCGCGGCGCGCCACGCCGAAGCTGAACGCGCAGCGATCCGGTCGGGGCGATGGTCAAGCGCGCGCGCGGGCTGAAGAGCGAATCCTCGAGATAGCCGCATTTTCGCGTAGCGGCCGCCGTAAAGCAGCGTCACCTTGCGGCTGACCGTAAGCGCGTCGTACGCATAGAGCATGGCCGCGTAACGGTTGCCGTCGGCCACTGCGGCGAGCGCCGCCGGGTTCGACCCGTCGTAGCGCTGCAGCAGAGTGACGACATGCCGGTGTCGTAGACGTGCCGTCCCGGCGCGCGCGTCACATAGGCCCCGAGACCATCCACGCGGCGACGTCGCCCTGCGTCATGGCGCCCTGCACCGACCAGTCGCCGTGGCGGCTACCGAGGACCCAATCGACATCTGCGCCACGCCCCGCGCCAGCGTCCCGGCGGAGGCCAGTTGCTGCGGGCTGTCGAACGAGCCCGTCGTCAGCAGGTTCAACTGCCCCACGAGCGGGAAGTCGGTCAGCAGCGACGCGGCCATGCGCGCCATGACGTCGCCGGTGGGATGAGAGAAGTTGGCCGCGGCCACCGGATCGAACGATGCTGCCGCCGTCGCTCGAAGCCGCGTCGCCGCCGCCATCGTCGATGACGGCCTGATCGGTGGCGTCCTTCAGCACGCTGCGCTTCATGTGGCGGATGCGCCAGGCTACTTCGCCGTGATCGTCGTCGCCGTCTCCGGCGGGCGCCTCGCTGGTCGGCCTGAGCGTCGGCTCTTCGCCCACGAACCCGGCGGCGTAGACCTGCCGCTGTTCCTTCGGGATCGGCTCGAGGAACACAGCGGGTTGCGCCTTCAGCACGAAGCGACCAGGCCGTGCCGACGCCGGGCGCTGCCAGCACGAGCTGACTGCTCGCCGGGACGTACCCGGTTCGATGGACCCGCACCAGGTAGTCGCCCTGGCGGCAGCGACACGAACATGCACTTGCCGGACTGATCGGTGATGCCGGTGGCGATGCGGCGGCCAACGACGCTCACCACGGCGCCGGCGACGGGCTTGCCGTCGTGGTCCCTGGACGAAGCTGACGATGGATCCGCCCGTGGCGGAGACGATCGAGGCTATGCGGACAGGCCTGATGGGCGTGCGCGAGGATTCTCCGCCAGAGGCGAGAACCGGCGTACTGCCGCCCACGCCACCAACTCACCGCCGCGGTCACGACGAGTCTGGAGAGAATGTTCATAGCACGCACCCGACCTGATGCGCGTCCCCGCCATCGCCCATCGATGGTGGGAGCCCCTGGTTCTCCGTCCCTACTGCACGGCCGACGGCGCGACTGTGAACGTCACATCGCGCGACACCGTCTTGCCCGACACCTTGTCCACCATCTCTGATCTCGAGATGGTAGTCGTCCCTCCGGGAAGCTGGCGAGCGGCACCTGCAGGCTGCCGGGCAGCTGGCTGCGGGCCGGCGCTGAAGTCCAGCGTCGGCGGAAGCGTGCTCGCGCTCAACTCTTCGGGCTCGGTGCGATTGAAGAACTTCTCGCCGCCCTCTGGCAGCTTCCGGCTGAAGCTGAAGTCCACCGTCATGTTGGGCTTCTTCGTCGCCGGGTCCATCTGCTCTCCGTAAATCCAGAAGAACACGTTCAGGTCGTCCTTCTTCGTGAACTTGTTTCGTGAGCGACGGCGTCAGCTTGACCTGGCCGAACGTATGGGTTCTCCGCCTGATGATCGTTCGACAGCGGCGCCGTGAGCACGTCCACTTTCTCCGCGACGATGACGCTGCTCGTTGTCAGCTCGTTCCCGTCGTAGGCCGGCACCGTGACCGACTGCTTCAAGGTGCCGGTCTTGAGCGACGCCGCCGGCGTCGAGGCGTCCTTCGGCTTTCTGCGCACGGCGATGAAGACGTCGTCACTCGCCGGGCTCGACGTCGAACGCGCGGCGGATCCGCTGCGGCTGTCCGGGCGCGGCCGGCGCGACATCCATGAAGAAGCCGTAGTCGAACGGATACTGCGGCGGCGGAGCCGCGGCGGCGGTCTTCTCCTTCTTCGGGTCGGCGGGCGGCGCCGGCGCGGGCGCGAGGCTCGCCGTGCTTCGCGACGCGGATATAGATGCCAACCGTCGTCGACGCCGTGAATGCCGGCGGATCGATCGTCAGGGTGAAGGGCACGTAGGTCTTGCTGCCCAGCGCCTTGATGAAGTGGTGCTGTTCCCACTTCAGCGGCAGCGTGCTGTCGCCCGCGTTGCCGGCCATCAGCGTGTCGACGGCGACCATCAGGGCGTTGATTTCCGCCTCCTGCGCGACGTCGCCCTTGTCCTTCTTGCTCTTGCCCTTCTCCTGCGCGACGGATGGGCCGGCCCCGAGAAGGAGCAGCGTGACGACGGTCAGGACGGTATGGAAAAGTCTCGACATTGGTCCCCGAAATCCCCATGGCCCAGTGGCTGGGCGTGGATGGTCGATCATAGGTCCCGGCTGCCCGGCAAGTCAAACTGGCGAAAGGCCTAAGTGACTGTGCCGTGGTATCATCCCGCCTTGCGCCCGGAGCGTGGGATCGTCCCAGGAACCGCGGGTCGGCGATGCTGGAAGACACTCTCGTCATCGTGCTGGCCGGCGGCGTGGGAGAGCGGCTCCATCCCGCTCACCGAGGACCGGGCGAAACCGGCCGTCTATCTTCGGCGGGCCGTACCGGATCGTCGATTTTCCGCTGAGCAACTGCATCAACTCCGGGCTCCGCCGGATCTTCATCGCGACGCAGCATAAATCGCTCTCGCTCAACCGGCACATCCGGCATGGGCTGGGGCGTCGTGTCGGAGGAGCTGGGCGAGTTCATCGAGATCCTGCCGCCGCAGAAGCGCGTGGGCGAGCACTGGTACTGGGCACGGCTGACGCCGTCTACCAGAACCTCTACTCGCTGCAGCGCGAGAACCCGCGCCACGTCATCATCCTGTCGGGCGACCACGTCTACAAGATGGACTACGCGCGGATGCTCCAGTTCCACAAGGAACGCAGGCGCCGCGGCGACGCTGGCGACCCTCGAGGTGCCCGAGCGCCGAATCGCACCGGTTCGGCATCATCACCGTCGACGCGTCGGACCGCGTGATCGCCTTCCACGAGAAGCCGGGCGAGCCGACGCCGGTTCCCGGTTCGACCGACGTGTGCGCTGGCGTCGATGGGCATCTACATCTTCGAGACCGGACGCGCTGGTGCGAGGCCCTCGAAGAAGACGCGCGGCGCGACACGCACCACGACTTCGGGAAGAACATCATCCCGGCGATGTTCCCGACGCAGCCGGTCTACTCGTACCGGTTCTACGACGAGAACAAGAAGGCCTCGAGATTACTGGCGCGACATCGGCACCATCGACGCCTACTACGAGGCGAACATGGACCTGTGCCACGTCAACCCGGAGTTCAACCTGTACGATCCGGAGTGGCCGCTGCGGACTTACATGCCGCAGGCGCCGCCGGCGAAGTTCGTCTTCGCCGACGAGGGCCGCTGCGGCATGGCGCTCGACTCGATCATCTCCGCCGGGTGCATCATCTCGGGCAGCAAGATCACCGGCAGCGTGCTGTGCCCCAACGTGCGCGTCCACAGCTACTGCACGATCGAGCGATCGATCCTGATGCCGGGCGTGCGCGTCGGGCGGCACTCCAGGATCCGCAACGCGATCATCGACCGTGACGTGCTGATCCCGCGCGGCGCGGTGATCGGCTACAACGCCGAGGAGGATCGACGGCGGCACACGGTCAGCGACGGCGGCGTGGTCGTCGTCACCGTCGACGAAGAGCCGCTACATCGGCCCCGTCGGCGAACCGGCGCTCGGCGTCGAAGCCGCTGCCGACGGGAAGGGGATGGGGGTCTAGCGTAGTGCTAAGTGGCAAGTGCCAATGCGTTCAAGCGATAAGTGCTAATTGCTGAGTCGGCATCTGCAGACTGTTCCGCAGCATCATTCATCTCGACACAATCAGCAGCACTCATTCGGAGGCGTTCAGTGAAAATCGCGAAGTGCACATGGCCGCGAGATCCTCGATTCGCGCGGCAATCCGACGGTGGAAGTGGAAGTGGCGCTCGAGGGGGCGCGTCCGGCCGGCGCGATGGTGCCCTCGGGCGCGTCCACCGGTGAGCGCGAGGCGCTCGAGCTGCGCGACGGCGACAAGGGCCGGTATCTCGGCAAGGGCGTGCGGAAGGCCGTCGCGCACGTGAACGGCGAGCTGGCATCGGCCGTCACGGGCAAGACCTTCGACGCAGCGCGGCGCTCGACGAGGCGATGATCGCGCTCGACGGCACGCCCACGAAGAGCCGCCTTGGCGCCAACGCGATCCTCGGCGTCTCGATGGCCGCTGCACGCGCGCGGCGCCGCGGCGCGGCAAGCCGCTCTACGCGCACCTCGCGTCGCTCGATGCCGCGCTGGGCGGCGGCGCTCGACGCGCGCTGCCCGTGCCGATGATGAACATCCTCAACGGCGGCGCGCACGCGGACAGCAGCGTCGACGTGCAGGAGTTCATGGTGATGCCGGTCGGCGCGCCGACCTTCGCCGAGGCGCTGCGCGCGGGCGCGGAGATCTTCCACGCGCTGCGCGGCATCCTCAAGAAGCCAGGGCTCGTCCACCGGCGTCGGCGACGAGGGCGGCTTCGCGCCCAGCCTCAAGTCGAACCGCGAGGCGCTCGACGTCGTGATGGAGGCCATCGGCAAGGCGGGCTACAAGGCCGGCGGCGACGTGTTCATCGCGCTCGACGTCGCGTCGAGCGAGCTGTGGAAGGACGGCCAGTACGTCTTCAAGAAGTCGGGCGAGGCCACGCGCACGCCGGACCAGATGGTCGAGATGTACGCCGACTGGGTGAAGCACTACCCCATCGTCTCGATCGAGGACGGCACGGCCGAGAACGACTGGGCCTGGCTGGAAGAAGCTGACGACGGCGCTCGGCGATCGACGTGCAGCTGGTGCGGCGACGACCTGTTCGTCACCAACCCGGCGATCCTGAAGAAGGGCATCGACGAGGGCGTCGGCAACGCGCATCCTGGTCAAGCTCAATCAGATCGGCACGCGTCACCGAGACGCTCGACGCCGTGCTGATGGCGCAGCAGCGCCGGCTACGGCGTCATCATCTCGCACCGCTCGGGCGAGACCGAGGACACGACGATCGCCGACCTCGCCGTCGCCACCAGCGCGGGCCAGATCAAGACCGGGCTCGGCCAGCCGCACCGACCGGGTGGCCAAATACAACCAGCTGCTCCGCATCGAAGAGGAGCTCGGGCGCAGCTGGAGCGCTACGCGGCGGGCGCGGCGAATGCAAGGGGCTCGACAGTAAGCGTCACCGCGTGCCATGAGTGCTGCGCGCATGCGTGCCAGTGCGGTGCATGAGTGCCTGATGCTTGCGTGACGTCGCACTGCGCACCAGGCACCAAGCACCGCACGAGGCACCTGGCACCCAGCACGAGCTCATGGCCCTCGGAGGATCAAGCATGCACAGGCTAGTGTTGTTGCGCCACGGCGAAAGCACGTGGAACAAGGAAAACCGCTTCACCGGCTGGACCGACGTCGATCTGTCGGAGGCCGGCCGCGCGCGAAGCGCAGGCAGCGCGGCACGCTGCTGAAGGACGGCGGGTATCTCGTTCGACGTCGCCTACACGTCGCTGCTGACGCGCGCGATTCGGACGCTGTTCTACTCGCTCGACGCGCTCGGATCTGCTGTGGATCCCGGTGACAGAAGTCGTGGCGGCTGAACGAGCGGCACTACGGCGCGCTGCAGGGGCTGAACAAGGCCGAGACCGCCGCGAAGCACGGCGAGGAGCAGACCAAGATCTGGCGGCGCAGCTACGACATCCCGCCGCCGGCGCTGACGGTCGATGACCCGCGTCATCCGTCGCACGACCCGCGCTATCGCGTCGCTCGATCCGAAAGACCTCCCGCTCACCGAGTGCCTGAAGGACACCGTCGCGCGGTTCCTGCCGCTGCTGGCACGACGAGCATCGCGCCGGCGATCCGCCGCGGCGAAGCGCGTGCTCATCGCCGCGCACGGCAACAGCCTCCGCGCGCTGGTGAAGTATCTCGACGGCATCTCCGATGCGGACATCGTCGAGCTGAACATCCCGACGGGTATCCCGCTCGTCTACGAGCTCGACGCGAGCCTGAAGCCGATCAAGAGCTGCTACCTGGGCGATCCGGACGCCGCGAAGAAGGCCGCCGAGCGCGTCGCCGCGCAGGGCTGCGAGGCCGCAGGGCAAGTAGCCACTGAGGACGACAGGCGAATTTACGCCGCAGACACGGAGACACAGAGTGATCCTTTGTCGTTTCGTAACCTGAGAGTTGCGCACGGACAGCGACACACGGCCCTGAGGTTTTCCGTGTCTCAGTGCTCTGTGGCTCAGGCTCTGCCTCCGTGGCTCCGTGGCTCCGTGGCTCCGGTGGCGATCCTAAAGAGCTCTCCTCCGTGCCTCCGCGGCGTAGTTCCTCACGAAGATTTCCCTGCGGCGATGGCCTACTCCGGGCGACCAGGAACTGCTCCAGCTTCCCGTCCGGCATCGTGTAAGGTCGAGACACGCACGGTGGCCTTCGCGAACACCGCACGGCACCTCGCGGAACGTCATCCCGCCGCGCAGCGTCTGCGCATCCTGCGTAACCGAGGTCAGCTCTCCAGCGGCACGAGGCTCGCCGCGAAGTCCTTCAAGGCGTCCGCCGAGAAGTAGAAGCTGTTGTTGTCGGTCAGCAGGGGCGCGGTCGATGGTCCCCTGCTGCAGTCCCTTTCAGGATCCCGGTTACCTGCTGGACACGATCATGTTCCTCCGCCGGCGCCAGCAGCCAGCGTCGCGATCTTCCCCGCCGCACGGCCTGACGCGTCCGTCGCGTCGAGATTCGTCAACACGACGACGGCGAGGCCATCGTCTGGATAGACGACGTTCTGCGCGGTGAAGCCGGAGACTTCGCCGCCGTGCGAGAGGATGCGATGTCCTCCCGCAGGCGCACCGAGACGCCGAGGCCGTAGCCGGTGCCGGCGCCGTTGGCGAGCAGCATCTCTCGTCTCGAGCGCGCGCACGACTCCGGCTTCAGCACGGTCCTTTGATCAGCGAGATGTCCCACTTTGCGAGATCGGAAGCGGTCATGGCCAGCTCGCCCGCCGCGAAGATCCAGCCGCTGGCCTTCCTTCGGCGCCGGGCGGACGGGAGCGGACGCCATGCGCGTGTAGCGGGACGCATCGGCCGGGCCAAGCGCCGCCTCGTCGATGTTCTGGATGCTCGTCATGCCCAGCGTGCCGAAGATGCGCTGCTGCAGGAAGTCGAACAGCGGCTGTGCCGGCGGCCTTCTGGACGACGAGGCCGATGATGCACGTAGTTGGTGTTGCTGTATTGCCACGCGGTGCCGGGCTCGAAGTCGAGCGGGATTGCGCGCCCAGCGGTTGCACGATCTCTCTCCGGCGTCACCGGCTTCAGCATGCCCGGCATGCACGTAGTCCTGCGGCCAGTAGTCCTGGTAAGCCGGCCGTCATCGACAGCAGCTGCCGCAGGGTGACGTCGCCGCCGCGCGTGAGCGCCGGGCAGGTAATTCTCGACCTTGTCGTCGAGCGACAGCTTGCCTTCGCTCGGCGAGCAGGGAGGATGGCCGATGCCGCAAACTGCTTGCTGATCGAGCCGATGCGCAGCGCATCGCCGGCGTTGCCTCGGGTCTTCTCTCGACGTTGGCGAGCCCATAGGCGCGCGCGTAGACAAGCCGGCCGCCCTTGCACGACGGCAATGGACGCGCTGGGCGCGCCGGTCGACTGGAGCGCCTCGGTGACGGCCGCGTCGGATGCTTCCGACGTGAGCGCCGTGGCGCGCAAGGTGTCCTGGGCCTGAGCCGCGCGCCGCCATCAGCGCGGATAGGAGAACAAGTGACACGACCATAATGCCCCGCATGCTAGCACTCCCTTTGGAGGTACTATCGGGGAAGCCCCGAGGCCGCGACGGCCGTGAACACGACCACAACCGACGACACCCTCGGATCGCTGGCTGGCGGCCGCGTCCGAACGCTACCTCGCGGATCTGACGATGCCGGAGCTGACGCGCGCGCTGCGCGCGCTGTCGTCCTGCTACGTCGAGCCGCTCACGCTCCGCCTCGGGGCAGGCCCTCGCCAGCGCCGGCAAAGCGCGCGGCGTTTGCGCTCTTCCACGCGCCGCTGCACTTCATCACCGTCGATCGGATCGCGCGCGAGCTGTTGCGCACAGGACGACGAGCAGGCGTCAGAGGGATCTCGCGCTTCGCGGATCACGCTCGACCTGGGATGCGGGACCGGAGCGGCCGGCGCGGCATGGGCCCTGGCCACCGGCGCCGGGCGCGTGGAAGGCTACGACATCAACCCCTGGGCCGCTCGCGAGGCGCGCTGGAGCTACGACGCGATGGGGCTGCAGGGATCGACGCATCGCGTGCCGATCGATCCAGGTCCGCTGGCAGAAGGGGCCGGCCGACATGATTGCGGCGTTCGTCCTGCAACGAGCTCGCTGACGAGACGCGCGAGGCCGTCCGGCCAACGCTGTTCCAGGCCGCTGCGATGGACATCGGGTGTTGATCGTCGAACCGATCGCCAAAGGCGCGGCCCGCTGGTGGACCGACTGGCAGCGGGAAACGCTGGTCGACGGAGGACGCGCCGACGAGTGGCGCTTCAGGGTGGAATTGCCCGAAACTTCTCGGACGCCTGGACCGGGCCACCGGCCTCGATCACCGGGAGCTGACTGCACGCACGCTCGCCCTGGGATTCGAAATGGAAAAAGCCGGAGAAGCTCCGCGCTCCTCCGGCTTTCGCACGTTCCTCCTTCTTCCTTCGTCCTTCGTCCTCGTCCTCTCGTCCCTGGACGGCTAGCGGTTGTCTACTTCCTCCGTCGTCTCGTCCGCGGCGATGCGGAGGGAACGCAGAAAGCGTCGATCGTTGGACGTGACCTCGAAAGCTTGAGCGGGCGTGGTCCGCACGGCGGCGGTCAGGCTTGCCCGGAGCAGCCGCCGCTTTGTCCCGGCTGACGAATCCCACTACGGCTTCGAGGCTCACTCGCATCTCGTAGCTGGCTGCGCGCGCATCGCTCGCGACAGGCCTCCACCTTCGGGTGCTCGGCAACGGCCGCAGCAATGGCGTCGGCCAGCTCACGTGCGAACCGGTTGACGTCGTCCATCAGGTTCCCCCTCCTCACCGCCGCCGGGCCGGGATCCGGGGCGCTTTGCCCGTCCGACCTGCGGCCACCCGGGCGGGTGCGCGGCGGACCTGGGCGCCATATGAGTGTCACGTGGCTGGATGTCGTGAAAGATGCTGGCCATCTTGCGTGTGGCTCCCGGCCTTGTCAACGAAACAGCCGCATTCCGTGGGGCTTGCAGACACGACCGCCACAATTACTCGCACTGCATTCCTTCGTCCCTCGTCCTTCGTCCCTCGTCCTTCGTTAGAATGCGCCCATGCCCCCGAATCGGACGGCCCCGGGCGCGACTTCAGCACGCCGGCCGACCTCGCCGGGTGGTCCTCGGACGAGGCCCTGGGCGAGCCCGGCGCGTTTCCCTTCACCCGCGGCATCCAGCCGACGATGTATCGCGGCCGCCTCTGGACGATGCGGCAGTACGCGGGTTTGGCACGGCCGCCGAATCCAACCAGCGATATCGATACCTGCTGGCGCAGGGCGTCAACGGCCTGAGCGTCGCGTTCGACCTGCCGACGCAGATGGGATACGACTCCGATCACCCGCTGGCCGCCGGCGAAGTGGGACGCGTCGGCGTGGCCATCGATTCGATCGAGGACATGGCGGCGCTGTTCGACGGCATCCCGCTCGGGCAGCGTGTCGACGTCGATGACGATCAACTCGACGGCGATCATCCTGCTGTCGCTCTACGTCGCGGTCGGCGCGGCGTCAGGGCGTGGCCGCTCGCGGATCTGTGCGGGCACGATCCAGAACGACATCCTGAAGGAGTACATCGCGCGCGGCACCTACATCTACCCGCCGCGCCGTCGCTGCGGATCGTCACCGACATCTTCGCGTTCTGCGCGCGCGAGATGCCGCAGTGGAACACGATCTCGATCAGCGGCTATCACATCCGCGAGGCCGGATGCGACGGCCGTGCAGGAGGTCGGCGTTCACGCTCGGCGAACGCCATCGCGTACGTGCAGGCGCGCGATCGACGCCGGGCTCGACGTCGAACGACTTCGGCCAGCGCCTCTCGTTCTTCTTCAACGCCCACAACGACTTTCTCGAGGAGATCGCGAAGTTCCGCGCCGCGCGGCGGCTGTGGGCGCACGATCATGCGCGACCGGTTCGGCGCGACGCAACCCGCGCGCGCAGCAGCTGCGCTTCCACACCCAGACGGCCGGCAGCACGCTCACCGCGCAGCAACCGGACAACAACATCGTCCGCGTCGCGGTGCAGGCGATGGCGGCGGTCCTCGGCGGCACGCAGTCGCTGCACTGCAACGGCCGCGACGAGGCGCTGGCGCTGCCGACGGAGGAGCGCCGCGCGGATCGCGCTGCGCACGCAGCAGGTGATCGCCGCCGAGACGCGGCGTCGCCAACACGGTCGATCCAGTCGCGGCGTCGTGCACGATCGAGACGGATGACCGGACCAGACTCGAGGCCGAGGCGCGCGCGCTGCTCGATCGCATCGATGCGCTCGGCGGAACGCTGGTCGCCGATCGAGTCAGGCTTCATCCAGCGCGAAGATCAGGATGCCGGCGTACCGCGCCCAGCAGGCCATCGATGCCGCCGACGACGTCGTCGTCGGCGTGAACCGCTTCACACGACGACGAGCCGCCGGCGATCAGACGTTCCGCCTGGACCACCGACGTCGAGCGAGATCAGAACGACGCGCGTGGCGCGCTGTTCGCGCGAGCCGCAGCGCGTCGGCGTGGCGAGGCGGCGCTCGCGGCCGTGGACCGCGCAGCGCGCGGCTCCGACAACCTGGTGCCGCCGATTCTCGCCGCCGTCGAGGCGAAGGCCACCGTGGGCGAGATCTCCGACGCGATGCGTGCGCGTCTTCGGCGGGTAAATCGCGGCCGACGCGCAGGGGTACGCGGTTGGCCGATCCTCTCCTCGACGTCTCAGACCTCTCGATCGGCTTCACGTCCGGCCGCCGGACGGCGCCGGTCGTCACGACGTCAGCTTCGCGGTGCGCGCCGGGAGAGACGGCTGGGGCTCGTTGGCGAGTCCGGGAGCGGCAAGTCGCTCACGGCTCTCGTCGCTCCTGCGGCTCGTGCAGCCCGCCCGGACGCATCCTCGCTGGCCGCGTGCGATTCCGAGGGACGCGATCTGCTGGCGCTTTCCGAGCGAAGAGCTGCGCAAGATCCGCGGCGCCGGACATCGCGCTCGTGTTCCAGGAACCCATGACGGCGCTGAATCCCGTGTTCACGGTCGGCGACCAGATCGCGGAGACGCTGGTCGTGCACGGCCGCGCGAACTGGCCGGCCGCGCGGGCGCGAGGCCGTCGAGCTGCTGGATGCCGTGCGCATTCCGGATCCTTGCCTGCCGCGCTCGCACGATTACCCGCATCAGCTGTCGGGCGGGCACTGCAGCGACGTGCTCATCGCCATGGCGCTCTGCGTGCCGTCCATCGCTGGTGATCGCCGACGAGCCGACGACGGCGCTGGACGTCACGGATCCAGGCGCGACATCCTGGATCTGCTGCGCGACATGCGAGCGCAGTTCGGGCTGTCGCTGCTGCTCATCACGCACGATCTGGGCGTCGTCGCCGGGATGGCCGATCGCGTCGCCGTCATGCAGGCGGGCCGCATCGTCGAACAAGGCGCCGGTCGAGGACGCTGTTCGCCGTCGCCACAGCACTCATGCACGCGCAGGCTGCTGCCTCGATTCCCGGCGCCGGCGCGGGACACGCTACGATGCCCCTCGTCGAGGTCCGCCATCTCACGAAGACGTTCGCGCGACCTCGCGGCTGGTTCCGTCGGCCGGACGAGTACGACGGTCGTGGACGACGTGTCGTTCGATATCGACGAGGGCGAGACGTTCGGCCTCGCGTCGGTGAATCTGGCAGCGGGAAGACGACGACGGGCCGCTGCATCCTGCGACTGATCGAGCCCAGCGTCTGGCGAAGTGCGGTTCAAAGGCGAGGACGTGCGCACGTTCGCGCCGGCGACGGCTGCGCGCGGCGCGGCGCGAGATGCAGATCGTCTTCCAGGATCCCGTCATCGTCGCTGAACCCGAGGATGCGCGTCGGCGCGATCGTCGCCGAGCCGCTCGTCATTCACGGGCATCGGCGATCGTGCCGCGCGCGAGGCACGCGTGGCGGAGCTGCTGCGGCTGGTCGGGCTCGGAGCCGTCGATATTGCAGGCGCTATCCGCGCGACTTCAGCGGCGGCCAGCGCCAGCGGATCGCAATCGCGCGAGCGCTCGCGCTCAATCCGTCGTTCCTGATCGCGGATGAAGCCGGTGTCGTCGCTCGACGTCGCGACCGTGCAGGCCCAGGATGATGCGGCTACTGATCGGACCTGCGGCAGCGTCTGAAGCTGACTTGCCTCTTCATCGCGCACGACCTGCGGCTGGTGGAAACGTCTGCCGCGGCTCGCGGTGATGTATCGCGGGCGCATCGTCGAGATGGGGCCCGACACGCTGCGAGTCTTCGGTTCGCCGGCGCGCACCTACACACGCAGGCCGTTGCTGTCCGGCCATCCTGGTGCCCGGACCCGACGGCCAAACGCCAGCGCATCGATTTCGACGAGAGTGCGATCGACAGGAATGCAGTGCTTTCGCCCGGCTGGAGAGGGCCACTCGGGCCGCGGTACAGCTCTAGACGCACCAGCCGCTGCGCCGGGCCGATCGTCTTGCACGTCCCGATTTGCGAACACTCAGGACCGCCGCGCCGATGGTGGTGATGACGGCAGTCACGACGAATCCCCAGAGTAGCCGCCAGTCCGATCGAGCAGGACGCCGGCGACGCAGCGGCCGCGGTGGGCCCCGCGAGGAGTTGCCGATGAAGTTCCTGCATGCCCTGTCGCAGCGGCCGGCGGCAGGCGGCCCGGCCAGCGTCTGCGATGCCGCCCAGTGCACCGCCGAGAACGCGCCCCGGCCGAGATACGCGCGAACAGCAGCACCATCGAGATCGGCGACTCGATGAAACGTCGTGCCGAGCAGGAGCAGCAGACCCGCGACGGCGAGGCCACAAGCGCCAGATCGTGCGGCGGATCGCGAGCGTGCTGAGGCCGCGCACGATCCGCTCAGTCGGCGATTGCGGCCCGATGATCATGGCCGTGACCGCCCTCGGGCAGGTTAGATCAGCGCCCGTCGTCGCGCCCATGCCCGGTCCATCCAGGTAGTGGCGATGAGTCCACACCGATGCAGCGGCGCAGCTCGGCTTTGGTCGAACGATCGCCAGCTGAAGTGGTACGCGCCGAACAGCCCGATGATGCACGCGCCCCGAAGAACGTTACGCATGCCTCCCGATCTGCGCGAAGCGCTCGGCGCGTCAGGGCGATGCCTCGGGCATCATGGCCCGGCGGGCGCGACGTGCATGATCCACTCCACGGCTACCACGGCGACGCGCCACGGGAACATACCTGAGGATGCCGGGGGGCGATGAAGAAAGGGCCGCCAGCCGAGCCGCGCGAGCGAGCATGCCGCCGGCCAGCGTGCCCGGCGCGAATTGCCGCATCATCGGCCCCGCCGAGGATCGCGGCGTTCGCTCACCCGCGCGGCGATCCTCACCGGCGATGACTCGACCGGGATGCGCTGGGCACGGGCGAGTGCGCCACCGACTCGCCGACGCCGAGAATGAGCCGTGACGAGGACGGCGGCGCAGGCCGTGCACGAAGTGACAGCGCCGCCGCCGTCGCCGCCGACCACATGACCGAGCCCGGCGCCGAGCGAGCCACTTCCGCGTCGAGCGCGATCCGCGAGGCCCAGCCGATACCAGCTGAAACCGCGTCGCGTGGAGTCCAGAAGAGGCTGCCGAGAAGATGAAGCGCCAGCTCGACTCTGCCGACAGGTGCAGCTCGGATTTCAGCAGCGGCGCTGCGATCGAGAGGTTCCCGTGCGGTCTGATGTAGTTGATGCCCGGCGGAGAGCGCCAGGAGGAGAGTGATGATGCGTCGGCGGTGGGCGCTGCACGCGCTGTTCGTTATCACTACGCGCGTATGGGCTGATTGGTTCAGCCCAATCGCCAGAGCTCCCCGGGCTGCATCTTCTCGGTCAATGGGGCCCGAAGAACTTTCGGTTCCGGCCCTAGTTCCGCAGCACCGTCAGCTGGGGATCCCGAATTCGCGCGACGCCCGCCGGGCGGGGACGAACGCGGCGAAGCCCAGCGTCACGATCAGCGCCAGCAGAGCTCGCGACGATGGCGTAAGGTCAGTCCGAGTCCACCGCCAGCTCAGCCCAGAACACCATCGTCTGTCAGCAGGCGGCTCGAGCAGCGAGAGGATCGAGGCCGATGGCCCAGGCCGACGCACCCGCCGATGACGGCCCGCGCGACCCAGGACAAGGCTCATCACCGATCCCGGGCCCGCGCCGCTGACTCCGCTGCGCCTGCACGCACCGAGTTCCGGCATCCGCTGCGCCAGTCAGATACGTGCAGCGAGGCCGTGAGACTGCCGGCCATCGCGAGCAGCAGCGCGAGGCCGGCGAACGGTGCCCACCAAAGCGTCGCGCAGGAAGCGCAGGGCGGCGACCGGCGTCGGCCGCGATGATGGTCAGGAACGGTCGTGGACTTCGTCGCCACTTCCGCCGTCCGGCCTGCCGGAAAAGTTGCGCGCGTCTGCATCGTCCCCGAAATCGTGGCGTTTGCTGGGAGGCACACCGCCGTCGACGCACGATCAATCCCCGGACCAGCGCGCCCCAGTACCGGGATGCTGATGCGAGGCGGCGCGTCTGCGCAGTTCCGGCACCGCTGGCGGTTGTGCAGGCTCGTCACGAATGTCACGCCCGATGCCGACCGATGGTCATGCAAGGTCGGCGAGTCGAGCCGCACACTGGATACGGTGGCCCGATCGGATCTACTTCGTTCGGGGAGAGACACCGCCGGGCGACGCCTCGGAAATGATTGCGACGAGACGCCAGGCTGCTCGTACGTGTCGAGCCGCCGAAGTCCATGCCGCGCTCTGAGCGGCGTCCCGATATGGTCGCGAAGTAGCCGGGCGTCGTCGAGAGCGGAGGTTGCCGTACGGCGGCATGCCATCTCCCCGGCGCGAACGTGTGCTTGCCCTCTGGCGGCGAAGGAACCGTTCCGAGCCGAAGGCGCTTGCCCATCGGCAGGCCAACGGTCGCCGCCGCGGCCTCCATACGCCGGGCACGCTGGCGATGCGCCGGCCAACAGCTGCTCATGCCGCGCGAGCGCGACCCTCGTGCACGGCGCAGCTCGCCTTCACGTCGTCGGTCGACCGGCAGGTTGCTTCTGGAATGACGGCGTCCGACGTCGACGCGATAGCCAGAAGCTCTGACGGCCGAGCGCCGTCGAAGCTGCGGAGCGGACTACGCCGCCGCCGATGGCCAGAACGTGCAGCGAGACCAATCTCGGCAACCGCCAGCGTCACGTGCGGCGCGCTGGTGGGTTACCGCGCCTGCAACGGCGCCGCTTCGATCCAGCGCCTCGGTGGGCGGGTCGCCGAAGGTTCACACGAGGGGCGCGCCACGCCAGGGACGAGGCCCGAAGAGCGGGCTGAAGCCACGACCCGCGCGCGATTAGCCGCGAGGCGCGGCACCCGTCAGGTCGACATGCGCCCGTCGAGCCTGGCGGGCCAGATCGGACGGCGCGACGCGCACGAGCAGGCCAGTGCCCAGGTGTGAGGCACGAGGCCCGAGCGCCGCCACCGATGGCGCCGAGCAGCAGGCTCTCCACGGTGAGCTGGCGGACGATGCGCCAGCGGTCGGCGCCGAAGCGCGGCGCGCAGCGCTCATCTCGCGCGTCCGGACCGTCGCGCGGGCGAGCAGCAGGTTCGCGACGTTCGCGCAGGCGATGAGGAACAGGACGCCGACGGCGCCGAGCGAGCAGGTGAAGCGTGCTCCGCATGTTGCCGACCATCCGTTCCTGCAGCGGCACGATCACCATTCCCTTCTTGCCGTTCGTGTCGGAGTGATCGGTCGAGATCGGCGGCTCAGGGTTCGCCATCGTCGGCTTTCACGCGGTTTCAGCGAGGCCGGGCCTGATGCGCGCGGCGACGATCGGGTAGTTGTGCCCCGTGCGATTCAGGTTCGTGGGCTGTGGCGGCATCGGTGACCCAGACCTCCGCACGCTGCGGGAAGTGGAACCCGGGCGGCATCACGCCGACGACGCTCGATGCGGCCGTGCGTGTCGATCGAGAGCGACCTTTCCGAGCGCCGCGGCCGCCGACCCGTGAGTGGTCGGATCGGCGTAGCTTCGTAGCGGGATCACCGCCAGCTTTCTGGACGTCGTCTTCGCGGGAACAGTCCCGTCCGCGACGGGCTTCACGCCGGAACACGTCGAAGAAGCGGTGTTCACGAACCACGTGCCGACCAGCTCCGATCGGCCGCTCGCGCCGACGCCGATCTCGTCCCCATAGAACCAGCTGAACGCACGCTGAACACGCGCGGACGGATCCCGCGTATCGACCAGATCGCCGCCCGACACGTTGCTGCCGTCGTGGTTGGTCTCGGTGAAGTGCGTGAGGCACGCGGACGATGCCGATCGGCGTCCGGGATACTGCAGCGGCGACGGGCAGCAGGCCGTCGACGACGCTGAAGATGGCGGTGGTGGCGCCGATGCCGAGCGCGAGCGTGAGGACCGCGACGGTTAGTGAACGCTGGCGCTTTCGTCAGCACGCGCACGCCATAGCGGAGGTCCTGCATCAGGTCGCGGATCGCGCGGATGCGCCAGGTGTCGCGCACGGACTCCCTGACCTGCATCCACGCCTCCGAGCGCGCGAGCGCCGTCGGTGCAGCGCCTGTTCACGGCGACATGCCCTTCGCGACAGAGCTCTTCGACCTGCGCCTCGACGCGGAAGCGCAGCTCGTCGTCCAGGTCGTGCTCGACGCCGGTGCCGCGAAGCAGCGAGCGCAGGCGGAGCATGCAACGCGTCAAGCAACCGCATCTGGTGACCTCCAGCCTACACGGACATGGCTCAGTCACACGCGTCAGTCGACCGCGTTGACCGCCGCGGAAGGCGGCTCCAGCTGATCGAGCTCGCGCGTCGAAACTGCGTGCGGCCGGCGCAGCTCAGCGCGTACAACTTCGCGCGTCGGCCGGTCTCGGTCTCGGCCCACGTCGGCAGCTGATCCAGCCTTGCTGCTCGAGGCGATGCAGCGCGGATACGCGAACCCTGCTGCACCTGCAGGCGTCCTCGACATCTGCTCGATGCGTTTCGCGATCGCCCAGCCGTGCGCGGGCTCCGAGCGAGAGGGTCTTGAGAATCAGGAAGGTCCAGCGTGCCCTGGACGAGATCTGTGGGTTTAGCAATGCGTAGCC
>ERZ1370068.8519-contig-7365_pt1 | contig 72185 bp, 85 predicted proteins | sample MGYA00561227_ERZ1370068 | MGnify/ENA primary metagenome ERZ1370068 (study PRJEB38410, sample SAMEA6850437) | metagenome | study: Metagenomic assessment of the ecological functions of the soil: analysis of the soil microbiota associated with the... | reverse complement strand
TTGTACTTCGTTCAGTTACGTATTGCTCCTGACCTTGACCTTGTGGTACGCCCCGGGCGACGTGGCCTTCGACGGCTGGAAGCCGATCACGTAGTAGCGGCTCGTCATGTCCAGCATCTCGCGCAGCGCCGGCTGGAGCGTGTTCGCGTCCGTAGAAGCGGCCGCCGGTCTCGGCCATGAGCAGGCCCAGCGGCTCGCGTCCGCTCACCTGGCGGCTGGAAGTCGAGGTTCGCGTACATGCGGTCCATCGAGTCGTCGGCCCCAGGCCGGTCACGTCGATGGTGTGGATCACCGGTGTCCGGCGGCTCGTGAGACTGGCGGGTCATCTCCAGGACCCGCTCGCGCAGGCGGCTGTCCCCGAATCGCGTGGCCCCGTCGATCTCCCGCAGGGCGCCCGGTCGCGGACGACTGCGCGGCCGTCCGCTGCTCTCGCCGGTCTGGCCGGTCAGCAGGCGCGAGTCGAAGCCGGCCGAGAAGTAGCAGCACCTGCTTTCGTCCCTCCACCCGGCGCAGCGCCGTCGCCAGGTCCTCCATCTGGCCCAGGCAGTGCCTCGATGTTCGGCCGGTAGGCGGACAGCCTCGGCCGCGCGCATCTGGTTGATGAGCACGGTCTGCAGGCCGCCCACGTCGAGCGCGGCGTTCGAGTCGCTGCCGGCGCGGCCGATGCGCGTGTCCAGTGGACGCCCATGTCCTGCGCGAGCGCCATGGGGGTCGCCGATGTGGGCCAGGGTCGAGACGCCCAGCGTCTCCACCGGCGTGGACCAGCAGGGCCCGGTCCTCGGTGAAGTTCGCGACCAGGCGCAGCCCGCGGTTGATGTCGAACGTCGCCACCGCCGCCAGGTCGCTCCGCGACGCCATGCGCGAGCGCACGAAGTCGACGCCCGCCTGCTGCGCGCGGCGCAGCCGGTGGGATCGGTGAACGACTGGTCGTAGAGCAGCAGGAAGCGGCGGCGGCGCGGCCGGCGTCTTCGCGGATCTCCTCCCGGTCCTCGGGCGACGTGGTGTCCACGTACCGGAACGCGGCGACGGCGACGCGCTTGCCGTCCTCGTACAGGCTCGAAGTCCTCGGCGCGCAGGCCGCGCGCGGCGCGCGCCGTCGTCGACCCACCACGAACACCGGCAAGCAGGACGAGCGCGACCTCGGAGGAGAACACGGGGACGTCCGGTTGCGGCGGCGCGGCCTGCGCCGGAGCCAGCAGGCCCGCGACGAGACCAAGGCTCACCAGACGTCCACGGCGTCCTCTCTCGCTCGCGGCAAACCCGCCATCGAACCACGCCGGCGCCCTGAAGTCCAAGGTCGTTCAATCGGTTGAGAAGTGCCGTGTTGACGGATTCAGCCGATTGATCCGTTCGAGCCGTTGGATAGTAACTGATTGACATTCATAATGCCGCGTGCATTCGACCCCGTCGGCACCACCTTGCTGTTACTGCGGATCAATACGTTCCAAATCTTGAACAGGGGTTGAATGATGAAGAGACTCCTTCCTTCTGGGCTCGCCTTCGGCTGGCGGCGGCCCAGGAGCCTTCGCCCAGATCACGCACGGGCAACATTTACGGCAAGGTCACGGATCGAGTCGGGCGCCGTGCTCCCGGCGCCGCGGTCGTCGCCCTGGCCGGCGAGCTGGGCGCCCGCTCGACCACGGCGCGGATCGCAGGGCGAGCTTCCGGTTCCTGAACCTCGGTTGACAGGGCTGCTACTCGTCACAGTGAGCTACGGCCGGCTTCGGCGCGGTCACCCGCGAAGTCAACGTGACCACCGGTGAGAACGTCACACCTCGACTTCGGCCTCAAGGTCGCGCACGGTCGCGGAGGCGGTCACTGTCACGGCCGAGGCTCCCGCTCGTCGACCTCGTTGAAGCGCGGCACCTCCACGACCATGACGACCGAGCGAGCTGCAGAGCGTGCCCGAACGCCCGCGACCCCTGGGGCGTGCTCAAGAACGTCCCCGGCGTCCTCGCTCGACCGCGTCAACATCGCGGGCAACGAGAACGGCCAGCAGGCTTCCGTCGGCTGGCAAGGGCTCACCACGCACCGACAAGACCTGGAGCATCGACGGCCTCGACGTCACCGACATGTCCGGCCACCGGCGCGTTCGCCGGCCTACTTCGACTTCGACGCGTTCAAGGAGATCAACGTCACCACCGGCGGCAGCGACCTCACCGATGCAGACGCGGCGGCATCGGCATCAACCTGGTCGACGAAGCGCGGCACCAACAAGTTCCACGCGGCGCCGCTACATCATCGTCAACGACGAGGACGTGCTCAGCCGCAACCTGCCCGACGAGCATCAAGAGCGACCCGCGGCGCTCGAAGCGCGCAGCCGACACAGCGACCACATCAGAGCCAGACGGACTACGGCTTCGACCTCGGCGGCCCCATCGTCAAGGACAAGCTGTGGTTCTACGGCACGCTACGGCAAGCAGGACATCAAGCTGCATCCGCCTGCACCAGACGCCGGACAAGACGCTGCTGCCCGCGTACAACGCCAAGCTGAACTGGCAGGCCACGGGCCAGGACGATGGTGTCGGCGTTCTACTTCCACGGCGCGAAGCAGAAGTTCGGCCGCTCGCCGGCAGCGGCTTCCGGTCAGCCGAGGCCGACAGCTTCCTCGTGGAACCAGGACAACGCCTACACCGACGGCGGGCTGCCGCGGCGGCCTCTGGAAGCTGCAGGTCAACCACACGTTCTCGCCCAACTTCTTCATCTTCGGCCAAGGGCGCCTACTACGACACCGGCTTCGGCTTCGACCGCCGCGCGGCGGCGACCGATGCAAGTCCTACACCATCGACTACGTCGGCGGGCACCGGCATCGGCCCTATACCGACTACCTGGCCGATCCGGCCGCCAGCAGGGCGTCATCTCGACGGCAGCTACTTCTTCGGCGCCGGCGGCGGCAACAACGAGCTGAAGTTCGGTTCAGCTACCGTGACCTCACCACGAACTAGCACTCTGCGCCTACAACGGCAACCAGCTGGTCGGCTTCATCAACTCGACCAGTGATCCCACCGGGGACGCGAACTACGCCTGGCTGGTGCGCAATCGAGCCGTCGAGTACGGCGGCAAGTACGTGTCCGGCCACCTCGGCGACGTGTTCACCAAGGACCGCGTTCACGTTCAACATCGGCGCGCGCTGGGACCATGCAGACGCGCGAAGAACCTGGCCAGCAGCGCCCCGGCGAACGCCACGTTCCCGCAGCGGATGCCCGCTCTCGAGTTCGCGCGGCGACGCCGAGAACAAGATCGAGTGGAACGACATCTCTCCCCGCGCCTCGGCATCAGCTATGCGTTGACCCAGAGCCGCAAGACGATCGTGAGGGCCTCGTTCGCGCGTTATGCGCCGGCACAGCCTTCGTACGGCGGACGTCGTCGAGGAGAACCCGGGGGCCCTGAGCGTCCTCGCCTACGGCTGGCGCGACAGCAACAACGACCGGTTCGTCCAACCGAACGAGATGGACTTCAACAACTTCCTCTACAGCTTCGGCGCGGATCCGGCCAACCCGGGTGCCGTCGGAGCCACCGGTGAACCAGATCGACCGCGACTACAAGGCGAAGCACGACAACGAGTTCATCGTGGGCACTCGACCACGAGCTGGGCGCCAACTTCGCGGTGGGCGCGCGCCTACACGTATCGCACGGCGACCGACTGGGCCTACCGTCCCCGCATGGCGCACAGCCTGCAACGGCGAGCCGACCCAGGCCACCTGCACCGTCGTGCAGCCCAACGAGTACACACCAGCTGGCCCCGGTCACCGTCTCGGCTACACGGTCACGCCGTTCTCGATCACCGGCGCGTCCCGCCGCTTCCGCACCAACCGCGACGGGTACAGCACGAGCTTCAACGGCATCGAGCTGACCGCGGTCAAGCGCCTCTCCAACAAGTGGATGGCGCGCGCCGCGTTCTCCTTCAACGACTGGACCGAGGGCTGGGACAGCGGCGTCACCCCGACGCAGCCTTCAACGGCAACCCCACGGCAGTCGAGACCGATCCCCTCGTGGAGGGCGGCCAGGTGGCCAACCTCTCGGGCGGGTCGGGCAAGGCCAGCTTCTACACGAGCGTGAAGTGGCAGTTCTACGGCAACGCGCTCGTGCAGCTCCCGTGGGAGCATGGACGCCTCCGGCGCCATCTTCGGCCGGCAGGGCGGTCCCTACCCGGTCCACGTCCAGCGCTCGGTCGGCTCGGACGGCACGATGCGAATGCCTGGCAACGCCCGAGGTCGACACGGACCGCTACGCCAGCATCTGGGACCTCGACCTGCGCCTGGCCAAGAACATCAAGCTCGGCAAGGCAGGCGCCCTGACCTCAGCGCGGAGCTGTTCAACACGCTCAACAACGACGTGATCCTCTCCCGGAACCGGACGGCCGGCGTCAACCTGGGCCGCGTGGAGGAGATCATCGCGCCGCGCACGCTGCGCTTCGGCGCCCGGCTCAACTTCTAGGGCCGGCTCGTCGGGCTCGCACCACGGCTCGGCTTCGTCCCCGGGGCCGTTTTTCTTGCGCCCCACGCGGAGCGGCGATAATGCGGCCGTGGCCGTGAGCACCGTGATCCTCCTCTGCGCCGTGCTGGCGGCGGGCGTGCCCGCAGCTCGCCGCCCAGGCCGCGATCCGCGGCCCAACCTCCTGCTCGTCACCATCGACACGCTGCGAGCCGACCACGTCGGCGCCTACGGCTACGCGGGCGCGCGGACGCCGGTGATGGACCGGCTGGCCCGGGAAGGCGTCGCTGGTGGCCGAGGCGGTCGCGCAGGTCCCGCAGACGCGCCCGTCCCACGCCTCGATCTTCACCGGCCGCTATCCGTACGAGCACGGCGTGCGCGACAACGCCTCGCCACCCGCTGACAGGCGGGCACGCCCACGCTCACGCGCGGCGGCCGGCTACGACACCGCGGCGCGTTCATCGGCGCGTATCCCGTGGCGCGCCCGTCGGGGCTGGACCGCGGCTTCGCGGTGTACGACGACCCCTTCGGCGCCGGCGAGAACGCGACCACGCGCGAGGGCGAGATGGAGCGGCGCGCGTCGGCGGTCGTCGATCCGCGCCCTGCGCTGGCTGGCGCGGCCGCGCAGCGGGCCCTTCTTCGCCTGGGTCCACCTGTTCGACCCGCACTCGCCCCGTACGAGCCGCCCGCCGCTCTACGCGAACGCTTCGCGAAGTCGCCCTACGACGGCGAGGTGGCCTACGCCGACGCGCAGCTCGGCCGGCTGATCGAATGGCTCGACCGCACCGGCCTGCGCGAGACGACGCTCGTGATCGTGACCTCCGACCACGGCGAGGGGCTGGGCGATCACGGCGAGGACGAGCACATGCTGCTCGTGTACGACTCGACGCTGCGCGTGCCGCTGATCCTGTCGCGGCCGGGCCGCTGCGCCGCGGGCAGCGCGCGTCGCCGGGCCAGTTCCGCAGCGTGGACCTCCTGCCGACCGTGCTCGACCTGCTCGGCGTGCCGGCGCCGCCCACGACCGGCGTCGCGCGCAGCCGCGCGTCTGCGCGGCCAGGGGCGCATCCCCGACAACGAGTCCGTACGCGGAGAGCCTCTACGGGCAGATCCACTTCGGGTACGCGCCGCTGCGCGCTGCGCGCGGAGGGCTGGAAGCTGATCGACGCGCCGCAGGCCGAGCTCTACCGCGTGTCCGAGGACCCGGGCGAGACGAAGAACCTGATCGACGCGCGCGCGTCCGTCGCCACCGGCATCCGCACGCGGCTCGCCACTACGACAAGAGCGCGGCGCTGCCGCAGGACGTGGTGAACCTCGATCCCGCGGCTCTCGAGCGCCTGGCCGCGCTGGGCTACGTGGGCGGCGGCGGGTTCCAAGGCGGCGCGCCGTCGAACATCGACCCGCGGAACGGCTCGAGGAGTTCCAGTCGCACCGGCGCGATATGGTGCGCGCGCTGCGCCTGTATCGCGAAGGGGATCTCGCGGCCGCGCTACCGCTGCTGCGCAAGCTCGGTCCGCCACCACGCGCGAAGGCGGGCGCGTGCTGGAGCGCCGGTCCTTCAACGTCGACTACTACCTCGGGCGCGCGCTCATCGAAACCGGCCAACCTGCCGAGGCGGTGCGTCCTCTGGAGAGCGCGCTGGAGCAGTCGCCGACCGCGGCGCCTCGCGTGGGCCTGGCTGGCCGAGGCGTACCGCGCGTCGGGCCAGGCGGCGGAGGCGGACCGCGCGGTCGAGCGCGGACTCGCGCGCGCGCCCGAAAACGCGGAGCTGCTGGCCATGCGCGGGCGGCTGCTCCTCCAGAAGGGCGACCTGGCGGGCGCGCTCACAGCGCTCGAGCGGGCCTGCGCGCGCGACCCGCGCGACCCGCGGGTGCGCGTCGATCTCGCGAACCTCTACCGCAACGGCGGCGACCTCGAGCGCGCCGCGGCCGAGGCGAAGGAGGCGGTCCGCCTGACCCGCGGTCGGCCGAGGCCCAGGTCGCGCGGGGCCTGGTCCAAGGCGCGCAGGGCGACGAGCCCGCGGCCGCGAAGGCGTTCCGGGCCGCGCTGTCTTCGAAGCCCGACCACGCGGACGCGCTCTTCTATCTCGCGGTCCGTCGAGATGCGCGCGGGCCGCGCGGCGGAGGCGGTCCCGCTCTTCGAGCGGCTGTTGGCCCGCGCGCCCGGCTATCCCGGCGCCGCCGAGGCGCTGGCCGCGGCTCGCGGGCTCGATGCGGGTCCTCCGGCGGGCGCGGTGCAGCCTCCGCATCATCCGCGTGCGCGACCGCGCGGGCGCGGAAGCCGCCGCCCGCCGCGCGGCCGGCGAGGACTTCGCGGCCCCCGCGCGCGAGCTCTCGCAGGACCCGTCGGCCGCACTGGGCGGCGACCTCGGCTTCGTCCAGCCTGCGGACCTCGCGGAGCCGCTGCGCTCCGCCGCGATCAGCGCTGGCCGCGGGCCAGGTGAGCGCGGTGGTCGAGACTCCTCGCGGGTTCGTGCTGCTCAAACGCGAACGCTGATGCTTTCGGACCTTCGCTGTCCATTCGCCATGGCACTCTCCCGAGCCGGGAGGATTCGAGAGTGGCAGGCATGCACGAGCCGGTTGCGGGGGCGTGAAGACGCGGACCTACACTCGCGAAGGGACCGCATGAAGGCCACGTACGACGACGTCCTGAACGCGCCCGAGAACAAGGTCGCCGAGATCCTGGACGGCGAGCTGTTCCTGAGCCCGCGGCCGGCGGCACCGCATGCGCTCAGTGCTTCCGGACTCATGGTGCGCATCGGGGGCCGTTCCGATCGGGACCTGGCGGCCCCGGAGGCTGGTGGATTCTTCCGGAGCCCGAGCCTGCACCTGGGCGACCACGTCGTCGTACCGGACCTGGCCGGCTGGCGACGTGCGCGGATGCCACGCGCGCCGAGTGAAGCGTTCTTCACGCTCCCTGCCGACTGGGTCTGGCGAGATCCTATCGCCCTCGACCGTGCGCATCGATCGCGTTCAAAAGCTGCCCATCTACCACGCGTCCGGCGTCACGCATGTATGGCTGGTCGATCCGATTCAGCGAACGCTCGAGGTCTTGCGATCCGCTGAGGGCGGTTGGGTGATCGTTTCGGTGCTGACCGGCCGCGACTTCGTCCAGGCCGAGCCGTTCGACGCGATACCCCTGGAGTTGGGCGCGCTCTGGCCAGACGTCGAGGATCCGGCCGATCCCCACTGACGCGACTGGCTAGTTCGAGCGCTCCCAGGTCGCCTGACGTCAGCGGAACCGCGGATCCGCCGGAAACCGCGTCGCGCGCCTGCGCCGCCCACTGGCGCGCACCCTCCGCGTCGCCGAGGCCCGTCAGCGTGCGCACGACCGTCCAGTACTCCTCCGGGCCCGGGTGCGGATGGCGCGTGACGACGCCCGCGAGCGCGTCGCGCGCGTCCGCGTCGCGTCCCTGCGACCGGTAGAGGATCGCCAGCCCGACCCGCCCCTCGGGCGACTGCGGAAGCGCCTCGATCTCGTCCAGGAACGCGCGCTCCGCCTCGGGCTCGCGCCCTGGCGGGCCAGGCAGTCGCCCATGCGCGCGTGCAGGCCGGGCATCAGGAGTCCCGGCTGGCGCCGACCGCGCCTCGTCCGCGGCCCGGTAGCGCGCGAGCGCCTCGTCGCACCGGCCCGCCCGCTGCGACACGATGCCGAGCACGACCTGCGCGGCCGCGCGGTCGGGGTCCGCCTCGACCGCATCGGCGCGCGAAGCGCGCGGCCTCGTCGAGCTCCCGCCGGCCAGAGCGTCTGCGCGAGCATCTCCGAACGCGCGGCCGGATCGCCGGCCGCGGCTCGCGCGTGCCGCTCGGCCAGTACTCGCGGCGGGCCCGCGAGCGCATGGATGCGCGCGAGGGCGAGGTGCGCGGTGGCCCGCTGCGGATCGGCCGCGACGACCGCGTCCAGCGCGGCGACCGCCTCGTTCGCACGCCCCAGCCGGAACAGCGTCATCCCCTGCACCTCGCGCGCGTCCAGCATCGAGGGCTGTCGGCCAGCACCTTCCTCGAGCGCCGCCAGCGCGTCCGCGTCGCGGCCCTGCTGGCGCAGGACGGTCGCGTCGCGGTACGCCTCGTACACGCCGATCTTGTCCTTCGGGTCCGCGAGCGGCCCCGGGTGACGGGCGCCGGCGCGCTGTCGGCCGCGTAGCCGAGCGCCTCCAGCCGCTCGCGCACCTCGCCGGTCACGGCGGCCGGCGCCGGCGGCGGCCCGCTCGACTGGCGGTCGAGCCATTGCGTTCATCCCCGCGGCCGCGGGACCGCGCGACGCGGCGAGGTTCCGGGTCTCGCGCGGGTCGTCGCCGCACGTCGTACAGCTCCGGCCGCGGCGCGTCGATGAGGCGCAGCCGGTCGTCCGTGACCGCGCAGCTCGCTCCATCCGAAGTGGTAGCGCGGGTAGAGCGTCTCGGAGTACGCGGGACGCGCCGCCGCGCGACCGGACTCGATCGCGGGACGCTGCGAGACGCCGTCCATGCCGTCGGCGGACACGCCGGCCAGGTCCAGCAGCGTGGCGGGCAGGTCCACCTGCGCGGACGACGCCGCGCACGCGGGTGCCACCGCGCCGGCCTGTCGGGCAGGCGCACGATGAGCGGCACGTGGACGGACTCGCGGTACACGAAGAAGCCGTGCTCCTTCTCGCCGTGATCGCCCAGCCCCTCGCCGTGGTCGGAGGTGACCGCCACGATCGCGCGGTCGAAGATCCCGGCCGCGCGCAGCCGGTCGAACAGGCGTCCCACCAGGTCGTCCGCATACGCGACCTCGCCGTCGTACGGCTGGGCGAGGCGTTGGAACGCGGGCGGGGGCGCGTACGGCGCGTGCGGCTCGTAGAGATGCAGGAACGCGAAGAACGCGCTGGCCCTTCCTGGCGTCCACCCAGGCGCCCAGCGACTCGACGGCGGCCGCGCCGTCCCGCTGCTGCTGCCCGAGCCCCTCGCGCGTCGCATCGACCGGAATCGCGTCGTCGGTAAGTCGAAGCCCTGCGCGATGCCGGTCGCCCGCCTCAGCACGTACGCGGACACGGCCGCGCCGGTGGCGAAGCCGGTCTCGTGGAAGCGCGCGGCCAGCGGCCGACGCGCGGCATCGAGCGTGAAGCCGGCGTTGTCGCGCACCCCGTGGCGCGGCGGCAGGAGGCCCGTGAACATCGACGCGTGCGCGGGCAGTGTCAGCGGGCACGCGCTCACGACGTCCTCGAACACGCATGCCCTCGCGCGCGAGGGCATCGAGGTGCGGCGTCGAGCCCTGGCGCGTAGCCCGTACGCGGGCAGGCGGTCGGCGCGCAGCGTGTCGATCGAGACCAGCACGACCGGCGCGTCCTGGAAGGGCTTCACGGGCCCGCTGCGCCCGCACGCGGACGCGAGCAGGGCGGCGGCCGCGCCGAGTGCGACGCGCCTCAAGAGCCCGCGGAGCCGCGGGCGGCCGGCGGGCCGAGCCAGCCGCGCACGCGCGCGATGTCGCGCGCTTCCAGCGCGGGCGGGGCCGCGCGCAGGTAGGACTCCAGGTAGGGCCGTGCCTCCTCCGCCTTGCCCTGGTTGCGCAGCGTGACGCCGAGGTTGAACAGCGTCTGGTAGTCGCGCGGGTCCAGCTCCACCGCGCGCCGCCAGCGCTCGACCGCCTCGGCCATGCGTCCCTCCTGCGCGGCGATCACGCCCAGGCTGTTCTGCGCGCGGGCCACGCCGGCATCGATCTCGAGCGCGGCCTCGAAGGCCTCGCGCGCGCGCGCGCGATCTCCCGTCATCAGGTACACGGTGCCCATGTTGACGAGCACGAGCGGGTTCGAAGGGTCGACCTGCCGGCCCCGCTCGAACGTCGCCAGCGCTTCCGCGGGGCGCTGCAGCGCGGCCAGAGCCATCCCGCGCGACGTGAGGACGTCGAGGTCCGGCTTCGACCGCGGTCATGTAGGGCTCGAGCACCTCGGCCGCTTCCCGGCGCGGCCGGCCTCGGTCAGGTACACGGTGTAGAGCGACACGCTCTCGGCGGCCAGCGGCTGCATCTCGAACGCCTTGTGCGCGGCCGCGATGGCCGCGGGCAGGTCGCCCTGCGCGCGTTTCAGATAGGCGAGGTGCAGGTACGCCATCGGCATGTTGGGCCGGCGCCGGATGTTCTCCTCGCACAGCGCGGTCGCGGCCGGGATGTCGCCCTCGCGGTAGAGGCGGATCACCTCGCGGTTGCGCACGTCGATGTCGATGAGGCGCTTGGGGTCGTCCTCGTCCGTGTACCGCTCCTTCTTCGCCGCGTCGCCGCCGGCCAGGTAGCCCAGCGCGTGCAGCTTCTCGAGCGTGGCCGCGTCCTCCTGGATGCGCTCGGCGCCGTGGTCCGCCTGGCGCTGGGTGGCCAGCAGGCCCCGCATGCGCTCCAGGTCGGCCGGGCGCGTGGCGACCAGGTTGCGCGCCTCGGCGGGATCCGCGTCGAGGTCGTACAGCTCCGGCAGCGGCAGGTCCACGTACTTGAGCGCGCCGTCCAGCAGGCCGTGCAGCGGGGCCCAGCCCTGGTTCAGCGACGGCGAGAGCGCCTCGAAGTAGGAGCGCGGCGCTTCGTCGCGCTCGCGGCCCGCGGCCAGCGCGGAGCAGGCTGCGGCCGGGCCAGGCCCGCGGGCGCCTCGATGCCGAGCGCGTCGAGCACGGTCGGCAGGATGTCGACGTGCCGCACGGGCGACTTCACCACGGCGGGCTTCAGCAGGCCCGGGCGTACATCACGAGGGGCACGTGCAGCGTGGCCTCGTACGCGAAGATGCCGTGCGTCAGCTCGCCGTGGTCGCCCAGGCCTCGCCGTGGTCGCCGGTGAAGACGACCAGCGTGCGACCGTTGGCACCCTGCTCCAGGATCGGGCGCAGCAGCCTCGAGCGCCGCGTCCGCGGCGGCCACCTCGCCGAAGTAGGGACGGCCGCGGAACTCCGTCGCGAAGGGCTCGGGCGGGTCGTACGGGAAGTGGGGCTCGTAGAGGTGGACGAACGTGAAGGTCCGCTCGCCGCGATGGGCCGCCTGCCAGGCCAGGGCCGCGTCGACCGTCACCGTGCCCGCGCGCTGGGGCACCAGGAACGCGGTGCGGATCTCGCGCCCGCCCAGCCGGTCGTCGTAGGCCTCGAACCCTGCGTCCGAGCCCGAAGCGCGAGTCGAGCGGGAACGCGCTCACGAACGCGCCGGTGCGGAAGCCGTGCGACCTTCAGGATCGAGGCCAGCGTGGGCGTGCCGGCCGGGAAGCGGAAGCCGCTGTTGTCGCGGATGCCGTGGCCGAACGGGTAGCGGCCGAGAGGATGTTCGCGTGCGAGGGCAGCGTGACGACGTTGTGGGAGTGGGCCCGGTCGAAGCGCACGCCTTCGCGGGCCAGCCGGTCGATCCAGGGCGTCGCGCGCGCCGGCCTGGCCGTACGCGCCCAACGCGTCGGCGCGCAGCGTGTCGACCGTGACCAGGAGGACGCTCAGGCCGGGATCGCGCCGGACGGAGCCGCCCTGGCGGAAGAGCGCAGGTCCCGACGCCGCCGGCGAGCACCACCAGCACTGCCGCGGCCGGAGCCCACTTTCGCCTGCGCGGCGGCACCGGCGCCGGTGCCGCCCTGGCCGGCGCGTCCTTCGCGTCGTCTTGCGTGCGCGACGCTTGGCCATCCCTGGGGCTCTATCTTGGGCCGCGTCAGCGCGCGAGCAGCGGCCGCAGCCAGGCGCCCCAGGCCGGGGCCGAGCAGCGCCTTCAGGATCCAGTCCGCCAGGATGCCCGCCGCGGCCGCGAGCACGAACGGACGCGCCGCCGCGCGCAGCCCGTCGTAGCGGTACCGGAGGACGCGCGACAGGAGCGGCTCGGACAGGACCACCCCAGAGCGTGCAGAACGCCGCCACCCGGCAGATCGCCCACGGCTGCCAGCCCAGGAGCACGACCGCCCAGGCGGGAACGCCCGCGCGGGCGAGGGACGCGACGTAGAACGACATGAAGTTCGCGGGCACGGCGCCCAGCGTGATCGAGAGCGCGCTGGCCGTCGCCAGGCTCAGCACCACGAAGCCGGCCAGGTGCCCGAGGTGCTGGGGCAGGAACTCGCGAGGGCTGGCCCTCGCGGCCGATGCCCGTCAGGATCCACGCGAACATCTCTCTCGCGGTAGGCCGGCCCGTTCAGCACCGCGGCGTCGACGGGCCGCGGCCAGAGGCAAAGCTCACCGTGCCGCCGATCGCGAGGGCCATCGCCCACACCAGCATGGCGATCACGGCCTGGCGCCGCTCCCGCGCCGCAGCAGCGCGACCATCGCCAGGTAGGCCGGCAGCGTGTTGAGCGCGGGCAGGAGCCAGGGATGGCCGATGAGGAGCCCGATCGGGTAGGACACGAGCGTCGCCAGCACGAGCAGCCCGAGGCGGCCCGCCGCGCTCACCCCAGGGTCTCGAACTGCGTGTCAGGCGCTTGAACAGCCGGAAGCGCTCGTCGATCTCGTTGCGCGTGAGGCGCAGCAGGCGGTCGAGGCTGAACGCCTCCACGTAGAACGATGCGAGCGTGCTGCCCATGACGACCGCGCGGCGCAGCGTTTCGTCGTCCCGGCGCGGCGCACGCCACGCCAGGTAGCCGAGGAAGCCGCCCGCGAACGTGTCGCCCGGCGCCCGTGGGATCGAACACGTCCTCCAGCGGGTACGCGGGCGCGGCGAACGCGCCGTCGTCGCGTGAACATCAGCACGCCGTGCTCGCCCTTCTTGACGACGAGCGTCTTCGGGCCCATGGCCCGGATGGCGCGCGCCGCCTTCACCAGGTTCCACTCGCCCGAGAGCTGGCGCGCCTCGCGCGTCGTTGATGAGCAGGACGTCCACGCGCGGCGAGCGTCTGCTTGAGCTCGTCGGGCTGGCCCGAGATCCAGAAGTTCATGGTGTCGCAGGCCACGAGGTCGCGGCTGCTCGACCTGGTCCAGCACGCCGCCGCTGCAGCACGGGGTCGATGTTGCCGAGGAACACCTGCTCGGACTGCCGGTACGCGGCCGGGATCTTGGGCTTGAAGAACTCGAACACGTTGAGGTCGGTGCAGAGCGTGTCGCGCGAGTTGAGGTCGTAAGAGTACTTGCCCTGCCAGTGGAACGTCTTGCCCGTCGACGCGTCTCGAGGCCCGTGAGGTCGATGTCCCGGCCCTCGAAGGCGGCCAGCTCCTTCTCGCCGAAGTCCGAGCCCACCACGCCCACCAGGTTCACGGGCACGAAGAACGACGCCGCCACCGAGAAGAAGCGACGCGCTGCCGCCCAGCACGCTTCTCGGCCTCGCCCGAACGGCGTCTCGACGGTGTCGAAGGCGACGCTGCCCGACCACGAGTGATCGACATCCGCCTACCTCATGTACTGCGCGAGGATCGGCGCCAGGTCGCGCTTGACCTCGGCCGGCACCAGGTCGGCCGACGTCATCAGCGCGTGGCGCAGCGCATCGGTGCACTCGCGATCGCGTCGGGCGCGGCCGCCTGCCGGACCGCGAAGCGCAGCACGGCCTTGGCCGTGGCCACGTTCTGCGACCAGGTTGGCCATCACCTGCTCGGCCGTGACCGAGTCGTGCGACGGGTGCCAGCAGTCGTAGTCGGTGACGAGCGCCATGCGTCGCGTAGCAGATCTCCGCCTCGCGCGCGAGCTTGGCCTCGGTGAGGTTCGTCATGCCCACGATGTCCATGCCCCAGGAGCGGTACAGCTCCGACTCCGGCGCGCGTCGAGAACTGCGGGCCCTCGATGCAGACGTAGGTCCCGCCCACGTGATGGACTGCGGACGCCCGCCGTCCGGACGTCCACGAGCGATGTCCGCGGCCGCAGCGCGCAGATCGGGTGCGCGAAGGCGACGTGCGCGACCAGGCCGCGGCCGAAGAAGCTGGACTCGCCGCTTGTACGTCCGGTCCACGAACTGGTCCGGGATCACGACGTGCATGGGCGCGTACTGTTCCTTGAGCGAGCCCACCGCCGACACCGAGAAGATGGCTGCACGCCGAGCATCTTCATGGCGAACGACGTTCGCGCCGGTAGTTGAGCTCGCTGACGGCAGCAGGCGGTGCCTGCGCGCGTGCCGGGGCAGGAAGGCGACCGCGCGGCCCTCCAGCTCCCCCACCACGATCGGCGTCCGAGGGATGGCCGAACGGCGTCTCGACCGCGACCTCGCGGCGTCGCTGAAGCCGTCCATCTCGTAGAGGCCGCTGCCCCCGATGATCCCGATGTCCGCCTGCTCCTTCATTCGCCGATCCTCGTTGACACCCCCCAGGAGGCCTGGTGGCGTACCATGCGCGAAACGCGCAGTCTACCCCATGAACGTCCTGCTGCCTCTCGATGCCCGGACTCGTTCGAACACACGGCCACCGGTGGCCATCCGCATGCCGAACGGCGCCCTGGCCTCGCTGGCCGGCAACGTGGATCCGCACCACCGGGTCGCGATCGCCGACCTCGTCCTGGCCCAGGAGCGTGGGCGGCGACCGTGGATCGGCTGGTCCGGGAGCCACCAGCCCGACGTGGTCGGGCTCTCGGTCGATGACCTTCCAGCGCCGCGACCGCCTTCCGGCTCGTCGCGCGGGTGCAGGCGCTTCGTCCCGACGGCGCGGATCGTCGCCGGCGGCTACGATCCCGAGCCTGGCGGCGGAAGCGTGGACGTGGAGCCCGCGCCGGGCGTCGACTTCGTGGTGCCGCGGCGAGGGCGAGGCGACCTTCAGCGAGCTCGCTGCGTGCGCTCGAGAGCGGCGGGCGCGCTCGACGGCATCGCGCGGGCTCTCGTACGGCATCGCACGAGGCGGCTTCCGTCGCACAACCCGGACCGGCCGATCCGGCCGCTCGAGGACGACTCGCTGCGGCTGCCGAACCGCGACGCGCGCGCGTGCTCACCGGCTACACCCTGCTCGGCCGGCCGGTGGACGTCGATCGAGACGTCGCGCGGCTGCACGTTCGACTGCAGCTTCTGCTCGATCATCGAGATGCGCGGCCGCAACTTCCACACCTGTGCGACTTCGAGCGCGTGCTCGCCGACATCGCGCGACGCCCGCGACCACGGCGCGCGCGCGCATCTTCATGGTCGACGACAACATCACGCTCGAACGTCGCGCGGTTCGAGGCGCTGTGCCAGCGCCATCGTCGACGCGGGCCTGAACGACATCGACTACATCGTGCAGGCGATGACGTCCGTCGATCGCGGACCACGGCGACGACGCTGGCGCCGCTCGATGCGGCGCGGCCGGCTTCCGCTACGTGTTCCTCGGCATCGAGAACGTCCTCGACGACGACCTCGGCGTTCCTGAAGGCGCGCGGCGAAGAACGCCGCAGCGCGACGGCGGGCGGCGCGTCGGCAACGCGCACGCTCGCGCGCCATCGAGCACCTGCACCGCAACGGCATGCTGCGTGGTGGGCGGCCTCATCGTCGGCAACCCCGACGACACGCGCGAGTCGATCGAGGCCAACCTGCGAGTTCGCGCGGCGCTACGTGGACTGGCCCTACATCCAGCACCCGACGCCGTACCCGGGCACGCCGATGACGCAGGACTTCCGCGCGCGCGGCCTGATCGTCAACGACCGCGTCGAGGAGTACGACGGCACGACCGCGGTCGTGCGGAGCGAGCACCTCGCGGCCGAGGAGATCGAGTTCCTGCGCTGGCGCGCCGAGCGCTGGATGAAGACTGCGCGCACCTCGCCGCCGCGCTCCTGCACACTAGCCCCGGGTTCTGCCTGCGCCACGGCCTGGCAATGATCGCCCACACGTTCCGCGGCGAGTCGTGGCGTGTCGGTCGCTGGCTCGAGGGCGCGCGCGCGGCCTTCCGCGCGCTACCGCGCGATCCGCGCAGCGGGCGGAACTACCTCTGGCGGCTTCCGCAGGGCGCACAGAAAAACCCTCCGTCGATCAATGCTGCGGCGCAGCGGCGGTGCGGCGCGGCAGCGTCACCGAAAGGCGTCCACAGCGGATGCCTTTCGGTGCTGGCATCACCTGCCGCGACGCCGCCGGCCGCGAGGATGGTTTTTCAGCGCCCTGGCTGTGGCGGCCGCTGCCGGGATCTCTTCCGGCGTGCCGCGTCCACTTCGTCATGTTCTCGCGCGCCCGTCTCGGTGATGAAGATGCACGTCCTCGTGGCGGATGCCCCATCTCGCCCGGGATGTAGATGCCCGGCTCGTCGCTGAAGCACATGCCCGGCGCGCAGCTGCGTGGTGTTGCCGCGCACGAAGTAGGTCCACTCGTGGCCGTCCATGCCGATGCCGTGGCCCGACGCGGTGCGGTGAAGTAGCTTGTAGTCGGGCCCGAAGCCCGCCTCGTCGATCGACGCGCCGCGCGGCCGCGTCCACCGACTGCGCACTCGGCGCCCGGGCTGCGCGGCGTTGAACGCGCGCCTCCTGCGCGCGCGCGCACGACGTCCCACACGCGGCGCTGCCGCTCGCGTGGGCGGCGCGCCGAAGCACGCCCGTGCGCGTGATGTCGCTGGCGTAGCCGTGCAGGCGCCCGCCGCCGTCGATGAGGACGACGTCGCCGCCGCTGCAGCGGCTGCGGCCGGGTGCGTCCCGTGCGGGAAGGCGGCGTCGGCGGCCGAAAGAGACGAGCGCGCCGCCGCCCATCCCGAGCTTGCCGGTGCGCCTGCGGCGCGCAGAGGCCAGACAGCCTGGGCCTGGCGTCATGCCCTCGCGCGAGGGACTGCGAACACCGCGCGATGGGCGCGCATCGTGATCTCGTTGCGCCCGGCGCATCAGGGCGCAGCTCGTGCGCGTCCTTGATCGACGCGGCAGCCCGGCGGTGACGGGGGTCGCACTGACGATGGCGCGCGGACGGCGGAGGCGCCTTCGCGATCTCGTCCGCGAACGCGAACGGCATCGTCTCTTCGATCCCGCACGCGGCCGGTGGACCTTGCGGTCGCGCAGGATCGGCGGCCACGAGGGCGTGACGGGCTCTCGTGCTCCTCCCAGGCGCCGCACGTCCGTGCCGATCTGGATCTGCTCCTGCGCGCGCGCCTTCTGAACCGGGCGCCGACCCACGGCCGGGTCGCCGTCGGCGTCATCACCGTCGCCAGCAGGCGCTGCTGGCGCATCCGGCGCACGCCGGCTGAAGTACTCGAGCGACGGTGCCCGGCGCGACCACCAGCGCGTCCAGCCTCTCGAGCGCCAGCAGCTCCTGCGCGCGCGGATACGTCCGCGGCGCTCGTCGATCGGGAGATCGGCTCTGACGCTGCCGTCTGTGTCATCTTGCCGCGAGCGACGCGATCACTGCGGGCAGGCGCCGCAAACTCTTCCTGGCGCCGGACCGGTCGCGGCGGAGCAAGACAGCAAGGCGCACCGGCGCGGCAAATCGCGGACTGCGGACGTAACGCAACGGCGGGTGCGGTCACGGGCAGCCTCCACGGCGCCGCATCCTATCGCGCGATACCGGCGCTCGCCGGGCCTGGCCGCCAGAATGCGAGCCAGGCTGGACGAGAACGCCACGCCGCGACGAAGCGCTACCGCTTCGCCGGGGGTTCACGCTCCGCCGCGGGGCCGGGTCCTGCTCCGCCAGGTCCACGGAGCTCCCGCTCGCTCCCCGCGCTACTTCGACCTCGCTGGTCCTGCTGGTCGAGCGCCGGCAGGACAGCGCGGTGCACCGCGGCGCGACATCCGGCGCGGTCTGGGCGGCGTCGTCGTCTTCCGACAGCGCGCTCCGCGCAGGCGATCCGGACCGCCGGCGCGCGCTCGGCGACGACCCGCGGAGCCACCAGTTCGCTGCCAGGAACGGTCTCGCCACCAGGCACGGCGGCTTCTCGCTTCGTTGACGCCGACACTGTTTTGGTGGAGGAAGCCGGACGACGGGCCGGTTGCCCGTCGCGGCACCCGTTGCCTGTGCTCGTGTGCCCGCGCCTAACCACGCCGCTCCGCAGCGCGAGGGCCCGCCGCGAGGCACGCGCTTCCGCGCTGCCGCCGCGCCCACCGGGACGACGACGAGGAGGAGTCGAGGCCGATCGGGACGCCACGCGGAGGTCCTGCACCCGATGGGCACGGCTGCCGACGCGCTGGCCAAAAACGGCATGGACCAACGGCACCGCCACGAGCCTGGCGGGCGTGCCCACCTGCGCGGCTCTGCGGCGGACGCCCCGGCTCCGGGGCCGGTGCCGCTACCCCGCGCGCCGGGAGGAGCGCAGGCGCTCGCGGTCCACCGTTCCTACCGCGCCTGGCGCCAGCGCGCGGCCCCTGGCCGGCGAGCGTTGGTTTCGGGCGCCGCGCTGGGAAACGCGGCGCTGCTGAGCCTGTCATCAGGGTGCTCGGGCGCACGGTGCTCTGCCTCGGCCGAGCCGTCCCGGATGACGCCGACACAGCGTCTCCCGATCGATGCTGGGCCTGCTCGGCATGGTAACCGCGTCAGGCGGCGCGGGCCGCGGGAGTGGGAACCGGAACACTCGCCATGCGCCACCTGGGTCACGATCCGTTCAGTAGCGCCGCCTCTCGCTCCGTGCTGCTGGGCGCGCTGGGCGGCTTGCGCTGGCGGGCGCGCTTTCTCTGGCGCACCTCGACCGCGCAGTTCGGACCGTCCCGGGAGCCTGCTGGACGCCGCGACATGCGCCACGGCGATCTGGCGGGAGCTGCCCGAGGCTCGTGATGGGAGCAGCGGCCGTCGGGCTGGGCTACGGCCCGGCCACGCCGCGCTTCCGGAGGGCGGGATGGCGTCGCCCCGCCGGCTGGGCGCGCGCGCACGCGTGGCCCTGCCCTGACCCGGCCTGGCTGGGTCGATCGCCGCGATCGCTCGCTGGCCGCGACCGGCAGTCCACCTGGGTGCGATGAGCCTCGACTTCATGGCGCGCTCGTTCCCGGGATCGCAGGTCGGCTTCGAGCCCATCGGCGCGGCTGCTGGGCGAAAGCACGCCGACGCTGCTGACGCGGGTGGCGATCGGCGCCAGCGAGGGCCTCGCGTTCGGGGGCCGGCGTCGCGTTCGGCCTGACCCACCGCCCGAACTAGCCGCGCGGCGATGGCCCGCCCGTTCGCACGGTACAGAAGGGCGCCGTTCGTCCGCGCGCTCAGGTGTACCGCTGCGCGGCTCGATCACGCGGGCGGTCCACTCGCCGCTCCGGGTACACCATTCGCGCGCCAGACGGGCGGCGCCATCGACGCGCCCGTCGCGCTTCGCCCACGAAACCCGGCAATCACGGGGTTCTCACCGCACGCTCACAAGTCGGTCACGCGCAACCCGTGGCGCTGGCGCATCCGCGTTGCGGCTGGCGGCAGTCACGCCGCCCAAGAGCCAAGGGAGCCCAGGGAACCCATGAGCTACACGGGTAGCGGGTGGCCGATGCCGTCTTCGCCACCTTCCTAGACGCCGTCGTCCTGCGCACGCAGTCGCGCCGGCAGTTCATCGACGTCACCGAGCGCTGGTCGCCGAGCGCGTCCGCCGGTCGGGCGTCCGCGAGGGCCTCGTCTCCGTCCAGGCGCACCACACGACGACCGCCGTGGTGGTGAACGAGGACGAGCCAGCTCCTCCTGGGCGACTTCGAGCGGCTGCTCGACCGCCTCTGCCCGGCGGAGGGGCCGTGACGACCACGACGACTCTCGCGCGCCGCCGCGGCGTGCTCGAGGACGAGCGCCCCAACGGCGCGTCCCACTGCCGGAGCCTCGCTGCTGGGCAGCGGCCAGACCGTCCACGTCTCTGGCGGAGCGTTGCAGCTCGGCCGCTGGCAGCGGCTGCTCCTGGTGGAGCTGGATGGGCCGAGGAGCCGCACGCTCTCGATCGCCGTGCTCGGCAGCGGGAGCCGCTCGTGAGGGCGGCCGGACGAACGGAGCTGGGACTGCTCGCGGCCGCGCTGGGCCTGGGCGTGATCGCGGACCTCATGCTGCGGACGTTCCCGCTGGGCCTGAACGCCCACCGTGGTCACGGTGGCGTTCGCCGTCGCGCTGTTCGCGATACGCCCGCCCGTGCGCATCGAGTGGACTCGCGAGCGCGTGCGCGGCCGCGGCGGTCCTGATCGGCCTGGGCTTCTGCTGGCGCGACTCGCCGGTCCTGAAGTCGCTCGACGCCATCGCGGCCGCGGCGACGCTCGCGCTGCTGGCGAGCCACGTGTCCGAGCGCCCCCTCGCTCTCGAGCTACCTGCTGCGCCTGGGCCGCACCTCCGCGTTCGTGGTGCCCGGTCCCGTGCCCGCGCTCACCGAGGTGGCCTGGTCGGACGTGCGCAGCCCCATCGGTTGGCGGGTCGTCCTGGGGCCTGCTGCGCGGCGCGTTCCCTGGCCGCGCCGATCGTGCTCGTCTTCGCGGCCCTCCTGAGCGGCGCGCGGACGCGGTGTTCGCGATGCACCTGCGGGAGCTGTTCTCGGCTCGACCTGCCGGACCTGTTCGGGCACGCGGCCGGCGTGGCCGGCCTGGGCTGGATCGCCGCGGGCCTGTTGTGGGCCGCGTTCCGCACATCCCCGGGCCGCCCGCCGTCGCGGCCGTCCTGGCTCCGCGCTGGGCAGCATCGAGGTCGGCCTGGTGCTCGGCCCGCTGGACCTGCTCTTCGGGGCTTCGTGTGGGTGCAGCTCCGCTACCTCTTCGGCGGCAACGCTCTGGGTCGGAAGCGTGGCGGGCCTCACCTACTCGCAGACGCGCGCCGCGGGTTCTTCGAGCTGGTGGCGGCCACCGCGCTCGCGCTGCCGCTGCTGCTGGCGGCGCACTGGCTGCTGGGCCACGCGCGCCGGGCCGTGCGCCGGGTGGTGCTGGCGCTGGCCGGGCTCCAGGTGACGCTGCTGCTGGTCATGCTGGCCTCGGCGCTGGAGCGCATGCGGCTCTACCGCGAGTGGTACAGCCAGACCCAGCTGCGCTTCTACGACGACCGCGTTCATGCTGTGGCTGGGCGTGCTGCTGCTCCGTTCCTGCTCACCGTGCTGCCGGGCTCCCGTGCAGGCCTTCGCGCGCGGCCGCGCTGGGCTCGGCGTTCGCCACGCTGGCGATGTGCTGCAGCGCCGTCAATCCCGACGCAGAGCGCCATCGTCGTGGCGAACCGCGACACGCCCGCCGGGTTCGACCTCGAGTAGCGCTGGGGCTGAGCGCCGACGCGGTGCCCGCGCTGCTCGAGAACGCAGCACCCGGCCTCACCGAGGACGCGCGGCTGGTGATGGCCGGGCGCCTCCAGGCGCGATGGTCCAGCCCGGAGCCGGACCTGCGGAGCTGGAGACCTGGCATGCGCGCACGCGCTCGCGGGCCGTGCGTCGCGAAAACGGAATGGAGCCGCGCGCGGCCGGGAGGCGGAGGGTGCGCTGAGGATCGAAGCGCTTTCCTTTTCGAGGTTTACGAGCTTCAATACGCAGCAGCGGCCTGAGCAAAACGGCCGCGCGGCACCTCTCATTTCCTGGAGGCGGGTCCCGTCCCGCCAGGGAGGCTCGAAGATGAAGCGCATCGCCTGACGATGGCCGTTTGCGGCCTGGCCGCGGCCGCCACCGCCGCCCCGCCGGCCGAAGAAGCCGGCCACGCCACGCCAAGCCGCCTCCGCGCCCACCGTCAGCGTGGCGGGCATCCGAGTGTGGTGGGACAGAGGGCTTCGGCGAGGGAGGGGACGCGAGGCGCAGCCCTTCAACGAATCGCCGGCGGCGCTGGGGCTGGCGCTGGTGGTCCAGTCCAAGGACGGCGGGCTCATCGCCTCTCGACGAGGACTCGAGCGCGCTGGGCGAGATGGCGGACTCCGAGGGCAACAGCCCGCTCGACAACGCGAGCATCTGGCCGTTCCCAAGATGACGAAGGACGGCAAGGCGATGGTGGTGGAGATGAAGGTCGCAGGGCGTGCCGGCGGCCATGGCGCCAGCTCTTCGTGACGGCGGCAGGGCACCATCGCGGTGACCACCGCGACCGGCCCAAGGCCGTGAAGGTGCCCAACGTGCGCATGGAGAACGCTCTGGACGTTCAAGGTGGGCGTCTGGCGTCGTCACCGTCGAGGACGTCTCCACGGACGACACCTCGACGTCGCTCACGTTCAAGGGATCGCTGGCGGTCCTGGGCTCCGTCAGGGGCTGGAAGTTCCTGGACGCGAAGGGCTGCTGCCATCGAGTCGAGCGACCGCGGCTACGGCCGCTCCAACGACACGGCGTTCAAGTCCCTCAGCGTCACCACCACGGCCAAGACGGTCACGCTGGAGCTGGACGTGTGGCAGGGGCTCAAGCCGGGCCGCGATCCCGTTCGACGTGAAGGCCGGCCTGGGATACGCGACCGCCGCCCACCCTAGGCTGGAATCGCTACGGACGTGTACGTGCTGGTGGCCGTGCACGTCCGTCGCCGATCGTCCCCCGCCGTTGCGGCTCGCGCCCGTTTCGAGTCTAGAATTCCCCGTCGGGCGATGGACACTCCCGCCGCAGCACGCTCTCGGCTGATCCGCATCCCTCCAGCACGCCTACTCGGCGCGAGCGCGCGCGCCGCCTATGCCTACCGCGGCCACTGGCGCGCGATAGTCGGACTCCGGGCGAGCGCGAGGCGCATCGCCCGCATCGAGGCGGAGGAGTGGCACCACCGCGAGCAGGTCGGGCGGGCTGCTGCGCGAGCTGGGGGCTGGCCCGCTCGCGCGCGCGAGCTGCGCGCGATGGTGATCGGCACGGACGCTGCAGGCGCTCTGCCCACGTGATCGGCTGGTTCGCGCCCACGTACGGCGCGGGCCGGCTGGAGCGGCGCAACATCGTCGAGTACGAGGTCGCGGCGCGCGACGCGGTCGTATGCAGGCCGCGCGGACTTCCGTGGATTGCCTGCTGGAGATGGCCGAGGTGGAGTGGGACCACGAGGCCTACTTCCGCTCGAAGGTGACGGGCCACTTCCTCACGCGGGTGTTCAAGGTGTGGCGCACCCCTGCCGCCGCGCTGAGACGATCCGCGCGGCGTACGCGGCTCGCGCGGACGGGGCGGCTCTAGTGTTGCTGGTGCGCGCGTGCGCGGAGCTGGGCAGTGACGCCGTCGGCGTCGCTGCGCGAGGTGAAGCGCGCCTACAAGAAGCTGGTGAAGCGCTGGCATCCCGACCGCTTCGCGCGCGACCCGCAGGCCCAGGCAGGACAGCGACCCCGCCGGCCCAGCGCATCACCGCGGCCTACCAGGCGATCGCGCACGCGCTGGGACCGGGCGCGGCCGTCGATTCTGCGCTGCGCCCGGACGGCGGCCCCGTGCGTTACGAGCCCGGCGAGCGCCTCCCCGCGCGAGGAGGTGGGCGCTGCGTCCGCTCCCTGGGCAACGAGGGACCGCTGGACGCGTTCTTCAAGCAGCCGATGTGGTGGTGGCCGCTCCTTCGGCGTGCTTTTCCTGCTCGCCGACGGTGCTCGCCCGTGCGCGAGTGGCACGTCGTGGCGGCATCGTCCTGCTGGCGCTCGCGCCGATCCTGTGGTGGCTGGAGCGCCGGTCGCCCGTCGGGCTGATCAGGGCCGCGGCCCTCCGCCAGGATCAGCTCGTTCGCCTCGCCGTCGGCGCTCGCTGGCGGGCTGGCCCGCGTCCCAGCCCGGGATGGGCGGCTTGCCCGGGCTCGTAGAGCGGACTCCATCGGCGGCCAGACCTCGTCGACGCGGTCGCGTGAAGACGTCGCCGATCAGGATGTCGGTCACCGTCCCCGCAGGTGCGGGAACGTTCTTCACGAACCGGCCGAAGCTGAAGCCCTCGTAGTACTCGCAGACGAGGCGGCGCATGCGGTCGACGCCCTCGTTGAAGCGCCGGCCCCCACTTGCCGAGCTGGGCGGCCGAGGTGTCGCCCTTCGCCAGGCCCTTCGCAGATGGCGTCGGCCGCCATCTCGCCCGAGCGCAGGGCGAGCAGGACGCCCGAGGAGTAGAGCGGATCGAGGAAGCCGAAGGCGTCGCCCACGAGCACCCAGCCGTCGCCGGCCACGCGGGTGCGCGCGGTAGGAGTAGTCCTTGGTCGCGAAGTGGCCGGTCACGCGCTCGGCCTTCGGCGACGCGCGTCCTTGCACCGCGGGGCAGCAGCGCGACCTCCTCCTCGTAGGTGTCCGCGTACTTGCCGCGGCCCCTGAAGCAGGTAGTCGAACGGCGCCACCACGCCGACGCTCACGATGTCGTCGTGCAGCGGGATGTACCAGAACCAGCCGTTGCGGCTCGGCGGTCTGGAGGACCATGGTCGCGCCCTCGTCGCGGCCGCTGGTCGCGGTAGGCGCCCTCCCAGTAGGTCCAGATCGCGCCCTTGTTGAGCAGCGGGATCCCACACGCGCAGGCCCAGGCGGTTCTGCAGGATGCCCACCTGGCCGCTCGCGTCGACCACCACCTTGCGCGCGGCACCTCGCGCGCGGCGCCGTCCTCCTCGCGGCATGCGCGACGCCCACCGCGCGCTCGCCCTCGAACAGCACGTCGAGCACGCGCACGCCCTCGTGCGCGTCGACGCCGTGCTCGCGCGCGTTGTCCAGCATCATCTGGTCGAACTCGCTGCGCACCACCTGCCAGGTCTGCGAGCACTCGTGCGGCTTGTTGTCCCAGAAGTAGAAGGGCGCCGACAGCTTGCCGCTCGCGTTCACGAACTGGACGCTGTACTTCTTCACGAAGTGGCTCTTCTGCATCTTCGGCAGCATGCCGAGCCGCTTCAGCACCCAGTACGTCTCGGGGATCAGCGACTCGCCGATGTGGAACCGCGGGAAGCGCTCGCGCTCGAACAGCGCGACGCTGCTGGCCGCGCTGGGCGATGAGGCGTGGACGGCGGTGGAGCCGGCGGGGCCGCCGCCGATCACGATCGACGTCGGCCGATTCATGGATTGACGCCGCTCTCGCGCGCCGGCCGGAAGCGCGCGGCGATGTCCGCGGGGATGGAGATCGTCCTCATGGGCTCGTTCGGCCGCTTGCGCACGCAGATGATCGTCAGGTCGCCGCGTGGCGACGCGCCTCGCCGTCCTTGCGCAGCAGGCAGCGGTACGCGCATCGTGCTCGCGCTCGACCGCCGCCACCCGGATGCAGATCTCGAACTCGTCCTCGAAGCGCAGCGGCGCGGTAGAACTCGAAGGACGTCGGAGCGCCGCGGGCCAGCCGATCTCCGAGCCCGGCGGCGCGATGCTCGAGGCCGGCCGCCGCGCCACAGCGCGTGCTCGCCCTCCCTCCATGTAGCGGAAGAAGGCGCTGAAGTGGACGAGCCCGGCGGCGTCGGTCTCGTGGAACTGGACGCGGCGGGTCAGGCGGTGCTGGGAGACGGGCGCAGCGCTCAAGGGCCCGGTGTCCTAGGTGTAGCGGATGCCGGCGTGCTGGGGCGGAAGAAGCGCCGGAGCAGCAGCGTCGGCCCGCAGCAGGCCCTCGCGCGTCAGCGCCAGCCGCTCGGCGCTCGGCCTCGGCGCAGGTAGCCCTCGGCGTGGAGCGAGCGCGATCTGCGGCTGCGAAGCGGCTCGAGCACGTCCGACCGCCGTACTTGTCGCGGAAGTAGGCCGGCCGGATCGAGCCCCGCTTCAGCTGCAGCACCAGCTCGCGGATCATGCGCTCCTCGTGCGGTCGGACGCGTAGGCCCGGTTCGAGCGGGATCTCGCCACGGCCGCACCGCCGCGCGCGTAGGGCTCCCACGTGGTCCAGGTTCTGCATGTGCACGCCGTTCACGTGGCCGAACGACGCCACGCCGAGGCCGACGAGGTCGGCGCCCTGCCAGAGGCGGTCGCGGTACACGAAGCGCGTGCGCGACGGATCCTTGACGGCGGTGTACGCGCTGCCGACGTGGTAGCCGGCGCGCCTCGCAGCGCCTGCGAACGGCCTCCGTCGACCCAGCGCCGCTTGGTCGCCCAGTCGGCGACGCGGCTCCTCGAACTGCGCCGGTGCCCTTCAGCAGGTCGCGGCTGATCGTGGTGTTGAAGGGCAGCTCCATCTGGTAGATGGTGACGCTGTCGGGCGACGAGCTCGAGCGTCTCGCTCGACGCAGGCGCGCCAGTTGTCGTCGGTCTCGCCCAGCATTCCCGCGATGAGGTCGATGTTGATCTGCGGGAAGCCGAGCGCGCGGCGCTGCGTCCAGGCCCGGTAGATCTCGGGCGAGCGGTGCGCGCGGCCCGTTCATCTCGAGGATGCGGTCGTCGAAGTTCTCCGACGCCCAGGCTGAGGCGCGTCACGCCCATGCCGCGGATCGCGGCCGAGCTTGCCCTCGGTCAGCGTGCCGGGCTCGCACTCGAACGTGATCTCCTCGGCGCCCGTCCACGGCGTGACGCGCGCGCGAGGCCGTCCCACGAGGTCCTGGAGCTGCGCGGTCGAGAGGAACGACGGCGTGCCGCCGCCGAAGTAGACGAAGTCGAGCGGCCGGCCCGGCGATGGCCGGCCTGCTCCAGCGTAGAGCTCCCACTCGCGCACCAGCGTGTCGAGGTAGTCGCGCGACCTCGCGCGCGTTCTTGTCGGTGTAGACCCGGAAGTAGCAGAAGTGGCAGCGCTTCCGGCAGAACGGGATGTGGAGGTACAGCCCCAGCGGGCACCCCGGGCGATGCGGGCGTCGCGAGCGCCTGGCGGGCCTCGCCGTCCACGGCGTCGCGGGTTCAGGCGAGAACGGCGGGTAGTTGGCGACGAAGCGTAAGCCTCCGACCTCGGTCTGCTCGGCTACCGCAGGGGCGCTGTCGCTCACGACCTGCAAATATACCAATGCCGGGCCCGGTCTGAAGACGGCTCCGGGGGCCCCTTCACCTCCTAATTCACAAATGCTAGGGTGGAGGCCCCCTGCGTGTATGCTGGGCGCCTCCGGCCACAACTCGGCTGCGCCCACTGGTCGCGATCGCTCTCGGTCTGGCCGCGGCCATCGCCTGGCTTTCCCTGCCGCCGCGGGCCCTCCTGGGCTCGTGGCCGTGGGCTACTCGCCATCGGCATCCTGGCGGGAGCCACCATCGCCGGCCTGGCCTGGAAGCGCCCGCCAGTTCGTCCCGTTGGACGAGTCGGCCGTCTCGCGCGTGGCTCAAGATCGTGTCCGCCCTGGCGACCGTAGGGGCGCTGGTGCGGCTCTGCTGCCTGGCCGTCTTCCATGGCCGACCCCTGCGCAGGTGGCTTTCTCCTTTCGCCCCTCGAGCGCGCGTTCGAGACCGCGCATTCCTGCCTCACCGCCTACTGCTTCGCGGCGCAGGCGGTCGACGAAGGGAAGGGACGCGTTCGATCCCTCGCGCCTACACCGCTCCGGGCGACACGGGCGTCGGCCTGCGCAAGCCCCGGCTGCTGGGTCCCTTCCCGCGTGGACGTCTACGAGTACCCCGCCGCCCTTCCAGTTGCTTCCGCGCGCGTTCATGGCGCTCACGCCCGGACTTCATGCGGCTCCGGCCCTTGTGGTTCGCCTTCGACCTGGCGGTGCTGGTCGGCGCGATGCTGGTGACGGCGCGGCGGCTGGGCCCGCGGCCAGGCCCGCGCGTTGCTGCTGATCCCGCTCGTGGCGCGGTGGCGCTGCCGACCTCGAGCCTGCTCCAGAAGGGCAACGTGCGGGGCGTCATCATCGCGATGTCGGCGCTGGCGATGGGGCCTCTTCGAGCGGAAGCGCGCCGCGGCGGGCGGAGCGCTGCTGGCGTTCGCGATCGCGCGGCGAGCAAGCTCTATCCGGGGCCGCTCGTGGTTCCCCTGCTGGTGCGCCGGGAGTGGCGCGCCCTGGCGCGGACCGCGGGCTTCTGGAGTCGCCCGCCCATACGCTGGCGACCCTGGCCTACGCGGGACCGGCCACGTACGTGGCGTTCCTCCACCACCTGCCGGGGCTGCTGGGAGGGAAGCCTTCCCGGCGTTCCGCAACCCGTCGGCCATCGCGATCAACTACTCGATACCGGGACTGGCCTTTCTTCAAGGCGAAGCTCTTCGGCGTGCCCGGCATGGGCTTCGGCGCGGCCAAGCTGATCGGGTGGATCTGGACGGTCTTCATCCTGTGGATCGTCGCGCGCGCGGCAGCCGGCGGGCGACGCCTCCGCGGCTGCGGCCGCTGATCTGGCTGGGCATCCTGACCCTGGGAACGCTGCGCAGCCCGTTCCCTGCCGAGTGCGTACGGAGGTGGCTGCCGCTGTGGTCTGCTCACCGTCCTGCTGGCGGCGCTTCCCGACCCCCACCACGCCCGGACGTTGTGCCTCACGCTGGCAGGGTGGACCATCTTCAGCCCTACCGGCCCCGGTGGATTGGCCGATGGACCCCGCGGGTGCTTGCCATCCTGACGACCGTTCCCCCAGCGCGCTCACACGCTGGGCCTGGCGCTGTGGGGTCTTTCAAGCCAGCGCCCGTTCGAGAACGTCCAGGCCTTCCTGCAGCTGCGCTTCGTTCGCGATCACCAGCGGCATCAGCGTGCGGATCACGTTGCCGTACGTGCCGGCGGTGATCGTGACGAGCCCGCGCTCGTAGCAGCGCTCGCGACGACCGCGGTCGTCTCGTCCTTCGCGGGCGTCCGCGTCTCGCGGTCCTTCACCAGCTCGATCGCCCACATCGCGCCCATGCCGCGCACGTCGCCCACGAGCGGGATGCGCTCGCGCCAGCCGGCGCGCAGCGTCGAGACGCGCGCGCCGATCGCCTCGCGCCCGGGCGAGCAGCGCGCCGTCGCTCCATCATGGTCGAGCACGGCGTGCGGCGCGCGGCGAGCGCAACCGGGTTGCCGCCGAAGGTGCCGCCCGAGGCCGCCCGGCGCCGGCGCGTCCATGATCTCGGCGCGGCCGGTGACCGAGCGAGCGGCAGGCCCGCCCGCGATCGACTTGGCGGCGATCAGCAGGTCGGGCACGACGCCCGTAGTGCTCGATCGCGCCCACAGCCGGCCCGTGCGGCCGAAGCCGGTCTGCACCTCGTCGGCGATGAGCAGGATGCCGTGCTGCTGCGGTGAGCGCGCAGGCGTCGGCAGTGAACTCGCGGCGGCGGCACGACGAAGCCGCCCTCGCCCAGCACCGGCTCGACGATGACCGCCGCGACCTGGCTCGCGTCGACGTAGCGCTTGAAGCAAGTCCTCGAGCGCCGCACACGCATGCGGCCGCACGACGGGTAGCGCGAGGTCGTAGGCGCAGCGGTAGCAGTAGGCGTACGGGCATGCGGTAGACCTCGGGCGCGAACGGGCCCGAAGCCGGCCTTGTAGGGCTGGACCTTCGCGGTCAGGCGATGGCCAGCAGCGTGCGGCCGTGGAAGCCGTCCTCGAACGCGATCACTGCCGGCCGCCCGTGTCGCGCGCGCGCGATCTTGACCGCGTTCTCGACCGCCTCGGCGCCCGAGTTCGCGAACAGCGTCTTCTTGGAAGGCGCCGGGCGACGAGCGCGTTCAGCCGTTCGGCCAGGCGCGACGTAGCGCTCGTACGGCGTGACATGGAAGCAGGCGTGACGTGAAGCGTTCGAGCCTGCTCGCCGGACCGCCTGCGCCACCGCCTCGTTGCGCGTGGCCGACGTTCAGGCAGCCGATGCCGCCGGCGAAGTCGAGCAGCGGTTGCCGTCCACGTCCGTCAGGACCGCGCCCCTGCGCCTCCTTGACGAAGATCGGCGTGGCGTTGTACGGTCCGGCGCGGCACGGCGGCCCCGCGCCGCGCCCAACAACGCGCGTGAGCGCGGCCCCGGCACCTCGGTCACGAGCTGGATGGTTCGGCATGCCTTCCTCACCTTCCCGCCGGAAAGACGTCGTGGCCGGTGCTGGGCGGAAAAGCTGGCCGCCATGGGCCGCGCCGTCGTCCACCAGCGCCGCCTCGCGACCGCCGGCCCGCTCCTCTCGTCCTCGGCGCCGACGGGGCCGCGGCTCGACGCATCGTACGCCGGTACGGCGCGCCGGGCACGTGACGCTGAGGCCGCGTGGACGCGCACGATCACGACGAGCGCCCGGCGCGCCAGCCAGCCAGCGCGCGCGTCCTGGTGCCGTAATCTGCGCGCCCTACCCGTTGAACTCCGACGTCGATGCGCGCGCCGCTCCTGGCGGCGCGCCGCCACTACATCGACCTGGGCGGGCTGTTCCACATGACCCGCCGCCAGCCGCGGCTCGACCGCGAGTTCCGCGCGCATCGCCTGCTGGCCGTAAGCTGGGCATGGGAGCGCGCCGGGCATCACTTCAACCTGATGGCCCGCCTCGCCGCCGAAGGGTTGCCCCGCGTGCGGAGCGTGCGCGCCCACAAACTTGGCGGCGCGGACCTCACGCGATACGCGTCGCCCCTGGCGTTCTGGCTTCGCGCCGGCCACCGTGTCGTGGACGAGCTCATGCAGCCCGCGATGGTCTTCGCGGGCGGCCGCTTCCGCAGCGCCGTCGCCGCTCGCGATGGCCGAGGACCACGCGGTCTGCCGAGGGGACCCAGCACGCGCACGCCACGCTCCACTCGGCGGTCGCGACGCTGCCGTCCTTCTTCGCCCGGCGCGGGCTGCGCGAATGCGCCGTTCCCTGCTCCTCGCACGATCCCGTCCAGCTCGAGCGCTCTGCAGCTCTGCCGATCAGCCTCGCCTGCCGGATGCCACGCTCCGGCCTGGCGCGGCGTCGCCCTGGCGCGACGTCCCGCTCGACGCGTCTGCCGGCTGCCGCGGCCGCCCGACTTCGCGGACGACCGCGACTTCCCGTCGGTCGTGGTCGAGTCCGCGACGCCGACCCGCAAGGGCGCGCGATTCACGACCGTCCGCGCCGACCTCACGGCGCTTCCCCAGCGCCGTCCCCCCTCGCCCTCCGCGGTCGCGCGCGACACCGGCTTCCCGCCCGCGATCGTCGCCGGGATGATCCTCGACTGGCGCCATTGCGCGCGCGGCGTGCACGCCCCCGAGACCTGCAGCGCCGGTCGTATGCCCTTCGAAGCGCGCTGGCCCGCGCGGCCGGTGCAGCCCCGCCGCGATTCTCGGCGAACGGACTGATCTGGATCGGCGAACGGTCGCGCGTCGCGCGTGCCCCGCGGGGCTATGATCGCAAGACGCTGCGACGTGGGAGGAGCAAGTGGGCGCGACGGGCCGTGAGCGCGGCTGTGGCGGCCGCGTATCTCGGTTAGCGCCTGGCTGCCCCATGGCGTCCTGTGGTCCCTGGTCGCCGTCTACGCGGGCGAGAAGCTGGGCCGCGCGGCGTTCCTGGGCTGCGTGCGGTCTCGCGATCGGCCGCCAGCCTGGGCCTCGCCATCCACTGGCCTTGGCGGCCGGGTGCCCCGGGCCTCGAGCAAGGGCCGCGCGCGCTTCGCGCTGCTGCACGGCGCGGCCGTGCTCGGCCTTCGGGGCTGCTCGTGAGCGCCTCGGTCGTCGCCCTCTTGCGCTGCGCGAGGGACGCCTCGGTCCTGGAAGCGCTTCGCGGGCACGCGGCGCTACCTGCCGTTCGAGCTGATGACGGACGCCTGCCTCTACGGGCTGGTCGCCGGCAAGCGTCCTACACGAGATCCGCTCGCAGCGCCGCGTGCGCGAGGTGAGCGGCTGAACGCGCTGCGGGCGGAGGCCGCGGCCTCCCCGCGCGCAGCTGGGAGGCGCTGCGCGCCCAGCTCAACCCGCGACTTCCTGTTCAACGCGCTCCACTCGCTGGCTGCGCGCTCGGTGCGGCACGATGCCGGCCGCGCGCCGAGCGAGGCGCTCGAGCGGCTGGGCGGGCCTCCTGCGCTACGCGCGCATCGACGAGCCGGCGACGCGCGTGCCGCTGCAGCAGGAGTGGCGTGCGTGTGGCGCGACTACCTGCAGCTCGAGCAGCTCCGCCTGGGCGACCGGCTGCGCGCTGCGTCGAGGAGCCGTTCGACGCGGAGGCCGCGGCGCGCTGGTGCCCGCCGTTCACGCTGCAGCCGCTGGTCGAGAACGCGATCCGCCACGGCGTATCATGCGCGCGCCTGAGGGCGGGCGCGTCGCGAGGCTCGACGCAGGCGCGCGACGGCCGCCTCGCCCTGCGCGTGGACGACGACGGTCCGGGCTGCGCCGCCGAGTGGAGCTCCGCGCCGGGCCTCGGCCTGGGCGTTCCGCTGCGCGAGCGGCTGGCCGCGAGCTACGCGCGGCGACGCGCGCTTCGACCGTCGCGACGGCGCCGGGCGCCGGGTTCGCCGCGTCGTCGAGCTGCCCCGGCGCGACGCGGTGAAAGCTCGCGCGCTCATCGTGGACGACGAGCTTCGGCCCGGCTGCGCTTGCTGCGCGACCTGATGGCCGAGGTGCCGTGGCTCGAGTGCGTCGGCGAGGTGGCGCGACGTACCGCGGCCGCGTGCGAGCGATCATGGCAGCACCGATCCGGACCGTGCTCTTCCTCGACGTGCAGCTTCCGGGCACGCTCGGCACCGACCTGGCCGCGCGCGCTGGGCCGCGCGGCCCGGCGGTCGTGTTCACGACCGCGTACGACCGGTACCGCGGTCACCGCTTTCGAGCTGCACGCGCTCGACTACCTCCTGAAGCCGTCTCGGCCGCGCGCGCGCTTCCCGGGTGGTAGAGCGGCGCGCGAGCGCTGGTCCGCGCCGCGGCCGCCCGGACGCGGAGGCCAGGCCGCCTGGAGCGCCTGTTCGTGCGCGACCGCTGGCCGCATCGTGCTGGTTCCGGACGCGGGGATCGAGCGCCTGGAGGCGCAGGACGACTACGTCGCCGTGCACCTGAGGGACGCGCGCACCTCGTCCACGTGACGCTGGCGAGCTGGAGGCGCGGCCTCGACCCCGAGCGCTTCGTCCGCGTGCACCGGCGCCACCTGGTGAATCCTCGACTTCGTCCGCGCGCTGCACGCCGCGGCCGGGCGGGCTCGCTGGACGTCCAGCTCGGCGCAGCGGACAGGTCGTGCCATGGGAGCCGCAGCCGGGCGCGGGCGCTGCGCCGCCGGATCCTCCGCCCGGCCGACTGACGGCTCGCCGGAAGGCGGGAAGCCGGTCGCCGGAAAGGCGAGCCGCGCCTGTGACGCCGGCTGGCGTAGCTTTCCTCGCGAAGGAGGCACCCATGGCGACAGCGCCCCGGACTCACGGTCGGCCGGTTTCGTGGCGACCCTGGATGCTGCTGGCAGGGCAGCGCCCGCGTTCCCGTCGGCCACACAGCCAGCCTGCCTCGGACAGCAGGCGCTGCTGGGCGAAGCGGGTGGCGGCCATCCTGCGTGCGGACTACGCGGGCGAGCGGGCGGAGCTCTGCGCGCCTCGTCGGCGCGCTGGACGAGGTGAAGAGGTGCCGCCGACCTCGCGCCGTACCGCGAGTACTGGGCCGGCTAGCCGCGCCTGGTGGCGGCGGGCCATCAACGGCTTCAACGAGACCCCCGACGCCGCGGGACGACCTGGCAGGCCGACGTGAGGGCGCGGCCAGGGGCCTTCCATCGGGCGCGCTGGAGCTGGAAGCCCGGCTGGGATCGAGTTCTCCAAAGATCGGCCTGGCCGGCTGCGGCGCGAACCTGCTGTTCCTGGCGGGCGGCGACATGCGCGCGCCAGGAGGCGCTCCGCGCCGAGCAGGCTGGTGCCGTTCTTCCGCGAGATCGCGGAGCAGGGCAAGCGACAACCCGCGTGCGCTCTGGATCGTCGGCGGAGGCCAGCTCGCTTCGCCCCCCGCCGCGCGCGGCCATCCCGACCAGGCCGCCGCCACGTACCACCTCGGCACTGGGCACGCGCGCGCGCGGAGGCCCTCGCGAACCGCGACGCGCCCGCCTGATCCCCGCGTGGGGCGCGCCCGAGAACCTGATGTCCCTTGCGTACGTCTACACGAACACGTCGATGAAGAACCGCGACGTGGGTCTCGCCTACGCGGAAGGGGCGCTCTGCGGCCGTCCCGCACTGGCACTACGTGCGGGACGTCCTGCTGCCGCAGGTGCGAGCGCTCCCCTGATGACTCAGGCCATCTCGCGCGCGATCTCGTCGAACACCTCGAGCATGCGGTCGACGTCCTTCTGCGGTGTGCAGGGCCGAGACCGTCCACTGCTCGTCGTAGCACTGGGCCTGCGGGATGACGCCGCGGTTCAGGTTCATGTGCCAGTAGCGCCAGAAGGCGTCGAAGTCCTGGTCGAGCCACTCGCGGTAGTTGGTGGGCGGCGTCTTGCGCCAGAACACGGTGCCGTTGCGCGCCGTGGTTCACGGCGCACCACGGACGAGCCGTGCTTCTTGATGATCCGGTTGTGGCCCTCGGCCAGCGCGTCGCCCAGCGCGGTGACCCGCGGGAACACGTCGGGCGTCAGGACCTTCTCGAGGCGCCGTGACGCAGGCGGTCGTGGCCAGCGGGTTGCTCGCGTAGGTGCCGGCGTGGAACGAGCGGAAGCTGCGCGATCTCGTCCATCACCTCCCTGCGCGCGACCCGAACGCGCCCAGGGGCAGGCCGCCGCCCACGGCCTTGGCCAGGCACACCACGTCCGCCTTCACCTTGAAGTGCTCCTGCGCGCCGCCCCAGGCCAGCTTGGCCCCGGTCTTCACCTCGTCGAACACCAGCAGGCAGCCGAACTCGTCGCACAGCGCGCGCAGCTCCTGCAGGAACCCGTCGCGCGGCGGCCATCACGCCGACGTTCATCATCACCGGCTCCACGATGATGGCCGCCACCTCGTTCTCGTGGCGTCTCCAGCGAGCGCCCGCACGCCCTTCGGCGTCGTTCCAGGTGCGCGACCAGCGTGTTCTCGATCGTGAGCGCCGGGATGCCGCTGGCCCACGGCCAGCGGCTTCGGGCGCGCTCACGTGCCCGACCTTCGGCTCGGGCGGCTTGACGGACACCAGGACCGTGTCGTGCCCGCCGTGGTAGGCGCCCTCGAACTTCAGGACCTTGTCGCGGCCCGTGTAGGCGCGGGCCATGCGCAGGCGCGTGCATCGTGGCCTCGGAGCCCGAGTTGGTGAAGCGCATCTGCTCCAGGCGAAGCGCTCGCAGATCAGCTCCGGCGCCGCGGATCTCGCGGTCGTGCGGCATGCCGTAGAGCGTGCCCTCGCCCGCGCGCCTTGGCGATGGCCTCGACCATGACGGGATGCGAGTGGCCGACCATCATGGCGCCGAAGCAGAGCGAGAAGTCGGTGTACTCGCGCCCGTCCACGTCCCACATCTGCGAGCCCTGGGCCCGCTGGATGTAGATGGGATAGGGCTCGTAGGTGCGGAAGTTGCTCGAGACGCCCAGGGGGCAGGACGTGCTCGGCGCGCCTGTAGAACTCGCTAGCTCGGCGGTTCTGAGGCGAGCGGTACCGCTCGAGCTTCTCGGCGGCGTGGGTGGTCATGTTCGTTTCTCCTGACGTGCCCGCGGGTGCGGCGGGCTCAAGCGGCGACGGACCGGCGGTTGATTGCGCGCGGGCGCTAGGCCCGGGCGGCGTCGTCGCGAGGAGAGGGCCGGTACGGGTGGTGGTTGGGTGTGCTCATCGTGATCGTCCGACGCGGCCAGCATACGCCCGCGCGAAGCCGGAAAGCAAAGTCGGCTCGCGCGCCAGCGTCGCAATCCTGCGAGCGGCGGCGGACCGGAGCGCGCGGCCCTGGCCGAAGAGCGCATGGCGCAGGCCAGGATCCCCGGCCCGCACGCGCTTGGCACCGAAACTGCCATGCGAGTGACCATGCCCCACGAGATCCGGTGTGCGACCCGTCCCCTCTGACCTCGCTCTCGCGCGCTGGCCGCGAGCGGCTGCGGGAGCCCGAGCGTCCCGTCGGAGCCGAACGTGCCCACGACCCGCCTCTCGCTCCGGTCACGGGCGGGCAGTGGAGCGCGGCCCAGTCTCGTCGCGGACGCCGGCGCCAAGCCTGCCGACCGGTGCGCGGCACAGGCCTCGCCCTGCCGCTTCCCCTACGAGCAGAGCTACCCCCGTATCGCGATGAACGCGCGCGGGCAGACGGTCGCCGCCTGGCAGCGGTTCGAGGGCGGCGACTACCACCTGGTCGCCGCGCGGCACGAGCCTTCGCGCGAGTGGACCGCCAGACGCCGGTCCATGCGGGCTCCGGCGCTCGCGAGCCCATGCGCTAGCCGCCGACGCGCAGGGCAAGCGCGCTCTTGGTCTGGCGGAACGGGAGCGACCTGCTTGCGAGCTCCGGTCCCGTGTCCGGCGCCTGAGCTGAGCCCTGGCGCTCGTCGCGGGGGACTTCCCGCTGATGGCCATGGACGATTCCGGACGGGCCTGGCTCTCGTTCGTGCAGGCCGGCGTCGGGATCGCAGCGATGCGCTTCACGCCGGGGATGGGCGGCGCCCGAGATCGTCCAGGCCGACGACCCGAGCGACCGGCTCGAGATCCAGGCGACCGGCCTGGCGCTGGCTCCGGACGGCGGCGCGCTCGCGACGTGGATTCGCGCGGACCCGGGCGACGAATATCGGGACCGGCCGCCGTCGAGCGAGCCGTGGTCGAGCCGGGCCGCGCCCGGCCGCGCCTGGTCCCCGCCCAGCCTCACCTCCAGCCTCGACGGCGTCTTCGCGTTCGACCTGCAGTCGGTCGCGAGCGACCTGGGTGGCGCGGTCGCGTTCACGACGTTCGGCGAGCAGGACACCTACCGCTGGGAGGTCTGGGGACAGAACACGCCTCCCGGCGCGCCCGCATGGCTGCCACCGTTGCACCTCAGCGGTCCGCTGGATGCCGCGCCCGCCCACGACGCTGAAGCAGTCGCCGCGGATGGGGACGGCGCCGGCTCCGCCGGACGCCATGCTGGTGTGGGTGGAGCAGCAGGACTTCCGGGACCCGACGACCGGGCCGAGCTCCGCTCGCGCTCGCTCGCCGCCGGGCGAACGCGCGCTGGTCCGAGACGCGCACGATCCCCAGCGCGGACGACGGGCGGGGCGTCGCGGGCAATGTGCACGTCGCGGCCAGCGCGGCCGGCAACGCGGTCGCGACGTGGACCGAGCTCGCCGGCCTCGCGCGTGGACCGGGCGGCTCATGGCCAGCCATTTCGTGCCCGGCACTGGATGGGCTCCGCCTTCAGGCGATCTGGACCGGCTCCCTGTCCGGCGCCGTGGTCGCGATGGACGCGCGAGCGGCAACGCCGAGGTCGTGTGGTCGGACTGACCGGCGAGAAGGCTGCAGGTCTGGTCGGCGCGCCTCACCGCGACCCGCTAGCAGGGCTGCGCCGACAACGCGACCGCACCCTGCTAGGGCGCGGCGGGACCCTCCATCCCGATGCGCGCGTTCTGCAGGACGCGCATCGAGAACGGCTTGCCGTTGATGGTGCCGGACACGCGCACCGTTGCGTTGCCCAGGCGGTCCGTCTCGCTCAGCACTCGCTCACCTTCTGATCTCGTAGTCCACGATGGGGTCGATCTCTGGTGCTTGAGCGTCCACTCGAACTCGCCCGGCGGCCTCGTCGAACTCCTGCTGGCTGCCGACGTGGAGGCTTCCCGACTTCCACAGGGTGACCGCCCGCTGGCGGTCGCCGCCCTTCAGGCCGTCGAGCACGCGGCGGACGCGCTCCCTGGCACTGTTGGCCTCGCCGGACGTGAACATGTAGCCGAGCCCCAGCCGGCCGACGATGACCAGCAATATCAGGATGCCCGCCCAGATCGCCGCTTTCTTCATGGCCTCCGCGCCCCCTCTCAAAAGGACCGGATATTACTTCAAGTGGCTGGACAGGATCAGGGACCGGTAGTGGTAGCATCGGCCGAAACCGTCAAGGCGGACTGGACAAGGACCGACAGGACGGGGGCACTCCCGGCCGGTTGATCCTCAAGTGATGAGGTGATGCGATGAAGGGACTCTGGGCTCTCGCCGTCGTCTCGCTGGTCGCGGCCGCCCCGGCCGAGGCGCAGTTCTTCACGGACAACTCCGACACCTACGCCACCGGCTCGACCATCATGGGGCAGGGCGGATGGGAGACCTGGGACACCAATCCCGGGGCCAACACGACCCTGGAGCGCGATCCAGTCCTTCACCGCCCCCAACGCGCTGCTGGTGGCCGGACCGGCCGACATCGTGCACCGGTTCACCGGGCGTCAACAGCGGGACCTGGCACGCACGGGCCCAGAGTGTTCATCCCGTCGACGTCGACCGGTGAAGCCTGGTTCATCCTCCTGAACCAGTACGCGCCCGCCGCCACCGACGACAACTGGTCCGTCTCAGGTCGTCTTCTGCGTCACCGGCTGCACCACCGCGGGCGCCCTGCCAGGGATGGTCGTGAACCTGGGCGGCAGCGAGCGTGGCGGGCACCGGCGTGGCGCCGCTGATCACGAACCAGTGGGTCGAGGTGCGCGCGTCCGTCAACTTCGCCACCAACTCGTACAGCGTCTTCTACAACGGCGTCCTGCTGGACACTGAAGCAGTGGCAGCTCACGGGCACCCGCGCAGCTCCAGGCCATGGATCTGTTCTCCAACGGCAGCACCCAGGCGTTCATGGACAACATCTGGGTGCGACACCACGGTGCCGGTGGAGCTCACGACCTTCACGGTCCAGTAGATCCCGCCGCGCGCCGAGGGGCCGCCCTGAGGCGGCCTACCGCGAGCGCACCGTGAGCTGCGAGTCGAAGCTGTAGCCGGAGGTGGGCTCGAGCGCGACGGCCTTGCCCGCCAGCGTCCCATAGGGCGCGTCGCTCGCGACCGTGATGCTGCCGCCGACCCCCTGCAGCTCCAGGAACCCGTTCGTGTTGAGGGTGAGCTGCGCCTTGGCCAGCGGGACCTCGGAGTACTCGAACCTCAGCGCGCCTGACGGATCCCAGAGTAGACCCGCACCTGCGCGGACACCGAGCCCGTGTTCTGCAGGATCAGCACCGTGACCTGCGAGCCGGAGTTGCTGAAGCGAGGGATGGTGGCGGTCGTCTCCCACATGCGCAGCCGGTACTGGTCGTCCGGGCCGCAGAACGCGTTGCATTCGGCGTTCTGTACGCGGACGAACTGATCGTCGATGGTCGAGGTGGTCGCGTTGATCCACCTCATGCTGCGAGCGGGACCGGTCCCGATGGAAATCCCTCCACCGACCTGCGTCACCCCATCCGCGGCGGAGCAGCAGCAGCGTCTCGACGCCGGGGCCCACTGATGTCTCCGGAAACGCCGTCCAGGACGACCTCGTACGACGATCGCGGCGACTGCCGGATGCGGTAGAAGTCCGCATCGGGCGCGAAGCCCGACGCTCGCCAGGTCGGCCGTGATCTGCGCGCCGTGCGTCAGCTCCGCGTGGGCCCGCATGGCGATGGTCGTGGTCTCGATGTCCCGTTGTTCCGAGACGACCGGATCCGTGTCGTCCCCCAGCACGAGTCGCCGCGTTCGTGACGATGCCCGTCGTGCTCGGGAGCAGCAGCAGCCGGACGTGGATGGTCTGCGTCTGCCCGACGCCGAGCTCCGGCATGTCGCAGGTCACGATGCGCTCGCGTGCACGCAGCTCCCAGGCCGGCGTCCGCGGCGAAGAACGCTGACGCCCGGCAGCGGATCCGTGACCGTGCTGCCCGCCGAGTACGAGGGGCCCTCGTTCGCGATCACGATCGTGTAGGTGCAGGGCAGGCCCGGGCCGAGCCTGGGTCGGGCGCGTCCGACATCGTGGCAGCGCGAGGTCCGCCTGATGGACCAGGAGGTCGGTGTCGATGGCCGAGTTGTTCCGCCGAAGCTCGGATCCGTCATGCCTGAGGGCACGGTGGCCGTGATCGTGTTCCGAGGCTTCCGAACGCCGAGGCTGGTGGGTCCCGGTGAGCGTGTAGGTGAGCAGCCCGCCGATGGCGAGGCTGGCGAAAGTGGTTGGGCATGCCGGCGCCCGACGAGGGACACGACGATCCGGGCGAGGCCGTGCACGTCCACGTCACTCCGAGCAGCGAGAGCGGGGCGGTGTCGTTGAAGATCCAGACGCCGGCGGCCGCGTTCGGGCCTGCGTTCGAGACGGTCATGGTGTACGTGACGAGGCATTCCCGGCACCGCGGTCGTCTGTCCGTCGGTGATGGTCACCGCGAGGGTCGCCGCGGCCCCCGCGCCGCCGGCCACGAGGCCCCAGTAGCCGGAGTGGATCGCGAAGGTGGCGCCCGGACGGTCCGCCCGCGTCCGGCTGGCCCGCGTCGTGAAGAACTCGTGGAGGCCGGGCGAGGTCGCGCCGATTGAAGCCGCCCGCGTCCACGGTCCACCCACGAGATCTGGTACGTCTGCGCCCAGGCCGCCTGCCCGGCCGCGAGCAGCGTCCAGCGGCCATGGCCCCGACGCGCGCGACGATGAGACCGGAGCGTCGCATGAACCCCTCTCGTTCCTTCACCGTTCTCGAGAGCTCACGGAATGGAGGCCGAGAGCAGGTAGCCGATGAGGTTGTTGGCGCAGACAACGGGCCCGCCGGAGTTGCACTGGCCCGCGCAGTTGTTGAAGAGGGTCCCGCCGCAGGGGATCGTCAGGCACTGGGAGCCGAAGGTGGGAGTGGAGGGAGACGGGCATCCGGCGGCCATCTGGTACAGCGCGGTCTCCGTCCCGATGAGCTCGGACCTCCCGATGGCATCGGGGGCGATGTCCGAGGGGCCCGATGGAGTCGTTGGCGATCTACCGCAGGCTTCCGACCGCATGATGACCGCGATTTGGGGTTGGGTCCGACCGCTCCGAATGCGATGTTGGTCGTCTGCACCGCGCTCGCGGCGATCTTGGCCGTGACCACTGCCCCGTTCTGGAGCTCCACGGAGCCAACGGCGTTGTCCGCCATTTCTGCATTGCCGATCGCGTTGTCGGCCATCTCCGTGTTGCCGACCGAGTTGTCGGCGATCTTGGCGGCCGTCACCGCGTTGTCGGCCAGCAAGATGCTCGTGATCCCGAGCGCGGGGATCGAGATGGTGCCGCCGAGGACCTGGATCAGGCGCCCCGGGTAGGTCGTGTTCTGGTCGACGTCGCTTTACAGCCGGCTCGCGCCGTTCGATTTCGCCACCTGCCCGAGCGGGCAGACCATCCCCCAGCACGTCGTTGTCCACGTTGTCCGCGAACCCTGCGGGCTTCGCCGGTGACGCCGGTCGAGGGCGCGCTGGCACCGAAGAGTGCGGAAGGCGCCACCGTCAGCTCGTGACGTCCGGACACCGTGTCGGCAGGCGCCAGGTGCTCCGCGCCCGGCCGCACCGCCCACCTCCGGGAACCGCCTCTGGCTCGAGAACACGGCGCCGAAGTCGATCCCGACCGTGAAGAGCCCCGTCGAGACGGGAACACGTCGTCCCGCGTCACGATGGGCCCGACCTGGTTCCCGCCCGACGGCGCGTCGTAGAGGATGAAGCGGACCAGTCGTAGGTGCCGTTCGCCGGGCTGCCCGCTTCCATCAGGCGGCCCTGGTAGGTGAAGGACGTGCCGAGGGGCGTCTGGCCGAGCGCCGGCGACGTCAGCAGCGCGGCTGCACGTCGCGGCCAGGGCGAGTCTTCTCATGGGTCACTCCGTTTGGTCGGTGTTCCGGCATCCCATGTGTTGCCGGCGACCCGGCCGGTGTGACATCGGGGACGCCGAGGTCTAAGCTCTGGGCCGAGCATCCCCGACGAATCGAACGGCACGGGCGGGCCATGACCCTGGGTCTGGAGTCCACGAGCAGAGGCGCCTCGCCGAGCGGGTCCAAAGCAGGGGACTCGTCTGCCGAGGAGGGAGCTGGTCAGGCCTTCGGCCCGCGCCTCACTTCGACTGCTGCGCGTCTGGACCCGGGACGAGGAAGCGGCACGCGAGATCCTGGGCCGACTGCCTCTTCACCGTGGTGCGCGCCCTGCGCGAGGGCCGCGTGCGCGAGCCGAGCACCTGGCGGCCTTCCTGTGCGGCACCGCGCGCAACATGTCGCGCACGTTCCAGCGCTCGAGGGCACGGCGGCCCGTCCACGAGGAGCTGGCCCGGAGACCGCCGCGTACGACCCGCGCGAGGAGATGGACGAGTCGGGCCGGCGCGCTGGTCCGCGCCGAGATCGCCGCGCCATGGCTCCGGTGGACCAGGCCATCCTGGAGCTGGCCCTCGTCGGCGGGCTGACGCTCGCCCAGGTCGCCGACCGGGTGGGCCTCACGCACGAGGCCGCACGCGCGCGCAAGAGCCGCGCTCTCCGGAAGCTGGCGGAGACGCTCCGGTGTCACACCAGGGCGCCGGGCGGCGACTAACCGCATGGTGGAGAGTGTCGAGCTGCGCCCAGGCGCGACCGACGACCGGGCCGTCCGCTACCTCGGCGAGACGTTGTCCGAGCCCGAGCGGGAGGCGTTCCAGTCCACGTGCTCGAGTGCGCCGAGTGCTCGGACCTGTTGGAGGCGGCGCGGGTGGCGCGCGACGTGCTGGAAGAGGACGCGCTCGCCGCGCGGCGTCATCCGGCGGCGGCCCCTCCTGCGCATGGCCTCGCTGGCCGCGGGCCTGATCACGGTGGCCGCGGCGTCGTTCCTGCTGGTGCGCCCTCGCGCCGGAACCCTCCCAACTTCGACGGCTCCTGGCGTTCCACGCAGCGAGCACGCCGGCCGTGGCCCCCGACCCTCGAGGGAAGGGCTCGGACCGGAGTGGGCCGAGCTGGGACGAGGTGGAGCCGCCGAGCCGTGCCGCTCACTCTGCGCGCGCCGCGAGCCCGGACGCCGCCTTCGACCGCGCGATGGGCCACTACGCGCGGCACGGGTACGGCACTGGCGGCGGCGGGCCTGCGCGAGGTGACGCGCGAGCGGCCGTCGCTGGGCGAGGCCTGGTTCTTCCTCGGGGTCAGCGAGCTCATGGCCGGCCGCGCGCGTGACGCGCGGGCCGCGCTCGCGCAGGCGGCCCGCCTGGGCCAAGCCGCTACCCGCCGGCGCGAGGCCGCGTTCTTCCGGCGCCAAGGCCGACCTGCAACTGGGCGAAGTCGATCCCGCGCGCCGGGCGCTGCGCGAGGTCACGGCCGGCGGAGGACCCTACGCCGGGGAGGCGCGGCGCCTCCTGGAGCGGCTCGAGCGCGTCGAGACCGGAGCGCAGCGTTGACGCGCGGCCGGAGTCGCCTTGATGCTGGCGCTGGGCGCGGCGTCGAGATCCCCGGCGCAGGAGCCGACGCTCTCGCAGCAGCTCGAGGGAGGCCTGGAAGGCGCAGTGTGCGCCGGATCCCCCCGCCGCGGCACGGACGCTGTTCGATCAGGCGCTCGTGCGCGCGCGCGACGAGCGGCAGGCGGTCCAGGAGAGCGAGGCCCTGCGCGGGATCGCGGCTGCACGCGTCGCCAGGGCGACTACGCGTCCGCGCGGGCCCGTCTCGACGAGGCGCTGCCCATCGCTGCAAGCCGCAGCGGACCGGGCGGAGACGGGCCGCGTCCTGAACGGAATGGGATCCGTCGCGTGGTATCAGGATCCGGCAGCAGGCACGCGCCTACTGGGAGCGCGCCCTGGCCGAGTTCGAGGCCGCCCAGCGCCGTCAAGGACGCGGCCAACACGGTCGCCAACATCGTCCTGCTGCTGCCCGACCAGGAGATCGACCCCTGGCTGGAGCGCGGGCTGGCGCTCGCCGAGCAGGCCAGGGGGACGGATACCTGCGAGGACGCTTCCTCCAGGCGCGGGGAGACGTGCTGCGCGACCGCTCGGACTTCGCGGGGTCGCGGGCGGCGCTTCTCGAGCGCAGCGGCTGTTCGAAGTGGCAAGGCGCAGGACGCCCAGATCACGTGTCTCAACAGTCTCGGATTGCTCCATCGCGTCCACGGCCGGGCCGACCAGGCAGCTCGAGTTCCAGGACGCGCGCTCGCGCTGGCGCGCGAGGTGGGCGAGTCCCTACGTCACCCTGCAGAGCCTCGCCGGCGTGGCGATGGCCCCTGGGCGCAAGCTGAATCGGCCCGCTGAGGCCACGAAGGCCCTGGAGGAGGCCCTGGCGCTCGCCGAGGTCCTTGCACACGGGGCAATGGATCGACGAGCTACGCGAGATGATGGCGCATTTCGAGATCACCCGCGGCCATCCCGAGCGCGCGAGTGCGATCCTGTCCCAGCTTCCCTGGGCGGCGGGAGCGAGCTCCGCAGCGACATCATCTTCGGCCCCGGCATTCGATGTTCTCCGAGGCGTTGCGCCTGTCCGGACGCGTGCCGGAAGCGCTCGGCCATGCCAGGCCGGCGTCGTGGCCGGCCGCCATCCTGGCATGTCCGAGTACCTCACCGCGGCGCTGCTCGAGCGGGCCCTGTGCCTCGACGCCCCTCGGGCGCCGCGAGGAGGCGCTGCGCGACGGGCGGGGAGGCGATCGCCCATGTCGAGACCCAGCGCGAGCGGCCTCGTGCCCAGGACTCCCTGCGCCGAGGGTTCGGCGAGTCACCAGTCTGCGTACACGTTCATGGTGGACCTGCTGGAACGCCTCGGGTACCACGAGGAGGCGTTGGAGGTGGCGACTCGCAAGGCGAGGCGCGCGCGTTCCTCGATCGTCTCGCCGGGCGGGCAGGCCTCGAGGGCTCCGCGGTCGGCACGGAACCGCGGGCGGTCCCCCGCGGCCACCGTGGCCGACGTGCGCGCGACCGCCGCGACGGCTGGACTCGATCGTGCTGGTCTACTTCGTCGCGCCCCAGGCTTCGTACGTGTGGGCGGTCAGGGCCGACGGGCCCCATAGCCAGCGCGAAGGTGTCTCTCAGCGCGGACCGGCTGGCGAAGCTCGTGGACGGCGATGCGCCGGCCGCGAGCCGGGTGGCGACACGGGGCGCCGCTCCGCTCACCCTGCCCACGCGTGCCGGCGGGCTGCTGGTCCTGGGCGACGAGGGCGCGCGTTGGGCGCAGCTCTACGACGCGCTGCTGCGGCCCGTCCAGGCGAGCCTGCCGCGCAAGCCCGCGGCCCGCCTCACCGTGATCCCGGATGGACCGCTGCTCCGGCTGCCGTTCGGCGCGCTGCGCGACGGCTCCGGGCGCTACCTGATCCGAGCGCTACGCCATCCACTACGCGCCCGCGGTCGCCACGTTCACCTTGACCGGCCGCTCCCGCCATGACGCAAGCGAAGAGCTGCGCCACGTGCTCCTGGTCGGCGACCCGGCGGCCTACCCCGACCCGGGCGACGGCACGACGCTCGCGCCGCTGCCCGGCAAGCCGTCGCGGAGCTGGACGGCATCGCACTGTTGCTGGGGCCGAGCACGTGGAGCGGCTCTCGGGCCCGGCCGCGACCGAAGCCGCGGCTGCGCGAGCGGGTGCACGGGATCGACGTGCTGCACTTCTCGACTCACGGCGTCGAGCGCGACGACGCGCCGCTGGCCTCGTTCGTGGCGCTCTCGCCTGGCGCGGGCGGCGAGGACGACGACGGACGGCTCACCACCGCGGACGTGTACGGGCTCGAGCTGAACGCCGACCTCGTATTCCTGAGCGCGTGCCGCACCGCGCGCGGCGGCGTGTCGGCCGATGGCGTCATGGGCCTGACCCGCGCCTTCTTCCACGCCGGGGCGTCCTCGATCGTGGCCAGCCTGTCGGACGTGGTGGACGAGCCCGCGCAGCGCCTGGTCGCGGACTTCTATCGTGCCCGCCTGGCGGGCGTGGACAAGGTGAACGCGCTGCGCAAGGCCCAGCTCGCCATGCTGAGGCGCTGCGCGCCGGGCGGATCACCGCGTGAACCACTCCAGGCGGCCCCGTGGCGCTGCCCGAGAGCCCCCGCGCTCTGGGCGCCGTTCGTCCCTGCTCGGCGAGCCCTGACGTCAGGGCCGCCGGCAGCGCGCTTCGGCAGGCGGTACACCGGCATCAGGCCGATCGTCTCGTCCCAGTACGGCGTGCGCCGCGACCACCACTCGTACCGTGCGGACCGTGTCCTTCGCGAAGGCGGGATCGCCCAGCGCGGCCTGCCATTCGGCCGCCACCTTCGGATCGCCCGAGCAGCTCGGCGCCGTGCGCTCGAGCTCCGGCCGTCGATGAACTCCTTGCGCTCGAAGAGTCCCGGACAGGAGGCCCCAGGCCAGCAGCGAGTCCGGCGCGTCAGGGCTCGAGCAGGTGCGCCGCGACCTCGAAGTCCGGCTGGTCGGCGGGGACCCAGAGCGCCCCGCGGGATGCGCCGCGTCTCCGCCTGGCGGCTCGCCTTCATCGAGGTCACCAGCGTCGCGCCCTGGTAGGGACGCGCCGGCGTACTTTCGGCTCGGAGACGCCGGATGGTCTCGACCTCGGCGTCCACGGCCGCGGTCAGCACGCTCCACCCGCAGCCCGTGCGCGCGCAGCCGGCTCTCGAATCGCCGGCCAGCCGGGCGGCACGACGTAACCGCGCGGCCGGGCCACGGCCTGCGCCACCCGCGGCGTGGAGCCAGGGCGGGTCGGTGCTCGCGCAGCGTCCGCGCCGGTAGCTCGTGAGGGGCGTGCCCGTGACGAGCGAGGGCGCGGTCGACCACTTGCGTACAGCGGTATGCGCACGCGATCGGGCGCGCCGCCGCCCGCGCCGGCATCGTCGCGATCGGGCCCGTAGCGCAGGGCCATCTCAGAAGAGCGCCGCGTCGGGCGCGCCCAGCGCGACCGTGCGCTTCTCGGCCACGGACACGGCCTCGGTGAGCGCCGCCGGATGGCGCTCGCGACCTCCGTCAACAGCGCGACCATCCACGCGTGGTTCGCCAGCACGCGGACGCGATAGGGCTTGTGCGAGTGCGTCTCAGATCAGGATCGAGGACGGTTGCGCAGCGCGAAGTAGCAGTCGAGATACCGCGGGCGGTAGGGCGGCGTGATCGCGCCCTTCGCCTGGGATCGTCGTTCGAGCAGCTCAGGTAGGGCCCGATCGGATGACCGGCGGCGCGCGTGGCCTCGGCCACCGCGGGCAGCGTCGCGCGCGCCCAGGCGTCCACGGAGGCCGCGGCCTGCGGCGCCTCCGCGGTCGCGACACCCAGCTCCCAGGCATGGTCGAAGCCGTCGCTCACGTGGTTGTCCACGTGCAGGTGCGGCCGCCATGCGTTCACCAGCCCCACGAGGGCGCGCGCCTCCGCGCTCTCGAGCTTCGAGGTGGTCGCGGTTCAGGTCAGGCCGCGTGAGGTTGGTGCGGAAGCCCTGGCCCTCCTCGGGACCGTCCTGCTGCGAGCGGTTGAAGCGCGACACCCGCTCGTGGCCGTCCACGTTGTAGATCGGCGCCAGCAGCTAGCGTCACGGCGTCAGGATCGCGGGCCGCTGGCCCCAGCACCAGCTCACGCAGGAGCATCAGCGTCGCGTCCTTGCCGTCGATCTCGCCCGCATGGATGCCGCTCTGCAGGAGCACGATCAGCTTCGCCAGGCGCCGGGCCGCATCGGGCGTGAACGCCTTGTCCTTCGACACGATCCACGAGCGGCAGCTGGCGGCCCTGCTCCGACGTGCCGAACGGCTCGAGCTTCACGAAGGGCGAGCGGGCCTCCAGCTTGCGCAGGAGGTCCATCATCTCTCGTCGTAGCTCGAAGTCGCGCGGAAGCCCGACGTCTCGGCGCGGGTCAGCAGCTCGGACGGAGGCGTGTCCGCCGCCCGGGCGCCCGTCGCGATCGCCGGGGATACGGCCACGAGGACCAGCCGCAGGATCTGCATGCGGGATTCTGGTGTCGAGCCAGGCAGCACGGCGCGCGGCCGGACGGGGGGCGAAGCCAAGGCGCTTGCGCCGATTCCTCGCGGCTCTCAGGAACTCTTCACCACGCGAGGCGCGTTCCGATGCATCGAGGCCGTCCGTCTCGAGGAGAGCCCGATGTCACAAGTGCTGACCGACGTCCGTTTCGCGCTGCGCTCGCATGGCGAAGGCTCCGGGGTCGAGCCTCCTGATGATCCGGCACCCTGGCGGTCGGGCCTGGCCGCCAACGGGATCATCTTCAACATCCTGGACGCCATGGTCCTGCGCGGGTTCGAGTTCCCGAACAGCGGCCGGCTGGTCCGCAGTCTGGGAGATCGCACCCGACTTCGACGGGATCGACCGCGACAACGTCGCGCCGGCGAACCTGCTCGACTGGCAGGCCCAGGGCGCAGGGCGCCCTGGCCGAGATGATCGCGATCGACGACTGGGAGCGCGCAACCTGCGGGCCGACGCGGCGCCCGAGCGCCTCGCGGGTGTCGATCGTCTCGCCCGGGTTCTTCGAGGCGCTCGGGGTGCCTCCCGCCGCCGGCCGCACCTTCACGGCGGAGGAGGCGCGGCACGGCCAGGACCATCGCGTGATCCTCGAGCGACGCGCTCTGGCAGCCGGAGCTTCGGCGGCGCGCCCGATGCGTCAGGCCGCACGCGTGACCCTGAACGCGGAGGCGTACGAGGTCGTGGGCATCGCGCCGCCCGAGTTCCAGTTCCCTGACGGCGCCCAGGCCTGGGTGCCGCTGCGCGATGCCCGCGCCGGGCGAGGCCCGGCGCGATCAGCACGACCTGACCGTCCTGGGCCGGCTGGCCGACGGCCGCACGGCGGCACAGGCGCGGGCCGAGCTGGGCGTGGTCGCGAAGCGGCTCGAGGCGGAGCACCCGCAGACGAACACCGGACGCGGCGATCGACGTCGCGCTCCTTCAACCTCGGGTTCGGCGACCCCGGTGCTGCCGCAGATCCTGGTCATCTGGCAGGCGGCGGCGGTGCTGCGTGATGCTGATCGCCTGCGTGAACGTCGCGAACCTGATCCTGGCGCGGGGCGCGGAGCGGCAGCGCGAGCTGGCCCTGCGCCTGGCCCTGGGCGCCGGGCGCGGGCGCATCGTGCGCCAGCTCGTCACCGAAGGCGTCGTGATGGCGCTGACGGCGGTCGCGCTGTCGATGCCCCTCGTCGCGCTGGGCTCGCGCGCCATGCGCGACAACATGCCCGCGGACATCCTGCGCTACCTGGCGGGCTGGGAGCACCTGGGCGCCGACTGGCGCACGCTCGCGTTCAGCGGCGTGCTCGCCGCTGGTGGCCGCGGCCGTCTTCAGCGCGATCCCGGCGCTGCGCGCCTCGCGCGCGGACGCTGAACGACGTGCTGCACGACGGCGGACGCTCGCACCACCGCTGGCGGCGGCCGCCAGCGCGGGACGCAACGCGCCTCGTCGTCGTGCAGATGGCGGCCGCGCTGGTGCTGGTCGCGACCGCCGGGCTGGCCGGTGCGCTCCGCTCGCTGCGCTCCTCCACGGTCCGCAGGGCTACGACCCGGACCGGCTGCTGACGTTCGACGTCTCGCTCTCCGACCGCACGTATGCCGAGCCCGCGAAGCGCCTCGCGTTCGTGCGCGACGCCAACGTGCGCTTCGCCGGCGCTGCCGGGCGTCACGCGCGGTCACGGTCGCGAACGTCCTGCCCGCGCGCGAACGGCAACAACTGGCGAGGCGTCGAGATCGAGGGCCAGCCGCTGCGCGAAGGACGCGGACCCGCCCTCGGTGGACGCGCGCTGGAGTCGAGCCCGGACTACTTCCGCGGTCGATGCGCCTGCCCGTCCTGCGAGGGCGCGGCGATCGAGGAGACGCGACCGACCGAGCTCGCTGCCGGTGGTGGTCGTGAGCCGGTCGTTCGCCGAGCGCTTCTGGCCCGGCCAGGACGCGATCGGCCAGGCGCTTCCGCAACGTGGACCACGAGGGCGAGACGCCCTGGCTGACGGTGGTCGGCATCTCGGGCGACGTCATCCACCAGTGGGTGATGCGCCGCGACTACCCGACGATGTACCTGCCGATGCGCCAGGAGCCGCGCACGCGGCTCGCGTTCGCCGTGCGCACGGCCGGCGACCCGGCCGCGCTCGCCCCGTCGGTGAGGCCGCGCGCTGCTGGACGATCGATCCCGACCAGCCCGCCGACGACGTCGTGAGCATGCGCCGCGCGATCGCGCGCGGCACGATCGGGATGCAGTACGTGGCCGGGATCATGTCCGCCTTCGGCGCTGCTGGCGCTGGTGCTCGCGGTGAGCGGCGTCTACGGCGTCCTCTCGTACCGCGTCAGCCTGCGCACCGGCCGAGATCGGCGTGCGCATGGCCCTGGGCGCGACGCGGCGCGACGTGCTGCGCCTCACGCTCGGCCAGGCGGCCCGACTGTGCCGCGCTCGGGCCTGGGCGCGGGCGCGGTGCTCGCGTTCGGGATGGGACGCCTGCTGTCGTCCGCGCTGCGCGGCGCGGTCGCCTCCGACCCCGCCGCTGCTCGCGGCCGTGACCGGTCGCGCTGGCGCTCGCGGCCCTGGCGGCGGCGTGGATCCCGGCCCGGCGCGCGATGGCGGATCGATCCCGCCACCGCGCTGCGGGTCGAGTAGGGCGGGTCAGCCCGGCGGACGCGGCAGCCAGCGGTTGACGCTCCTGCGGTACCGCTCGTAGGACTCGCCATACCGGCGCGCCAGCGTCGGCTCTTCGTATCCGAGCACGAACGCGTGGGACGCCGCCGCCACCACGAGGGCGTACCACACGAGGCCAGGGGCGCCGAACAGCAGGGCCTGTCCTACGATCATCGACGCGACCGCGACGTACATCGGGTTGCGCACCCAGCGGTACTGGCCCGAGACGACCAGCGATTCCGTCGGCGCGATGGGCGCCGGCGTCCACGCGGCCTTCGAGCGCGAAGCGCGCGAACGAGTGGACGACGCTCGCGAGGCCCCCGACCACGAGCGCGGCGCCCAGGTACCAGCCCGCCTCCAGGCCCAGGAGCGCCGGCCGCCAGCGCCAGCAGGTGATCAGGAAGGGCACGAGCCCCGCGACCGTGCGGGGGCCGCGAGGAGGAACGCGAGCGAGCCGAGGACGGGCCGGCGCGGCGCACGGTCGCATCTGCTTCCGCTCCTGGAGCGCTGCCAGCGCGTGGGAGGCCGCGCGCGTGTCCGGATGCGCTTCGCCGAGGATGCGCCGGTCGATGGTCAGGGCCTCGCGGTAGAGCGGCTCCGCGTCGGCGCGCGCTTGCCCTGCGCGGCCAGCACGTCGCCCAGGCGGGTGAGGGTCTCGCTGCGCGGACCAGGTCGTCCGCGCCCGCGAGCCCACGCGACCGCTCGAGCGCGGCGCGCGCCTTCGTCGAGCCGGCCCTGGCGAAGGCGAAGGGCGCCCGCGCCGTTCAGCACCGACGCCAGCTCGCCCGCATCCTCGCCCTGCTCCGCGAGCGTGAGGGCACGCGCCAGCGGCGGATCGGCTTCGCCCGGCTTCCCGCGGCGCAGCAGGACGTCCGCCAGGCCGCGCAGGCAGGGCACCGCGCCTCCCTGGCGTCGGGCCCCCGCATCTTCTCGATCGACGCGAGGCCCTGCCGATAGGCCGCCTCCGCCTTCGCCAGGTCGCCCGTGCGCACGCTCAGGAGGCCCAGGTGCGCGTACGTGAGCGCCGTCTGCGGGTGCTGGGGCCCGAGCGTCTTCAGCTCGATCGCCAGCGCGTGGTCAGCGGCTCGCGGGCGCCCGCATAGTCGCCGCGCAGGAGCGCTATGGAGCCGACGTCGTTCAGGACCTCCGCGGTCGCGTTGTGCCCGGCCCGTGGACCTTCACGCGGATGGCGAGCGACGCGCGCGCGAAGTCGGCGGCCGGCTCGTCGAGCCGCCCCTGCTTGCGCGGTGCAACAGCCCCAGCGTGCCCAGTGCGGTTGCGAGACGCGGATGGCTCGGCCGTACACCCTTTTCCCTCGATGGCCAGCGCGCGGGTGACGTAGGGCTTGGCCTCCTCCGTCCGGCTCTCGACGACCAGCAGGCTCCCAGGTTGTTGAGCGTCGCCGCGGGACGCGGGTCGTCAGGGGTCGGCCGCGGTCGGATCTCGATCGCCGTCCGATAGGCCGTCTCTGGCCTCCGACCGGCGCCCGCCAGGTTCAGCACGTTGCCGAGGTCGCCCCAGGCGGGCGCCACGTGGGCGTGCGCGGGCCCCAGCTCGCGCACGAACTCGTCCTTTGCAGGTCCGCAGGAGCTCGATGCCTCGTCGAAGCGCCCCTTGTTCGCCAGCACGCCGCCGAGCTGGCAGCGGATGCGCGCCTCTTCCACCCGGTCCGGGCCTCCATGCCCCCGATGCGCGCCAGCGCGTCGCGTGAAGAAGCCTCCTCGCCCCTGGCCATGTCCTTGCGGTCGATCTCAGGCGCGCGAGCGTCGTCAGCGTCCGCACCGTCTCGGGATCGCGCGTGCTCAGCATCTCCTCGCGCATCTTCAGGAGTTCGCCAGCACCGCGCTCGCGGGATCGAAGAGCGCCCCAGGTTGCGGTGGTGCGCCCCTATCATCGCCGGCGGCCGCGCGCGCCACCAGGGGCTGGCGCGTGAGCTGCTCGTTCATGCGCGCCGCCGCCGCGGTCGAGGATCTCGCGAGGCGGTCACCTGCGCTGCCGCAGGCCGAGGCGCGGGTCGGAGACCTCCGAACAGGCTCCACCAGGAAGTCCGACACCCTGGCGCGCGGTTCCGCCTCCGCCGCCGCGCGGGCCCTCCGCGCGGGGTGGCGCGCACACGGCCTGGGTGGCCGCGACGATCGCGCGCCCACCACCAGCGCGGCCAGGGTAGCGAGCGACGCGGCGGCCATGGTCCCTCGATACCGGCGCACCAGCTTGCGCAGGCGGTACGCGCAGCTGGGCGGACCAGCCAGCACGGGCTGGTTGGCCAGGTGCCGGCGCGCGTCCTCGCCGCATCTCGTGGGGCGAGTAGATAGCGCCGAGCGCGGTCCTTCTCCAGCGCCTTCATCACGATCCAGTCCAGGTCCCCGCGCAGGCGGCGGCTCGGGTCGCGTCCGCGTCGCTGGCTCGACGCGGCGGCTCCGTCTCGCGGATGCGGCGCAGCAGCTCGAGGAAGCCCAGGGTGCAGCTCCTCCGCGTCGAACGGGCGCACGCCGGCCAGCAGCTCGTAGAGCAGCACGCCCAGCGCGTACACGTCCGTCGCGGGTGTCGATGTCGCACCGGCCAGGATCCGGCCTGCTCGGGGCTCATGTACTCCGGGCGTGCCGATGATCTGGCCCTGCTCGGTGAACGAACGTCTCCGCGGCCAGCCGCGTGTCCAGGGCGCTTGCGCGACCCCGAAGTCGATGATCTTGGGCGACGGCGTGGCCCTCCTGCCTCCCGCCACCAGGATGTTCGAGGGCTTGAGGTCCCGGTGGACGATGCCCTTGTGGTGCGCGTGCTGCACCGCCCTCGCAGATCTCGAGGAACAGCGCGAGCCGCCCGCGTCCAGGCCCAGCGCGCGCTGGCGCGCATAGCCGACTAGCGTCGATCCTGCGCACCAGCTCCATCACGAAGTACGGCCGGCCCGAGGAGTGGAGCCGCCGCCGAAGACCTGCGCGACGTTGCGGTGGTTCGCGAGCGCCAGCGCCCAGCGCTCGCTCTCGAGAGCGGACCTCCACCCGCTTGCTGTCAGGCCGGGCTTCCAGGAGCTTGAGCGCGACGCGCCAGGCGGACTCGACCCGTCTGCTCGGCCTCCCACACCTCGCCCCATCCCGCCCTCGCCCAGGCGACGGAGGAGCCGGTACCCGTCGATCATGGCGCCGGGGCGCCCGTCGCCACGGCGCGCCTCGCCGTTCTCCAGGTCGTCGAAGAGCGAGTTCGCGATCGAGCCGGAGAGCGCGGCCCCGGCGGGAAGGAAGGTGTCGAGGCGGCCCGACTGGACTCGCAGCAGGGCGTCCACGCGGGCGCGCAGCTCCGGCGGGCACTTCGCGTCCAGGAAGGCCGCGCGCTCGTCCGGAGGCAGGTCCAGGAGCGGCATCAGCGCGTCCAGCTCCCGCCAGCGATCCTCCGGGTCGCTCATCAGGAACTTCCGTTCTGGCTTGGGAATGCCGCCGGCCAAACGTATTCACGCCGTCCGCCGGCTAACCCGCCCCTTGACACCCAAAGGGCCACTCGCCCCTAGCTTCCATCAAGAATCTATGGGAAAGATGGGGCAGGAAGGTGAGCTCGTCCAGGGCACCCTCGACATGCTGATCCTGCGCATCGTGGACCGGGGCGCGCACCACGGGCTTCGGCATCGCGCAGGCCATCCACGTCCTCTCGGGCGAGGTGCTGCGAGGTCGAAGAGGGGTCGCTCTACCCGGCGCTCCATCGCCTGGAGCTGCAGGGCCTGCTCGACGCCGAGTGGGGCGTGTCCGGCAACAACCGCCGCGCGCGCTTCTACACGCTCACGCGCAAGGCGCCAGCGCCTGGAGGACGAGCGGCGCGGCTGGGACCGCCTCGCCCCGGCCATGCGCGCGCGTGATGGACGCGCCGTGAGCCTGCGCTCGCTGCGGACTGCGGCTGCGCGGGCTGCGGGGACAGCCGCGCGCCTCGACGCGGACCTGGATCGAGGAGCTGCGCTTCCACCTCGACAGCCTGGCCGGAGAGCCACCGCCGCGCCGGCCTGGACGAGGACGAAGCGCGCCGCCGGGCGCGCTCTGGCGTCTCGGCAACCGCGGTGGCGCTGCGCGAGGCGAGCCGGGAGCTGTTCGCGTCTGCCCGGCTGGAGGGGCTGACGCTCGAGCTGCGCCACGCCGTGCATGCCGGCTGCTCCGCTCGCCCGGCTTTCAGCTGGCGATCGCACTCACGACGCTGGCGCTCGGCGTCGGGGCGAACGCCGCGCTCTTCGCGGTAATCGACGCCGCGCCGCTGCGCCCGCTCCGTACCCGCAGCCCGAGCGGCTGCTCGCCCTCGAGGAGTGGAACGTCGCGGCGGGCAACGAGCCGATGGCCGTGTCGGTCGCGAACGTCGCCGACTACGGCGTGCCCGCGCTCGAGGGTGTCTCCTGTCTACGCGACCGTCACGCGCGACCTCACCGGCCGCGGCAGCCCCGTGACGCTCTTCGGCCAGATGGTGGACCAGCGCTTCTTCGAGGTGCTCGGCGTCGGGCCGGCCCAGGGACGCGCGTTCCTCGAGGAAGAAGTGCTCTCCGGCGGCGGGAAGGCCGTCGTGATCGGCCACCGCCTGTGGATGATGCCGCTTCGCGGGCGACCCGGCGGTGCTGGGCCAGTCGGCGGTGCTGGACGGCGAGCCCCATCGCATCGTGGGCGTCCTGCCCGAGGGGTTCCGCGCGCCCGCCGAGCTCGGGCGCCGGACCGGATTCGATTTCTACGTGCCGGTCGCGCTGCCTCCCGAGAGCCTCACGAACCGGGACGACCACGAAGCGGACGTGGTGGCCCGGCTGCGCGAGGGGGCCCGCCTCGAGCAGGCCCGCCAGCAGCTGACCGCGGTCAGCGAAGCGCTGGCCCGAGCGCATCCGGACACCAACCACAATGCGCGCGCGCACCTGACGCCGCTGCACGACGCGTTGGCGGGCGACGTGCGGCCGTCCCGCTGATGCTGCTGGGCGCGGTGGCCGCCGCCTTGCTGGTCGCGTGCCTGAACCTCTCGAACCTGCTGCTGGTCCGCACGCTCGAGCGCGCGCGTGGAGACCGCGGTGCGGCGTGGCTGCTGGGCGCGGGCCCCTGCAGGCGGTGCGCGGCGTCCTGGTCGAGGCCGTGCTGCTCGCCGCCGCCGGAGGAGCGCTCGCGCTGGGCGTCGCGGTCGCGCTCCTGCGGGTGCTCGCGGTGCTGGCGCTGGCGAACGCCCGCGCGGCGGAGTCCACCTCGACGCGCGCCTCCTCGGCCTCACGTTCGCGCTGAGCGCCGCGGTCGTGCTGCTGTCCGCGCTCCTGCCCGCGCGCCTCGTCTCGCACGCCCGTCCTGCAGGACTCGTTGCGCGCGGTCGAGGCGCAGCCTGGTCGGCTGGCCCGCGCTGCGCCTCTCGCGCGGCCTGCTGGTCGCGGAGATGGCGGTGGCGCTGGTCCTGCTGGTGGGCGGGAGCCTGCTGCTGCGCAGCCTGGCCCGCCTGCACGGCGTGGACGTGGGGTTCGAGACCGAGCGGGATCGCTGGCCGCCTTCGATCAACCTGCCCGAGCGGCGCTATCCGGACCAGAGCCGCGACGCTGGCGGTTCCACGAGGAGCTGGTGCGTCGGCTGGCGGCGGAGCCCGGCGTCGAGAGCGCGGCGTTCGCGACTCGCTTCCCGCTGCGCGGCGGGTGGACGACGGGCGTCGAGGTCGAAGGGTCGGCCGGCATGCGTCAGACGGACAGCGCAGGCCGTGAGCGCGAGCTACTTCGCGACGCTGGGGGTCCCGCTGCGGCGGGGACGGCTGCTGAGCGCCGACGACCGGGAAGGCTCGCCGCCGGTCGCCGTCGTGAACGAGGCCTTCGCGCGGCTCGCGTTCCCCGGCCAGCAGGCGATCGGCCGCCGCTTCCAGCCGGCGCGCCGACGGGCCGTGGATCGAGATCGTGGGCGTGGTGGGCGACCTCCGCCGCGATGGTCCGGACGCCCCGCGGGAGCCCCAGGCCTACCTGTCCGCCTCCCAGACGAGCCTCTACCCCATGCGCATCGCCGACCTGGCCGTGCGCGCGATCCGAGGACCCGCGGCCGCTGGCGCCGTCCTCGAGAAGGAAGTGGCGCGCCTCGATCCCGAGCAGCCGGTGAACCGCCTCCTGACGCTGCGCGATTCGCTCGACGCCGAGCCTGGCCGCGCGCCGCTTCGCCGCGCTCCTCTGGCCGCCTTCGCGGCGCTCGCCGGTCGGGCTGGCGCTCGTGGGGGTGTACGGGGTGACGTCGTACACGGTCTCGCGGCGCACGGCAGAGCTGGGTCTGCGCACAGCGCTCGGCGCGTCCCTCACGGCCTCCTCCGCATGCTGCTCGTGCGGAAGCAGGAGGCGCGGATCGCGGCGGGGATCGGCCTCGGCCTCCTGGGCGGCGAGCAGCGCTCTCGCGCGTGCTCGAGGGGATGCTGTTCGAGACGCCGCGCAGCGATCCCGCGGTCCTGGCGGCGACCGCCTTCGGGCTGGCGCTGGCGGGCCTGCTCGCGACACGCGGTCCCCGCCTGGCGGGCCGTGCGCGTGGATCCGATGACCGCGCTGCGCGCCGAGTAGCGCATCGGGGCTTGCGAACGCCCAGGCGGTCGCTCTAGGCTCTCGCGCGTGCCGATCGACCCGCAGGCGCGCGCTCTCCTGGACCTCATGGCGCGCGTGGAACGCCTGAGCCAGAACGGTCTCCGGTCGAGGAGCTCCGTCGCGTCACCGCCAAGCGCCGCCGTCCGCGCTGCCGGCGGGGCCGAGGTCCCGCGTGGACGCGACCTCCTTGGGCGCGGAGGACGGCCGGACGATCGCCGCCGCGCGTGTATCGGCCCGAGCCGGAACGGCCGTTGCCCGTGCTGATGTGGTTCCACGGCGGCGGCTTCGTGCTCGGCAGCGTGCCGGGAGAGCGACGTGAGACTGCCGGCACCTCGCGACGCTGTCGGGCTGCGCGGTCGTCTGGTCGAGTACCGGCTGGCGCCGGAGCACCCTTCCGCCGGGCTCGAGGACTGCATGGCCGCGACGTCCTGGGTCCACGCGCACGCGGGCGAGCTGGGCCTCGACCCTCGCGCATGGCCGTCGGTGGCGACAGCGCGGGCGGCAACCTCGCCACCTGCGTCGCCAGGCATGGCGCCGTGCCGCTGCGGTTCCAGCTCCTGATCTGCCCGATCACCGACCTGGCTTCGCTCGACACGCCGTCGTACCACGCGAACGCGCGGCTACTACCTCTCGCGCGCCGCGATGGAGTGGCTCCGTGAGCAGTACGTCCCGCACGAGGCCGACCGCGCGAAGCCCGCGGCATCGCCGCTGCGGCGCCGGACCTGCATCGGCCTGCCGCCCGCGTCTCGTCGTCACCGCGGAGTCTCGACCCGCTGCGCGACGAGGGCGACGCGGTACGCGCGGCGGCTGCAGGAGGCGGGTGTCCGCGTCACCCACCGCCGCTACGACGGCATGATCCACGGGTTCTTCAGCATGTCCACAGCACCTCGACGCCGGGAAGCGCGTGATGAGGGACGCCGCGGAGGCCCTCAGGGGCCGCGCTTCTTCGCCGTTCCCGGTGACTATTCATTGCAAGTATTGACGGCGCTACAGGGCGACGCTATAAGCGTGCCTCGGTGCCAACCATTCGAGACCTGTTCTCCCCTCGCGGGGTCGGCCGCCGTCGTCACGGGCGGATCGCGCGGCGCTGGGCCTGGAGATGGCCGAGGGCTTGCGGAGGCGGGCGCGTCGCTCATGCTGCGCGCGCGCGCGAGGAGTGGCTGACGCCCGCGGTCGCCGAGCTGCGGGGCCGCGGCTCCGGGTCGAGGCGCGCTCTGCGACGTCGCCAAGCGCCGGAAGAGGTGCAGGCGGTCGTGGACCAGGCGATGGCGGCGTTCGGCCAGGTGGACATCCTCGTGCAACAACGCGGGCCTGAGCTGGGGCGAGGGCCGGAGACGATGCCGCTCGACAAGTGGCACCGGGTGCTCGACGCCAACCTGACCGGCGCGTTCCTGTTCGCGCAGTCCGCCGGGCGCGAGATGCTGAAGCGCGAGCTACGGGCGCATCGTCAACATCGCCTCCGTCGCCGGGCTGCACGGGCTCGGTCAACGGACCCCACTACGCGGGCTATGCCGCCAGCAAGGCCGGCCTCCTGGGTCTGACCCGCGAGCTGGCCGCGTCCTGGGGACGCGGCAGGCATCCGAGTCAACGCGATCGCGCCCGGCTTCTTCCACTCGCGCCTGGCCGACGCCGCGATCCCGCTGGCGGAGCCGCAGGCATCAAGCAGTTCAACCCGCTGGGCCGCGTGGGCGCGCCGCGGCGAGCTGAAGGGCGTCGCGGTCTTTCTCGGCCTCGGACGCCTCCGAACTACATCACCGGCGAGACCATCATCGTCGACGGAGGCGGGATCATCTCACTGAGCGAGCCTCGTCCGCTACGAAGTCCGGGACCGCGTGGCGGTCCTCACCATCGACAACCCGCCCGTGAACGCGCTGGGGCCCGGGGTGTGGAAGCGATCGACGAGGTGTCGCACGCGCGTCGTCCGACGCGAACGTCGACGCCATGGTGCTGGTGGGCGCAGGCTCGACGTTCGTCGCCGGCGCGGACATCAACGTCTTCAAGCCGCTGAAGACGCCGCAGGACTCGATGCGAGCGCTCGGCCGGCACGCACGCGCTGCTCGCGCGCTGGAGGACGCTCCGCAAGCCCCTGCGTCGCGGCCATCCACGGCAACGCCCTGGGCGGCGGGCTCGAGGTCGCGATGGCCTGCCACTACCGCGTGGCCGTGAAGGGACGCGAAGGTCGGCAGCCCGAGGTGAACTCTCGGGATCATTCCCGAGCGGCCGGCACCCAGCGGCTCCCCGCCTGGCGGGTGCGCCGCCATGGCGCTTGGGATGTGCATCGACGGCAAGCCGGTCGGGGCCGCGAAGGCGAAGTCGGCCGGGATCGTCGACGAGATCGTGGACGACCTGCTCGCGGGCGCCATCGCGTTCGCGCAGGCCCGTGCGGCCGCCGGCGAGCGCCGGAAGACGCGCGACATCGCGTTCGACGCGGAGGCGAGGCCGCGGGCTCGCGGCCTGCGAGAAGCGCGCGCGCGTCCCTGACAGGCCGGGTTCCAGGCCCCCTACGCGGTCGTGGACGCCGTGCGAGGCGGCTCTCACGCTGCCGCTTCGACCAGGGCTCCGTGCGCGAGCGCGAGCTCTTCGCCGGACTGCGCTGGTCTCGAACGAGTCCGAGGCGCGCCCGCCACCTGTTCTTCGCGGAGCGCGAGGCCGCGCGCGTTCCGACGTCGGCAAGGACACGCCCACGATCGACGTCAAGCGCGCGGCCGTCATCGGCGCGGGCACGATGGGCGGCGGCATCGCGATGAGCTACGCGAACGCCGGCATCCCGGTGCTCCTGAAGGACGTCGACGACGGCGCTCGCAGCGCGGGCTCGCCACCATCCGCAAGAACTACGAGGCGTCGGTCGCCAAGGGCCGGATCACCGCAGGAGGCGCTGGAGCGACCCTGGCGCTCATCACGCCCACCACGACCTACGACGGCTTCGACGGGGTCGACATCGTCGTCGAGGCGCGTGTTCGAGAACATGGACCTGAAGACGGCGACGTTCGCGCGATCTCGGGCGCGTCACGCGGCCCGACTGCGTGCTGGCGTCGAACACCTCGACGCTCGACATCGACGTGCTTCGCGCAGGCGCGAGCGGACGTCCCGGCGCAGGTGATCGGCCACCACTTCTTCAGCCCGGCGAACGTCATGAAGCTGCTCGAGATCGTCCGCGGGCGCGAGACCGAGCGCGCGAGTCGATCGCGTCCTCCGTGCGGCTGGGCAAGAAGCTCGGCGAAGGTGCGGCGTGGTCGTCGGCAACTGCTTCGGCTTCGTCGCCAACCGGATGCTCGCCTACTACATGCGCGAGGCGTACCTGCTGCTCGGAGGAGGGCGCGCCCGTGGAGCAGATCGACCGCGTGCTGACCGACTTCGGATGCCGGTCGGTCCGTTCGGCATGCAGGACATCGCCGGCATCGACGTCGGCGCGCGCATCCGGCAGTACCTGCCGTCGATCGGCCAGACGCGCGCGGAAGGCCCGCAGTCGGAGGTCGCCGGACCGGCTGTTCGAGATGGGGCGCTACGGGCAGAAGACGGGCGCCGGCTGGTACCGCTATGAGCGCCGGCAGCCGCGACGCGCATCCTCGACCCGCTGGTCGACGCAGCTGGCGCGCCGAGGCGGCGGCCACGGCGCGGGATCGCCCGCCGGATGGTCGAGCGACGACGAGATCCTCGCGCGCATCACGACCGCGCTCGCCAACGAAGGCGCGCGCGTGCTGGAGGACGGCTTCGCGCTGCGCGCAGGCGACATCGACGTCATCTACTGCTACGGCTTCGGCTTCCCCGCCACCGCGGCGGGCCCGATGTTCTACGCGGACACGGTCGGCCTGGCGATCGGTCCTGTCGCGCGCAGCGAGTACCGCGCGCGGTTCGGACCACTGGACGCCGGCGCCGCCCTGGAGCGGCTGGTGGTGACGGCGCCGGCTGTATCAGGACTGATCGCGCCGCGGGAACGTCCCACGGAAGCGACAGACTCGTCATCGGCCGGTCGACAGGACGGGGCCGGACAGCCAGGGACGGTCCGGTCCCGCTCAGTTCAGGAGGATGGTGAGGCCCAGCGCCCCTTCGAAGTGGGCGCCCGCCTCGACGACCTGGGCCCCCAGGCTGCCGGGCGCGTCCTGGAACTCGAGTTCATGACGCGTCCGTCCGCGGAAGAGCGCAAGCGGTCGTTGATGCGGCCGCGCAGGCCGCCGCCGCCGCCCCAGCGCGCGGACGTTCGACTCGTCGCGCTGCGCACCACGCCGTTCACGGAGGTGCTCAAGTACGGCTGCGCATGTAGTTGTAGCTCGGCGGCCAGGTACGGGCTGATGCGGCCGCTGGTCAGGAACTCGTAGCGGACGTCCGTCCCCAGGTTGAACGTGGTTCCGTAGCCCTGGGCGTATCCGAAGCCCAGGCTGGGGCGCAGGCTGAGCCCATCCGTGATGTAGTAGCCGGCGCCGAAGTGGCGGCCGGCCGTGGTCACGTGGCGTCGAGCGCGAACGATCCGCGCTGCTGCGCGGCGGCCGGGACGGCCAGGCTCAGGAACGCCAACGCAACGAGAGAGCGCATAACACCTCCAGGAGGCCCGGCCGCGACGGGTGCATGGGGCGTGCCAGGGCGAGGGACAATGGTGCCCTTGGGGAGAGGGAGGGATCGATGAGGAGCTTCGTGGCGGCCGGGGCGCTGGTCCTGGCGACGGCACGGCCATGGCTCAAGCGCCGCCGCCGGCGCCGCCCTCGCCCAGCAAGCGACGACTGGCCCGCCATGGCGCGGCTGGTGGTGGATCGTTGGCAGCTCAAGCCCGGCGAGCGTGGCCGTCCTGTTCTGGGAGCGCACGGCCGATCGCGGCGCCGCCGCCGCGCTCCGCACCGCGATCGTGGCCAGGGGCGGCGTCGTCGCGGGCTCGATCGACGTCGCCGATCCGCGGGACGACGCAGCCTGGGACCAGGCGTTCGCGCAGGCCGACGTCGCGGATCTTGCTCCCTGACGAACGCGCGCTTCGACGACCGCCCGTTCGAGCACCTGTGGAGAAGAGCGCGCGTGCGGTCCATCCACTTCCACTGGTTCCTCCCGCCGAGCCCCGCTCACCACGACGCGATCGACGCGATGTACCGTACGGGCTTATCGCGGTACCGCCCGAGACCCTGCTCGACCGCCAGCAGCCACTCGAGAAGGCGCTCCGGGGCGCCAAGGTGCGTCATCAGCACGCCGCTGGGGACGATGCCTGACGCTCGACGTTCCCTGCCGGCAGCGCGATTCCACCGGAACAGCGGGCGACGCCAGCCCGGCCAAGGTGAAGGACGCGCGCTCGGTACGCGATCGCGAGAGGAGTTCCCGGCGGTGCTGCGCACCACCGACCTGCGGAGGTGAGCGGCACGCTGGTGGGCTACGCCCTGTTCTCGACCGAGGCGCCGATCCTCTCCGCCACGTTCACGGACGGGCGCGTGACGGCGCTCGAGTCCCGCCGCGGAGCCGACAGGATCGTCAAGCGCTGGAACAGGCGCGGCCGGCGACAAGGGCCTGCCCGCCGGAGCTCGTGATCAGCACCAACCCCGGCTCTGCCCCCGCGGTGATGCCGCACGGGTTCATGCCGTACTACTGGGCTACGGCGCGGCATCGATGCGCGTCGCCATCGGCGACAACTGGGAGTCCGGCGGACCAACCGCACGCCCTGGGCGAGACGGTGCTCTTCTTCATGGACGGCGCCACGGTGGTCGCGAACGGCAAGACGATCGTCCGGACGGAAAAGCTGCTCGATCAGTAGCCAGCGACATGCGTAGTCCGGGTATCCTCGCAGTCGAATGGCCCTGAGCCGGCAGGCGGAAGCGGACGCGGCGCACCGTCACGGTCTACGCGATCGCGATCGCTGCGCCTGGTGGCCGCGGTGGTGCTTCGCTGGCTGCTCGATCCCGTGATGGGCGATACGCCTGCCCCTGGTGACGGTGTTCGGCGCCGTCGCGGCCGCGGTGTGGGTCGGAGTGCTATCGCCCGGCCGTGGTCGTCGCACTGCTGGGCTACGTCGTGTGTGACCTCCTGTTCCTGGAGCCCCGAGGCCGGCTCGCTCTCGATGACCCCGGAACCTCGGTCGGGCTGGCGGCATACCTGTTCACGTGCTCCCTCATCATCGGGATCGGCGAGGCGCTCCTCGTCGCGCAGGCACGGGCCGCCGAGCGCGGCGAGGTGCTGCGCGTCACGCTCGCGAGCATCGGCGACGCGGTGATCACCACCGATGCCGACGGGCGCGTGACGTATCTGAACGCGGTGGCCGAGTCGTTGACGGGCTGGACGCATCGGGAGGCCGCTCGGCCAGCCGCTTCGACAGCGTGTTCCGGATCGTCAACGAGCGGACACGCGAGCCGGTCGAGAACCCGGCCGCCCGGGCCCTGCGGGAGGGGTCGTCGTCGGGGCTGGCGAACCACACCGTCCTCATCGGCAAGGGACGGCGTCGAGAGGCCCATCGACGACAGCGCCGCCCCGATCAGGGACGAGCACGGCAGGGTCTCGGGGTGCGTCCTGATCTTCAGCGACATCTCCGCTGCGTCGGCGCTGGAGGACGAGCAGGCCGACCGCCTGATCGACGCTCGCCTGCTGGCCTCGATCGTCGAGTCGTCGGACGACGCGATCATCAGCAAGTCGCTGGACGGCGTGATCCAGAGCTGGAACGCCGGCGCGGAGCGCCTGTTCGGCTACACGCGCCGAGCAGGCGGTGGGCCGTCACATCTCGCTGGTCATCCCGCCCGAGCGCATCGCGGAGGAGGATCGGATCATCGCCAGCCTGAAGGCCGGGCAGCGGGTCGAGCACTTCGAGACCGAGCGCGTGCGCAGCGACGGCCGGCGCGTCCCGGTCTCGCTGACCATCTCGCCGATCAAGGACGACGACGGCCGCGTCGTCGGCGCGTCGAAGATCGTGCGCGACGTCACCCGGCAGCGCCAGGCCGAAGCGGAGCGTCAGAGGTTCGTCACGCTGGTCGAGAACAGCACGGACTTCATCGGCATCTGCGACCTGGATGGCGTCCCCGATCTTCGTGAACCGGGCTGGCCTGGAGATGGTCGGGCTCGACGGGATCGAGGAGGCCCGCCGCGTCCAGATCCGCGAGTTCTTCTTCCCGGAAGACCAGCCCAGGATCATGAACGAGTTCTTTCCGTCGGTCGCTCGAGAACGGCCACGGCGAGATCGACGTGCGGTTCCGCAACTTCCAGACCGGCGAGGCCCGCTGGATGGCCTACAAGGTGCTTGAGCGCTGGACGACGCGGGCGGACGGACGGTGGCATTCGCGACGGTCAGCCAGGACGTGACCGAGCGGCGGCGGCTGGAGGACAACCTGCGCACGCTGGCGGCGGACCTGTCCGAGGTCGACCGCCGCAAGGACGAGTTCCTCGCGACGCTGGCCCACGAGCTGCGCAACCCGCTCGCCCCGCTGCGCAACATGCTGGAGGTCCTGAAGCGCACCGGCGGCGACGGCGAAGCCGCTTCCGCAGGCACTCGACACGATGGAGCGTCAGCTGGGGCAGCTGGTGCGCCTGGTGGACGACCTTCTCGACCTGAGCCGCATCACCCACAACCGGCTCGAGCCTGCGCAGGCCGGCTCGATCTGGCGCTCGGTGATCGAGCAGGCGGTCAGGCGTCCCGCCCGTGGGCCGAAGCGGCGGGCCACCACGTGCGGTTGATCGGCCCTGCGGAGCCCATCTGAGCTGAACGCCGACGCCGTGCGCCTGACCCAGGTGCTCGGCAACCTGCTGAACAACAGCTGCAGGTACACCCCGCCGGCGGCACGATCACGCTGAGCGCGGAGCGGTCGGGAAGGAGGCGGTGCTCACGGTCGAGACACGGGCGCCGGCATCCCGCCCGACAAGCTCGACAGCATCTTCGACATGTTCACCCAGGTCGATCGGTCGCTGGAGCGATCGCAGGGAGGACTCGGCATCGGTCTGACGCTGGTGAAGCGCGCTGGTGCGAGATGCACGGCGGATCGGTCGAGGCGAAGAGCGCGGGACCGGGGCAGGGAAGCACTTCGTGGTGCGCCTGCCCATCGTCGAGAGCCGTCCCGGGCCCCGTCCGAGACAGCGTCGCGCCGGAGCCCGCGCTCACCCATCGCATCCTGGTCGTCGACGACAACCTGGACTCCGCCGAGCCTCGCTCGCGCATGCTGCTGCAGATCGCGGGCAACGAGACCTTCACCGCTCACGACGGGGAGAGCGCGTTCGACCGCGATCGAGCAGCCGCCCCCAGGCGGTCCTGCTCGACATCGGCCTGCCGACCCTGAACGGTACGAGGTCTGCCGCCGGGTGCGGCAACGGCCCTGGGGCAAGGAGATAATGCTCATCGCCTTGACGGGATGGGGACAGGAGGAGGACCGCCGCCGGTCGCGCGAAGCCGGCTTCGACGGCCACCTGGTCAAGCCCGTCAACTTCGCCGCGCTCGTCAAGCTGCTCGGGTCCCTGGGCGTCGGACGGAGCAAGGTAGAGACCAAATGAATCCCGATCTCATCCGCCGGCTGCCCAAGACGGACCTGCACCTGCACCTCGACGGCTCGCTGCGCATCCCGTCGCTCATCGAGATGGCGAAGGAGCGCGGCGTCCGGCTGCCGTCCCGGACGGAGCCCGGCCTGCGCGAGACCGTCTTCCGCGCGCACTACCGCAACCTCCCGGAGTACCTGGAAGGCTTCCGCTACACGACGGCGGTCCTGCAGGACGCGGAGGCGCTGGAGCGCGCCGCGTTCGAGCTGTGCGAGGACTGCCAGCGCGAGGGCGTGCGCTACGCGGAGATCCAGTTCGCCCCGCAGCTGCACGTGCACCCGGCTTCGAGATGGACGACGTGGTGGGCGCGGTGGACCGCGGCATCCGCCGGGCGGCCTGCCGCGTTCAACGCCGCGGCCCGGAGGTGCACTCTCCGGCGCGGAGCCGCGCGCTTCCCGGCGGGCATGATCCTTGTGCGCGCTCCGCTTCTTCACGAGCGAGTTCTCGCCCGGCTTCCGGCGCATCTTCGAGGCCATGCCGGCCGCCCCTGTCCGAGGTGTACGCGGCGGCCAGCACGCAGGTCGCGCGCGCGGCCGCGCGCCTCAAGCACGAGCAGGGGCTGCTGGTGGTGGGCCTGGACCTGGCCGGCCAGGAGCACGGGTACCCGGCGGAAGACCATCGGCGCGGCTACCAGGTCGCGCACGAGGCCTTCCTGGGCAAAGACCGTCCACGCGGGCGAGGACTACGGGCCGGAGTCGATCTTCCAGGCCATCAGGAGACCTGCACGCCGACCGCATCGGCCACGGGACCCGGCTGCTCGACCACTCGAAGATCCGCGACGCGCGCATCGTGGACCGCCAGGCGTACGTCGAGCGCCTGGCCCGAGTTCATCGCGGACAAGCGCATCACCATCGAGGTGTGCCTCACCTCGAACCAGCAGACGGTGCCGGAGCTGGCGGGAGACCTCAAGCTGCATCCGTACGGCGAGATGCGGAAGCGCCGGCTCAGCACGACGTTCTGCACGGACAACCGGCTGGTCTCGAACACCGACGTGAGCAACGAGATCACGCGAGCGGTGGCGGCGTTCGGGCTGACTCGAGCGCGAGGTGCGCGACAGCCTGATCTACGGCTTCAAGCGCAGCTTCTTCCCGGCACCTACCTGGAGAAGCGCACCTACGTGCGCCAGGTGATCGACTACGCGGACCGCGTGCTGTCGGCTCCGCTGCCGCGCCCGCCTGACGCGCGCTAGCTGCCGAAGCAGTAGAGCGCGCCGCGGGTGCGGATGAAGATGCGGCCGCCCGCGATCGCGGGCGTCGCGTACACCTCGTCGTCCAGCTCGCCCGTCGACAGGACCTCCTGGTCGCGCGCCGCGTCCAGCACGGCCACCACACCCGACTGGCTCACGATGTAGACCTTGCCGTCGCCGCCCACCGGCGACGCGAAGTAGTTGTCCACGGCGCCGCGCAGGCGCGCCTGCTTCTTCACCGCGCCGGTGGCCGCGTCCAGCGTCGTCAGGATGCCGCCGTCGTTGACCATGTACACGATCCCGCGGTAGACGAGCGTCGTGGGCAGCTGCGGCACCGAGCGCTGGAAGCGCCAGCGCAGGCTGCGGCCGGACTGGTCGCCTCGGCCGCCGGCGCGTGAACGCCAGCAGGCCGTTCTCGGACGCCGAGCCGATCGTCCAGATCCGCCACTCCGCGGCGTCGGCCGCGCCGTCCTCGTCGAGATCGATGAACGCGAAGTACTTCTTCGTGCGCTCGTCGGGCGCCTCGGCCGGCGAGATCTTGCCGTTCTTGTCGGCGTCGTACTTCGCGAGCATCTCCGGAACGGGACCACGGGGACCTGGCGTCCCGGGTCGTTGTCCGGCGACGAGAAGCCGTTGATGTAGACGGTGTCGCCCACGAGCACCGGTCCCGACTTCATCTCGCCGGGCAGGCCGCTCACGAAGGACACGATCTCGCCCGTCGCCGCCGCGTAGGAGTCCATGCGGAACGAGCCGGGCGCGATCGACCTGCAGCGGACCGCCGGGCGGGTCGTAGACGACCGGCGTGGAGTGGCCCGAGAGCGCTCCGGGCCGCGGCGTGCGCCAGACCTCGCGTCCGTCGCGGCTGCGGAACCCGGCCGCGAACGAGCCGCGGTTCTGGTCGCAGACGAGGACGACCATGTCGCCGCGCCAGCACCGGCGACGACGCCCATCCCGTAGACGTTGTTGAATGGGCCCAGCGGCGTGCGCCAGCGCTCCTCGCCCGCGAACGTGTAGGACACGAGGCCGTAGTCGGCGAAGAACACGTACACGTTCTTGCCATCCGCGACCGGCGTCGGCGAGGCGGGGCCGTTGCGGCAGGTCGAGCTTCTGCTGGCGGTCGCGCGGGCTCTCCCGGCGCCACCTCCCGGCCGCGTGCGAGCGGTCGAGCGCGATGGTCAGCAGCTTCGAGCCCTCGTACGCGGTCAGGAAGATGCGGTCGCCGCTCACGACCGGCGAGGAGTAGCCCGGCGGCAGCGCGGTCTTCCAGATGACGTTGCGCGTCGCGCCCAGCCTCCTTCGGAAGCGGGGCCGTGTCCTGGAGGCCGGTGCCGTTGGGCCCGCGGAAGCGCGGCCAGTCGTCCAGCGGAACGTTCGCGGCCAGGAACAGGGCGAAGGGGAGGAGCAACATGCCGTGGAGCAGCCGTAATTCTCCCGTCGATCGCGGAGGGCGCGCGCGTCTTTCGCTCAGGCGCGAGCCAGGACGGCGCGCGTCTCGGCGGCCTGCAGGATGGGTCGGCCCGAGGCGCCGCTCACGGATGCGCAGGGGCGCGCTGGAGCACGTCCCGCGCGCGCTTCGTCCCGCCCTGCTCGATCAGCAGCACGCCCTGCGCGGTGAGTGACACCTCCGCCACGACCGGATGGTCGGGGCCGACCACGCAGACTCGCGGATCGTCGGCGCTCTCGGCGAGGGCGACGCCGCGCCGGGGCCGGTCGTCCGCGGCCCGCCGTGGACGCTGGCCCCTACACACAGGAGCGCGGACGAGAGCTGGCTGCGCCCGGACGGGCCCTGCGCCTCGGTGCGGCGGCGCGCGCTCGGGCCGCACTCCGCCTCCCGCCTCGCGAATGCGATTCTACGCAAGGCGAGCAGGATCAGTCCCAGGGAAGCGTGCCGGCCCGGCGAGGTCTGGTTCGGCGCGATCTCGATCCCGAGCGCGCGGCGCTGCCATCTCCTCCGCGCGTGCCGGCTGGTCCTGCTTGAGGAGCGCCTGGCTGCGCTCAGGCTCGCAGGTCGGCGAGCAGGCGCTCGCTGCGCCCGGGACCACGAAGACAGCCTCGCGCCGCGCCAGGCTGCGCTGCGAGCAGCGCCTCCGCCCCTTGTGGTCGCCGGTCTGCGGGTGGAGGTACCCGAGGTCGGTCTGCGTGCTGAGCGGCCCGGGATGCGTCGGGCCCAAAGCAGTCCCGTCGGGATCTCGAGCGCGCGCGCGAAGTGGCGCTCGCCCGCGCGTACTCGCCGATCTCGTCAGTCCACCAGCCCCAGCACCTGGTGCGTGGACGCGACGATCGTAGTGGTTCGGGCCCAGCACCTGCTCGCGCAGCCGGCAGCCTTCTGCCCCAGGCGGTCGGCAGCGGCGTACGCGCGTAGCGGCCGAACAGCGCCTGAAAGCGCAGGAACCTCGAGCCCCCTCGTTGCGTGCGGCGAACGCCCGGAGGGGCAGGTGCAGCGCCCCGGCCCCGGCGCGATGTCGGAAGCAGCGTCGCCGGTCAACGGCGTCGAGGCGCAGGTCGTACCGCTCCGGCCCCCGGCGTCTCGCGAGAGCGCGCTCAGCCTCTCGACGGCGTACTCGCCGGTGGCGCTTCTTTGCGATGAGCGCGACCGGCTCCGGGCCGTCGGTTCCGTTCGGGCTGTCCACCTCCATGGCCACGCTCCCGCCCGGCCGGCGGACTCCGTGAGACCACCACGTCGATGCCCGCTGCACCACCTGCCCGCTGCGCAGCGCATCCCCTCGAGCGCAAGGGCGACCGTGTGCGACTGCCGCTCGCCGCCACGCGAGTCGGCGCCGGTCCGTCAGCTCGACCGGTGCGGCGAGTCCCTGCAGCGGCAGCGCGAGAGCGGTGAGCATGCGCGTTCTCCTTCAGTGCCCCGCTTCATCGCGCCTCCATTCCGAGACGCTGGTCCCGTAGGCGGCTCCGCCATCAGGCGCCGCGGCTGCCGCGCGTCCTCGAAGCCGCAGGACGACGCGACCGCCTCCACCTTCAGGTCGGGCTGCAGCAACGGTCGCGCGCGCGACCTGGAGCTTCACCTCGCTGCGCGAAGTCGCTTTGTGAGCGCGATCCCGATGGTCTGCGCGCCGGAAGACTCGCGCCAGGTTGCGCTTGCGCTCAAGCGGGGCGCGGTCCGCATGCCAGCTCGTCCGGGAGGTGGCTGGCGGCTGGCATTCGCGATCAGCCAGTCCTGCACGCGGCGTGCACGCCCGGGTGCAGGTGCGTGCAGTGAGTCGAGGAACACGCTCTCCTGCTTTCGCGGTCGCCGTCGCGCCGGACGTACATACGACCATCTCGCGCGCCACGCGCGCGGTGACCAGCAGGCCGTGCGCCTCTTCGATCAGCGAGAGCGCCATGCGCGATCCTCGACGCGACGCCCGCGCCGGTGACGACCGCGTCCTCCTTCACAGATCGTGCCGGTTCTGCACCACGCGCGCCCGCGGGTGCTCGCAGCGGAGAACGCGCGGCCACCCCTTCCAGTGCGTCGCCGCAGCTTCGCCGCCGAGCAGGCCCGCGCGCGGGCGAGCAACGAACGCCGCTGCGGCGGGCCGAGGCCAGCCTCGCTTCCCGTCTCGATGCGCACGGCGCAGCCAGGTGGCGAGGCGTGCATGGCCAGGCGATCGAGCCCGCGCGATTCCGTTCCCGGGATGGGGACGAGGTCGTCGGGCCGCGGGTCCGGCGGCGGCTACCGTCCGCCAGCCGCAGCCCCTGCGCCGAGGGTGACTCTCGCGCTCGAGGCCGACGTAGGCGAGCGCGTAGCGCGCCGAACGCGCGTTGGCCTCGAAGAGCGACTGCAGACGGGGCCCGCGAGGTCGAGCAGGTGCACCTGCGGCGGCAGCAGGACGAGCACGCGCTGCGGCGCGGGGTGGGGCGCTCATGGTCGGAACCGGCCATCAGTGTCGCACAGCCGCGTCCACGAGAGCCGGACTCGAAGGGACGCTTTGGCAGCCGGACGGATCGAGCCAATCCCGTCCACATCCCGGATGCGCCGCCACGAGAGGCTGGACTCTCGTCATGCCTTCCTTTCGGTGGCGGCCCGGCCTCCCGAGGGGCACTGTCGATCGCCACCAGAGTCGTGTTCTACTCTCCCCCATGGGACCCACGGACCAGCGGAGATCCTCCCGCTACGTCCCGCAGTTCCTGCGAGAAGGCGTTCGTGGTCGCGGTGGACGGCGGCGGTGGTGGGCGACGAGAACTTCGGCAACATCCTCATGGACGTGGCGGTGCTGTGGTCGCTCGAGCATCCGCACAGTGCTCGTGCACGGGCGGCGGCGGCGCAGATCCGGCGCTGGCTCGCGGACGCGGTCTCCGCGAGCCCTCGGACCTCGAGGGCTCGGGCGTCACCGAACGCCGACACCCTGCAGCTCGCGCTCACCGCGGCCAACCGGCTGACCCACGAGATCCTGGAGGGGCTCAGCGCGGCCGACCTGCGCGCGCGGCGAGCACGAACGCGCGTGATCGCGCACCCCTGGGCATCCTGCGCGGCGATCGACCACCTGTTCACCGGCCGTGTCGAGCGCATCGACGCGCGAGCTGCTGCAGACGCCTGCTCGTGCCAACGGCATCGTGCCCGTGGTGCCACCTCTGGGCATGGACGGCGACGGCCACACCTACCGCATCAACTCGGACGCGGTGGCGGTGGAGGTGGCGAGGCGCTGTGCGCGGTGAAGCTCGTCTACATCACCACCGTCGGACGGCCTGCTCGTCAACGGGCGCCGTGGCCCGCCAGCTGGCGGTGGACGAGCTGGCGCGACGCGCGCTGGCCAAGGGGCACGGTGGCCCCGGACCAGGTGTCAAGGCGCGCCACGCGGTGACGCCTGCCGAGCCGGGGTGCCGCGGGTGCACGTGATCGAACGGCCGGGTGGACGAGGGCTGCTGGCCGAGGTCTTCTCGAACGAGGGCATCGGCACCCTGGTCTACGCGAACGAGATACCGCCAGATCCGCCGCGCCCGCAAGCGCGACGTGCGCAGCATCGAGCAGCTCATCCACGCCGCGGTGGAGAGCGACGAGCTGCTGCCGCGCTCGCGCGCGGACCATCGAGCGCCAGCTCGACGACTACTTCCTCTACGAGGTGGACCGCAGCCCCGTGGCTCAGGTCGCGCCTCCACTTCGTTTCCCGGACCAGGCCACCGGCGACCTTCGGCACCGCGCTGTGCGTTGCGCCCGTCGCACGCGAAGCCAGGGCTGGGCGAAGCAGCGCGTGGTGCGGTACGTCGAGGAGAGAAGGCGCGAGCCAGCCCGCCTCAACCGCTCTCCATCGCGCTCTCGAGCGCTGGGCCGCCAACTTCAGCTCACCGCCAAGGCGGCGGCTTCACCGAGGGGCACGCCGGACGGGCCTGCCGCCGGCTCGGCGCGAGCGCCACGAGCAGGCGAGGCGGCCGCTCCGCCGCGTCGAGCGCTGACCAGGGCCCTGGAAGCGCCCTCGCCCGGCCTGGGGTCGACTCGAGGCCAGCGCGGCCGCGCTTCGCGCTGGTCGCGACGGCGGCGGCCTGCGCGCGCGCTCACCAGCCGCCCACCGCCCGGCACCTGGCAGGTAGCTGGTGACGATCGACAACGCTGCGCGCCGGCCCGGCTGGGAACTGCTGCGGGGCACCATCGGCGCCACGCCGCGCCTCGACCGCATCGCGAGCGAAGGCGCCCGCGCGCTCTGACGCGTCGGCGCAGGTGCCTCTCACCCCCGCCCGTCCCATCGCTCGCCTTCCTGACGGGGGCTGCTGCCCGCGGAGCACGGCATCCGCCGTATCAACATCTCGCCCGCGCTGGACCCGGGCGTGCCGCTTCCCGGCCGGGAGACGCTGCACGCCGCGGGCTTCCACCGCCGGGGTTCGTCGTCGTCGATCGTAAGCCGTCGCGCCGGTCCGGGCTGGCGCTGGGCCGACGTCTGCTCGCACCGCTGCGGCGTCGACTGGCGAGGACGACGCGCGCTTCCTCAGCACCATCCAGCGTCGCGGCGACGGCCCCACGGCGGAGGCGGTCGCCTGGCTGGCGAAGGAAGCGCCAAGCGGGGCGCGCCGCTGCCACCTACGATTCCACGATCCCTACGACTGGTG